>Ga0208305_10001770_pt1 | contig 10054 bp, 10 predicted proteins | sample ColrivemetaGS741_FD_187605 | JGI IMG/M metagenome (GOLD analysis project Ga0208305, IMG submission 187605) | Estuarine microbial communities from the Columbia River estuary - Flood tide ETM metaG S.741 (SPAdes) (version 2) | ecosystem: Environmental > Aquatic > Marine > Intertidal zone >... | reverse complement strand
AAAGTTTACAACTTTAATCCAATTCCAGAAGAATTAACAACAGAACAAGCAAAACATGTTTTAGGTGTTCAAGGTAATGTGTGGACTGAATATATGCCTACTATTAAAAGTGTTGAGTATATGTTATTCCCTCGTGTGTTTGCTATGAGTGAATTAAATTGGTCAAAGCCTAATCAAAAAAACTATGATGATTTTGCTTTAAGAGTTAAATATTTCCATAAAAGGCTTGATGCATTAGATATTAATTATGCTAATCATTTTATCGAAAATGATGAAAACGTAATTAATAAAAACTAAGCAAAGTTAAGTGAGATTAAAACAAATATGATTTTAGAAATTTGCGCAGCTAATTATAAATCTGCTATTAACGCTCAAAAAGCAGGAGCTCATCGCATAGAATTATGCTCTGAACTTGCTATTGGAGGAATTACGCCTAGTTATGGATTACTAAAAAAAGTTGTTGACTCTGTCTCTATTCCAGTATTTGTTTTAATTCGCCCAAGAAGTGGTAATTTCACGTATTCAGATGTTGAATTTGAAATAATGAAAGAAAACATCAAATTCTGTAAATCTATTGGTGTTTCTGGAGTTGTTTCAGGTGTTTTAAAAGAAGACTATACAATAGATGTCGTTAGAACACAAGAATTAATAACACTTTCAAACCCATTACCTTTTACATTTCATCGTGCTTTTGATTGGACACCAAATCCTATTGAAGCTTTAGAACAACTCATAAAAATTGGAGTGAATCGTGTTTTAACTTCTGGTCAAGAATCCAATGCAGAAAAAGGTTTTGAATTATTAAAACGTTTAAAATCAATGGCTAATAATAGAATTATCATTTTACCTGGAAGCAGAATAAAATCTGATAATGCTATGCTTTTTAAAGAAGCTGGATTTAAAGAAATCCATGCTTCTGCTTCAACTATTTTAAAAAATAAAAAATTAAATACCGTAAGTATGAATAGTAGTATTTTTTTAAGTGATGTAAATAGTTATTATTCAGATACTAATAAAATTAAAGCAATCTTAAAAACCATATCAAATGAAAATTAAGCTCTGTTTTTTTTTAATATTCATCACTTTCTCATGTTCTAAAAGCATAGAAAAAATAGGAGATCAATCAATTTCAATTTTTAAGGATACACATCTGTATTTTGATATGGCTTTAAAAAACGACACATTACAAGCACTTGATAGTATTATTCGTTTAGATGCTGGACGTGTTCTGATAAAGAAGATTAAACTTCCAAAATATCAGCTTCAACCAAAAGTTAGTGTAAATATGACTTTAACTTCTAATGGTGACCCTTGGGATAAATCAGGTTCTTTATTTGTGATTCCAAAAAATTCAGATTTAACTATTTTAGATTTTGAAAATGGCAGGTTTTCGTTAAAAGAACTTGAAGAAGATTATCCAGCTGTTACAGCATTTGAATCTCATAACAAAACATATCTTCCAAATGTTGAACTTCTAAGATTTATGACGCCTTTCGGAGTTGGGTTTTTTAATACTCAAGAACATATTAAATCTAGAAAACCTGTTTATATTCCAGAATGGGAGGATAATGTTTTATGGCAAAAAGATATTACTCATCTACTAAATCTACTTGAAGATGAAGTTTACATTGGAGTTTATATAGACACTTGGACAAAAGAAGGTTATAATTTATCGGTAAATCTAAATTTTGAAGAGTCTAAAATTCCAAATCACATGGCAGAAGAAAAAGGAGTAATTCCACTTTTAAATACTACTAAATACGTTTCTGATCAAGGCTACTATGATAACTTTTCAAAAGAAAATCTAAGCACAACTTTTAATCTTACTTCTCCAATAAAAAACGCAAAGCTTTACTATTTAACAACTGGACATGGTGGACATGCTGAAGGAGATGAGTTTACAAAAAAAGAACACATCATTTCTTTTAATAATAAAACTATTAAACAATTTACACCTTGGCGAGATGACTGTGCCTCTTTTAGAAGATTTAACCCTCATTCTGGAGTTTGGACAGAAACAACAACATGGAAAGGAGAACAAATTGAAGAACGCATTGCATCTTCAGATTATTCAAGATCTAATTGGTGTCCGGGATCTGCTATTATTCCTGAAATTGTTAATTTAGGAGACTTAAAAACTGGTAATCATAAACTTGAAATTTCAGTTCCAACTGCTCAAGCTATTGATGGAGATAAAATAAATTACTGGATGACCTCAACTTATATTATTTATGATAAATAAAAAACATATTCTCAGTCTAATTGTAGTTCTTACTCTATATAATTGTAAGGAGTCTCAAAATATTCCATTACAATTAAATCTCGATCAAAATTGGGAATTTAAAAATGTTACAGACTCTATTTGGTTTGCTGCAGAAGTTCCTGGAGAAGTGCATTCAGATTTAATTCGAAATAACCTTATTGAAGATCCTTTTGTAAAGGACAATGAATTTAAATTACAATGGATTTCTGAAAAAGATTGGGAATATAAAACACAATTCACAATAGATGATAAAACTTTCAATAAAAATAATATTGAACTTAAATTTGAAGGATTAGACACCTATGCTTCGGTTTACCTTAACGACAGTTTAATTCTAAAATCTAATAATGCTTTTAGAGAATGGAATGTTGATGTAAAGTCTATAATTAAAACAGAAAACGATTTAAAAATAGTATTTGACAGTACAACAAAACAAGAATCCATAGAAAAAGAAAAAACACCTTATTTTCTGCCACCTGGAGATAGAGTTTTTACCAGAAAAGCGCAATACCAATACGGTTGGGATTGGGGTCCAATCTTTAATACTTCAGGTATCTGGAGGCCTATTACTTTAAAGGCTTGGGACAATTTAATAATTAAAGATGTTTACATTCAAGATGTCGAAATAAATACAAGTAAAGCAAATCTTGTTGCAAATTTTGATGTAAACACTTCTATTGATAAAGAAGTAACTATAGAAGTTTTTATAAATGATAGTCTACATACTTCTCACTTAGTTAATATAAAAAACATAAGTTCTTTCCCTATAAAAATTGAAAACCCTAAACTTTGGTGGACACACAATCTTGGAGAGCCTTATTTATATAATTTAAAATTTGTTATTAAAGATGGCAATACAATTTTAGATAAGTATCATGTTAAAAAAGGGATTAGAACAATTGAATTAGTTTCAGAAAAAGACAGCATAGGTCAGTCATTTTACTTCAAGTTAAATAATGTTCCTGTATTTATGAAAGGTGCAAATTATATACCTCAACATAGCTTTCAAAACCAAATAACATTTAACAGATATAATCAACTTTTAGATGACACTGTAGATGCTAACATGAACATGCTTAGAATTTGGGGAGGCGGAATTTATGAAAATAATATTTTCTATGATTTATGTGATGAAAAAGGAATTTTAATTTGGCAAGACTTTATGTATGCTTGCGCTATGTATCCAGGTGATGATGCTTTCTTGAAAAACATAGAAGAAGAAGCAATCGATAATATAAAAAGGTTACGTAATCACGCCTCTATTGCTTTATGGTGCGGTAATAACGAAAATGATGAAGCTTGGAAGAATTGGGGTTGGCAACAAAAGAGATCTGAAGAAGAAAAGAAAGAAGTTTGGGATGCTTATCTAAAGGTTTTTGATAGCATATTACCAAACTCTGTAAAAACATATGCAAATACTATAGATTATTGGGCTAGTTCACCGCTTTATGGAAGAATGGATCCAAAATTCAAAACTCATGGTGATGCTCACGATTGGTGGCTTTGGCATAGCGCCTACCCTTTTGAACATTTACAAGATAATGTTCCAAGATTTATGAGTGAATTTGGTTTCCAATCATTCCCAAGTTTTGAAGCTATTAAGTATGCTACTCAAAATGATAGTATCGATATTTCTTCTGAAGCATTTGCTACACATCAAAAGCATCCAAGAGGTTTTAAATTAATTCGTGAATATATGGAACGTGATTTCCCTGTTCCAACTAACGATGAAGACTATGTATATATGAGTCAAGTATTGCAGGCTTATGGTATGACTATGGGATTTGAAGCACAACGAAGAGCGATGCCTTATAATATGGGAACTTTATATTGGCAACTTAACGATTGCTGGCCAGTTGCATCTTGGTCAGGAATAGATAATTTTGGTAATTGGAAAGCACTACATTATAAAACTAAAAAGGCTTTTGAAGATGTATTAATTTCGTCTAGAATAACAAATGACACCATTAAAACCTATATCGTAAATGATAAACTTGAAGATCTAAATGGTACTTTAAATTTAAAAATCATAGATTTTAATGGAAATATACTTTGGATTGATAGTAAAGTCATAACTGTCCAAGCAAATAAAAGTGAGTTGTTTTATGAATTACCATTATTAAATATTGGCAGAAGCAATTCTATATTAATAGCAAACTTTAATGATACTTCTTCTTTGTTTTATTTAGACAGACCTAAACATTTAAAATTAGAAAAAGCAGATATCACTCAAAAAGTTACAAAGTCTGATAGCGGATTTAATATTGAATTAACTAGCAATACACTTCAAAAAGAGGTCTTTTTATTTACAAATGAAAAAGGCTTTTTTAATGACAATTTTATTGATTTATTACCAAATGAAAAGCAAATAATAGAATTTAAAACTGAAGCAAAAAGTATTGATGATTTAAAAATTAAAACTTTAAATATGTTTGTAAATTAGGTTCTATCTGGTCTTAACCATTTAGGAATTGCTTTAGGTTTATAATTTTTCATTTTTTCTATTAAAAGATCAATAGAATCTTCAACAATTAGTAATTCTAGATTTTCTGATTTTAAAAATCCTTTTGCTACCATATTATCAAACATACAAATTAAATCATCATAAAAACCATTTGTATTTAATATCCCAATTGGTTTTTGGTGTAAGCCTAATTGACCCCAAGTTGTAATTTCAAATAATTCTTCAAATGTTCCAAAACCACCAGGAAGTGTAATAAAACCATCTGATAATTCGTGTATTCTCAGCTTACGTTCGTGCATATTATTTGTAGTAATCAATTCATCTAACCCTAAATGCACTACTTCTTTAAGTTTTAGAAATTCAGGAATCACACCAATTACTTTACCGTTTTCTTTAAGAGAATTTTCTGCTACATGACCCATTACTCCAATCTTAGCTGCACCATAAACTAAAGTAATTTGTTCTTTTGCCAATGTTTTGCCTAAAAGTTGAGCTTGTTTAATGATTGCTTCATCGTTCCCTTCACTACTACCGCAGAAAACTGCTATAGATTTTAGTTTATTCATTATTTATACCTTTAAGCATTCTGTCTTTTAAATTAATATCTTGACGTAATTCTATGTGTTTAAAATTTTTATTTTCTAATAAATCTTTTGTAGACTCGCCTAAGTTTTCGTTAATTTCAAAGTACAATTGTCCGTTTTGGGATAAATGTTTTTTTGAAAATTTGGTTATAGCCTTATAGAATAAAAGTGCATTATCATCATCTACAAATAATGCTAAATGTGGTTCGTGTTTTAATACATTATCTTGCATTAAATCCTTTTCAAGTTTTCTTACATATGGTGGATTAGAAACAATAATATCAAATTTTAAATCTTTAATTTCTAATCCTAAATTTAGAATATCATGCTCAATAAATTGAATACTAACCTCATTATTAGCAGCATTTTTTTTAGCAATATTTAAAGCTTCACTACTAACATCAAGAGCAAACACTTTAGTATTATTTAAATTTTTAGCTAATGCAATAGCAATACATCCACTTCCTGTTCCAATATCAAGAATATTAATTTCATTTTTAGCTTTGTTTTCTTTAATAATCCAATCTACTAATTCTTCAGTTTCTGGACGTGGAATTAATACTGAATTATTTACTTCAAAATTTAAACCATAAAACTCAGTTTCACCAATTATATATTGAATTGGTTCGTAGATTTTTAAACGCTCAATGGCTATTTGAAACTTATGATATTTTTTACCTGAAACGACTTGATAGAGACTTAAAGTGACATCAATTCGTGATAAATTAAGAATATGCTCGCACAACAAATGAAAAAATGATGTTATTTCTGTTTCTGGATAATAACCCAACAGTTCTTCACTAAAATATGTTTTTAAAGTCTTTACTAACATTATAATTCTTTTATCATCCATACACCACAAGAATAATGTCCTGTACTTCCTAGTGGTTTATCTAAATGTTTAAATCCATATTTTTCATAAATATGTATTGCTGTTTGTAATATAGAAGCCGACTCCAAATAACATTTTTTATAACCCAGTTCTTTTGCTGATTTCAAACACTTTTCGATCATTATTTTACCGTAACCTTTACCTCTTATTTTAGATGAAAAATACATTTTTTGAAGCTCACACACATCATCTTCAAAATCTTTAAGATGTTTTATTCCTGCTCCTCCCTGTACTTCAGCATGTATTTCTATTACAAAATAGATTTCATTTTTTGCTTGATAAGACTCATACATCTTTGCAGTCTCTTTATCTTCATAGGCAGTTCCAACCAATGGCAATCCAACTTCAAGAAATGTTTGCTTTATTACCTTTTCTATTTGAGCATTATCTTTTAATTGGATTTCTCTAATAATCATATTGCTCATAACAATTATTTAATCTTATTTTTGCTTTGTGAAGATACATTAAATTGATAAAAAACTATGATGAAGAAAGTTATAATCTTATCAACTATTTTAATAACATTTTTTAGTTGTTCTGTAAAAGAAAAACCTCAATTTTTAAGAGTTGATAATATTAAGGTTCTAGAATCTACAGCTCAATACGTAGTTTTAACTGCAGATGCTTATTTCTTGAATCCTAATGATATTGGTGGTGAATTAAAGTCAGATGGCATAAAGGTTTTTGTTAACGATAACGAAATGGCTACAGTTTCTTCTGAAAGTTTTAAGGTTCCAGCCCATAAAGAATTTAATATTCCACTAAAAGCTAATATTCCTGCAGATAGTATTTTTAGCAATAAAAATATAGGAGGATTAATTAGCAGTTTATTCAGTAAAGAAATAAAAGTACAATATAAAGGCAACATAAAATATAAGGCTTTAGGTATTTCTTATACTTATGAAGTTGATAAAACTGATACTGTAAAAATTAAATTATAATCAAACACGAAACTTACATAAAACGTTGCATTGAAATTGCTAAAAATGGTTTAGGCACAACTGCTCCAAACCCAATGGTTGGTTGCGTTATTGTTGTTGACAATAAAATAATAACTGAAGGTTATACAAGCCCTTATGGAGGAAACCATGCTGAAGTTAATGCAATTAATACAGTTAAAAACAAATCACTTTTAAAGACTGCTACACTATATGTCACTTTAGAGCCTTGTTCTCATCATGGAAAAACACCTCCTTGTAGTGATTTAATTATAAAACATAAGATTCCAAATATTGTAATTGGTTGTATTGACGACAATCCTGAAGTTGCAGGAAAAGGAATTCAAAAACTTAAAGATTCAGGGTGTAATGTTACTGTTGGAGTTTTAGAAACAGAATGTAAAGCATTTCATAAACGTTTTTTTACATTTCATAATAGTAAAAGACCATATATAATATTAAAATGGGCTGAATCTAAAGATGGATTTATTGCACCAAAATCTAAAGAAAAAAAAGAACCAGTTTGGATTACAAATAAATTTTCAAGGCAACTAGTACATAAATGGAGAACTGAAGAACAAGCAATTCTTGTTGGTGCTAATACAGTGAAAGAAGATAACCCAAGTTTAACAGCCAGAGAATACAATGGAAAAAATCCTATAAGAATAGTTATTGATAAAGACAAAAAATTAAGTAAAGACTATTCAATATTTAATAACTTGGCGAAAACTATTTTAATCTCAAAAGACAATACCGATTTCAGCAAACCTATAGCGCAACAAATTTGTGATTACCTGTATAATTATAATATTAATTCTGTAATTATAGAAGGAGGTTCTAAAACACTTCAAACATTTATAAATGAAAATCTTTGGGATGAAGCAAGAGTATTTATTGGCCCTAATAATTTTTATGAAGGCGTTAAATCTCCTGTTTTTAAAAGGAGTCCTAAAAAAGAAGTAAAAATTATAAATGACCTCCTAAAAATTTTTAGAAATGATTAAAACTATCATATTTGATTTTGGTAATGTATTTATCAATCTAGATAAACCTGCTATTGAAAGAGAATTAAATAATCTAGGAGTACCTTCAATTAATTCTGAAATGTATACAGTTGCTGGTAAATATGAAAAGGGTCTAATAACAACTGAACAATTATTGCAATCTTTTAATAATATATTTCCAAACATTTCTAAAAATGAATTTAGTCATGCATGGAATTCAATAATATTAGACTTTCCTAAACATAGATTAGAGTTTATCGAACATTTATCAAAAGAAAAAAAATATAAATTAATCCTACTAAGTAACACTAACGAACTACACATACAACAAGTAGTTAAAAACATGTCTTTAACTAACTATAAACGATTTAAAAATTGTTTTAATAAGTTTTACTTATCTCACGAAATTAATTTAAGCAAACCAAACTTAGATATTTACAAATTTGTTTTAAATGAAAATAATTTGACTGCTGAAGAATGTTTTTTTATCGACGATACAAAAGAAAATACTGATGCTGCTTCCTCTTTAGATATAAATGTATGGAATAACAATCCTGAAACTGAAGATATTGTAGATCTATTCACGATTAATAAAGATTTATTTTGATATACTTACTACTCAGTATTATTTCCTCAACACTAATTATTGTATTATTCAAACTATTTGAAAAATATAAAGCAAATACAATACAAGCTATCGTATTTAATTATTATACAGCATTTTTTTGTGGAATATTCCTTTACGATTCTACAATAAACATTACTGAAATCACTTCAAGTGTATGGTTTTATGGAGCTATTGCATTAGGTTTTTTATTTATTCTTATTTTTAATTTAATGGCACTAACGGCACAACGCAACGGACTTTCTGTTGCTTCAGTAGCTGCTAAAATGAGTGTTGTTATTCCTATTATTTTTGGGATTTTAGTTTACAAAGAACAAGCAGGCTTACAAAAAGTAATAGGTATCCTATTTGCTCTTATTGCTGTATATCTAACTGCTGTAAAAAGTAATGCTAAATTTAACTTACGCCAAGGTTTATTATTACCATTTGCCGTTTTATTAGGCTCTGGCATTATAGACACCTCCATTAAATATATTGAAACAACTTATTTAGCTTCAAATGGCATTCCAATTTTCTCAGCGACTATATTTGGATGTGCTGCACTTATTGGAACTATAATTTTACTTATTAAATCAATAAAAAAAGATTATAAGTTTGATTTTAAAAGTCTTTTAGGAGGACTGATTCTTGGAGTTGTAAATTATGGTTCTATTTACTTTTTACTAAAAGCTTTACAATTTGATGGATTGGAAAGTTCTTCAATATTTACCGTAAATAATGTTGCAATAGTTATGTTATCTACAATAGTTGGATTAGTTTTATTTAACGAACATATTTCTAAAAAGAACTGGATTGGAATTGTAATAGCAATACTCTCTATTCTATTAGTAACTTTAGCATAAATGGATTTAAAGGACACTTATAATACTATTTTAAAACCAACTAAAGAAGTTTTATTCAAAGATAAAAACAGTAAATTCTTTGGTTATGCGTATCCAGTTACTACTGAAGATGAAGTTAAAAATCAGTTAGCGATTCTAAAAAAACAACACCATTCTGCAAGACATTGGTGTTATGCTTATCAAATAGGCACAGAAATTATTGTATATAGAGCTAATGACGATGGAGAACCAAATAATAGTGCTGGTCAACCTATTTATGGACAAATTCAATCTTTTGAAATCACTAATATATTAATAGTTGTAGTAAGATACTTTGGAGGTGTAAAATTAGGCGTTGGTGGATTAATAAATGCTTACAGAACAGCTGCCCAATTAGCATTAGAAAATGCAAAAATTATTGAAAAAACTATAAACATAAATTATGTCATCACTTTTGAATATA
>Ga0208305_10001761_pt1 | contig 10072 bp, 10 predicted proteins | sample ColrivemetaGS741_FD_187605 | JGI IMG/M metagenome (GOLD analysis project Ga0208305, IMG submission 187605) | Estuarine microbial communities from the Columbia River estuary - Flood tide ETM metaG S.741 (SPAdes) (version 2) | ecosystem: Environmental > Aquatic > Marine > Intertidal zone >... | reverse complement strand
GGTTATTTTTATTTAATTCCTTGTAAAAGGTAATATCCAATAGAGTGAATCAATTAAAGAGATTTTTTATTTTTTGCTTTTTTTAAGCCTTAAGGTATCAAATTTATTTTTCTATAAATTATTTAAATCACTTTAAAGACTCCTTAAAGATGAGATAATTGTTAGATTGTAATTTTGGAGAGCCTAAAAGTATCTTTGCATTATTAGGTAAACTAAAAGTAAATGGTTTTCCGAAATTGATTAATACAGTGATTTTAGAATCTTGATACCTTCTTGTAAAAAGAATACAATCGTCTAGTATATTAAGTTTTTCATAAACACCATATTGTAAAACAGGTTCAGAATTACGTAAAGCAATTAATTGCTTATACTTTGAAAGGATGGATTCAGAGTCGTTTTCCTGTTGTTGAACGTTTAAACTATGGTAATTGTCATTAACTTTTATCCATGATTTGTTAGAAGAAAATCCTGAGAGATTTTCAGCATTCCATTGCATTGGACTTCGTGATTTATCGCGATTGTGTTCATTTCCAATCTTAAGCGCTTCATTTTCAGAAAGACCCTTATTTAAGGCGAGATTGTAATGCGTTCTACCTTGAATATCCATCATTTCATTAATCGAATTTGCTTCAATGTTCGCCATTCCAATTTCTTCTCCATAATATATAAATGGAACGCCTTTTGCCGTTAAAATTAAAGCTGCTAAAGCTTCAGCCTTTTTAGGGTTGTTGTCTGCTAATCGATCTATTAAACGTGGCATGTCATGACTTCCAAAAAATAATGTTGGATAGTTACTCATGTTTTTTTCCATACTTTGCAACTCATCAAAAATACGTTTTGCTGAAAATTCTTTTATACTTCCAAAATTAAAATTGAATATTACATCTAACAATTCATCTCCTTGATATTGCTTTAAGACTTCAATTTTATCGCTGCCTATTTCACCAACTATAAAGCGGTTGTCGTATTCATTAACGGTTGCTCGTATTGTTTTCATGGCTTCTTTTACACCTTTTTGGTTGATATCATAGAGATGTTCCTGTTCGCCTTTGTCGTCTGTTGGATTGTTTAAAGTGATGCCTTCAGTAGTTAAAAAATTGATAACATCCAACCGAAAACCATCTACTCCTAAATCTAGCCAAAATCTTAAAACTTGCTGAATTTCTTCAATAACTTTAGGATTCTGCCAATTTAGGTCTGCCATTTTAATATCAAACTGATGGTAATAATATTGGTTTGTAACGCTATCCAATTCCCATGCAGTTCCGCCAAAAAAGGATTCCCAATTGTTGGGTTCATCTTTCCAAATATAATAGTCTCGATATGGGTTGTCTTTAGATTTTCGAGATTCCTGAAACCATTTTGATTCGGTAGATGTGTGATTTACCACCAAATCCATGATTATTTTAATATCTTTATTATGTGCTTCGTTTAAGAAAATTTTAAAATCATCTAACGAGCCATATGAAGCATCTATTTCATAGTAACTTGAAACATCATAGCCGTTATCTACTTTAGGTGATTTTAAGAAAGGTGTAAACCAGATGCCTTTAACACCCAAGTTTTCAATATAATCTAATTTTGAAGAGAGCCCCTTAAAATCACTGTAACCATCGCCATCACTATCTTTAAAACTGGGCATGTAAACTTCATAAAACACAGTTTCTTTCCACCAGGTTTTATCTGATGTATCTGAAACAACTTTTGAATTGCAAGAAGAAATCATTATTGAGATTAATATAATAGGAATAACCGTTTTCATGCTTCTATTTTTTAGATGCATAATGATAATCTATCACAATGTTATCAGCATATAATTTTCCATTTTCCTCTTTAATAACAGCTTTCTGAGGAACAAAAACCAATAAAGCGGAATGTTCTTGTGCTACGTTAAAAGTTAAACTGCCTTTAATGTTTTTAGCAATAAATGCTCTTTTAATGGCATCGTATATTTTTATTTCTTTTTCTCCGGTTAAAATGGTTACGGCCTTAACTTCTGGGTTTGGATTATAATAGAGATACGTCGGGTAAGCGCCTGATTTATAAAAATCGGTAGCTAATAAATCTAATTGTAATATGTTTTTAATATTTGTACTTGATATAATAGAGCCCGCTATTCCAACATGCCCACTTCCATAAACACTAAATTGAGACACTTTAGGATTGTCTTTGTTCCAATGCATACCATCGCCAATAGCTACAGGTGCTTCAATATGTTCATACTGCTCGTAATGTGCTTTTTTAATAAGTCCTTCATAAGCTATAACGCCTTTAGTGTGCTCTTTCTCTTCAGGTATTGTTTGATGATTATCTGGAATTTCATAAGGGTAAAACAAATGAGATGCATTGGCTGCATTCAACATCCATTTTCCAATAGTATTTGCGTAACGCTGGTCGTATCTTACCATAGGTACTAATGGCCACATAGTATCATAAGTATTCATTAAAAACCCAAACCCTCCTCGATCTACAGTACTTCCAACAATTCCCGAAATATCGTAACCATTCCAATTATCAACCAGAACTCCCCAGCCTTCTCTACAAACCGAAGTGCCATCAAAAGTCCAATTTAATATTTTTGCATACTCATAATTAGTGCCTTCTTCGGCATTTAATCTGGCGGCGACATAAGCTCCAAAAGGCATTAATATTTCATAAAACCTATTTTCTTTTTGACTTAAAAGGGCTTCTAATGATGATTTTGCACCTTGTAAATATTTTGGATCTTTAAATTTTTGATAGGCAGAGTACAGTACATAGGCATGTCCTGCCGCCACATCTTCTTGTGTACAAATCCAATTTTTAGTTGGCTCCATGGTGGCATAATTAAAAAAGGAATATTTGTAATTTCCATTTAAAACAGCATCGGCCTCATAAAATTTATCTGCAACAGAGCGTAAAATGGGTTCATAACCTTTTTCGTTAGGATAAAAATCTGCAACAGCGTAAAACATAACATTGGGATACACATCATACCACCAATCTCGTGCATAACCACCACCTAATTGAGCTACTTCTGGGCATGTATTGTTCATCATAATATCCCATTTCGTTTCAGAATTGAAATAATTTTTTAACATGCCAACATAGTTTTCTCCGTTCTGTTTCGATTTATCTATACCAACTAAACTGCTCCCCAATACAGAGCCAATACTTGCTAGAGATTCATGAAAAATACCATCATAATGCTCTAGTCCTTGTCTAGCATCGCCCATAGCTGTGTAAATTCCAAACGTTTCTTGATCGACATTTTTACGAGAATTGTCTTTCCAGATTAAGGGCCAATAAGCTCCTTTTTGATTAGGGTCATATACCAACTTATCATAATCCTTGGCTATTTTATTGAAATCAAGAATTTTAAATGGTTTGGGTAAATTAGGCATGGAATCAACGCGATTCAATTGAAGTTGATCGACTGGATTTTCTATCAAAAATTTTGCGTCTTCTGTTTTGCAAGAATAAAATCCTAAAACAATTACTAAAATTATTATATACCTCATTTTAAGTATTTTCATCAGTTAATTTAATTTTTTTATGACTTTTGAAACATATGGACAAGCTTAGCTTGAAGTGACTTCATTTTTAGTTGCTAAAGTTTCACTTTCTAATATAGCTTGTTGTTTTAAAAGCTGTTTGGCAATTAGGATTGAAAGTAACTGAAGCACTCCAATAATCAATAACGCATATCTTAAAGCGATGTCTGTATTTATATAAAAAGCAATCACTAAAAAAGTACTTGCACCTAAAAAGCGGCCAATAAATAAACCGAATTCATGATTTAAAATATAAGAAAACTCATTTCTATTTTCAATCGATGAAAGTAAATCGATTACTTTTAATTGAATAGGAAAATAAGCAATATCAAGAACAGGTCTTGCTATCAATAATAAAAACATAAATATAATTACACCAGTTGTATTAAACAGCAAACCATTAAAGAATGATGCTAAGAAAAAACAAATAAGCCCAACAGAAAAAATCATTAATCGATGTTTAGGTTTTGAATATTTCCCTAGAATAAGCATAATTACAGCTGCTATAACGGCTCCAATAGATATGGCAGACCCTAATGCACCTTCAGAATTAAAGAATTTCATCATTAACATAGCGGGTGCTGTAACGATAAAACCTTGTGCCAACCCTTTTAAAACAGCCAATTGCAGCATTTTTCTCCAGAGTTTGTGAAATGTAAAATATAAAAACTTTTCACTCTTTGGTTTTTCATACTTCCCGAAATGAAATACAATAGAAGCTAAAACGGTGACACCAAAAACAATCATTGTAATGACTCTATATGCTGAATTAACACCATCATTTGCAACCTGACCTTCACCTTCGTTACCGCTCATTAAAAACCAGCCAATCATTACCGGAACGATGGAAGCAATAATGGTATAAAGAAATGTTTCTAAGCCATAGTAAAAATTTCGTGTTTTATCTTTAGTTGTTGCCAATACCAAATAATCCCTGTTGGCCCAGTATAAGCCAAAAGACATACCCATAATTAAACCGGCTATGGCTATTCCTGTATAATTAATTTCTTTTAAAGACATCATAAACACCATGGACACGCCACTTAATATCATGCCTAACGAGAATAATCTTTTAATGTTTATGTTGTTTAATAAGTAACCGTTTATGAAAAAAGTAATTGGAATACCTACATAAATAGCTAATTGATAGAGTATAACTTTTGATGGGTCGTTAGAATTTCGCATGATATACGACGCCACAAAAATATCTATAACGGGCAAAACAAAAGCATAAATGGTATTTGTAATAATCAAAATTTTGGCACTTCTGGTAAAATCTTTTAATCCTACTTTTGCTAAATCTATCATCATTGTCCGAGTGTTTTTAAAATTTGGTTAATTGAAAAGCTTGCTAAACAAACATGTTCATCTGATGCTCCATAATACATTTTAATCGTGTCGCCATCGACTATATGTCCGTTTGTAAAAACGACATTTCCAAAAAAACCAGTTTGTTCATAAACAGCCATAGGTTCCATAATGGGCTCTTCTGAGCGAGCAATGACTATTGAAGGATCTTTTAAGTCTAATAAAATAGCACCTAGACAATACCTATGACCTTCTGTGGCACCATGATAAATTTCTAACCAGCCTTTTTCTGTTTTAATAGGAGCCGCTCCTGCGCCTAATCGTTTGCTATCAAACTTTCCTGCGCGTGTTTTTGCAATACATTTATGATTGCCCCAATGGATACTATCTGGAGAATCTGCAAGCCAAATATAATTTCCTCCTAATTGTGGACTACTAGGTCTATGCAGCGCATAATATTTATCATTTATTTTTTCTTCAAAAATGGCGCAATCTTTATTGTGTGGGCTAAAAATCATGCCTTTCTTTATAATATTTAACCAATCTTTTGTTGTTCTTAATCCTACACCAACGCCATTTGGGGAAACCATGGTATAGGTTAAATAAAATACGTCATCTATTTTTGAAACTCGGCAATCTTCAATACCATAACTTTCGTATTCACCTTTGCCAAAAACTGAAGGATATTTATCTGATTCTTTGAAGTCAATTCCGTCATCACTAAAAAGTAATCTCAAGTGCGATATGGTGGTCAAATAATCTGTCCCATCATAACTAATAACTCTGGCATCTGACGCATCAAGTTTTGGGTCGTTCAGTTCGAAATCAATAATTTCAACTTTACCAAAATCATTATAAATGGGTACAGACAAGTAGCCTTCTTTTTGAACGGTGCGTTCTGCTACCCTTACAAGAAGGCCTGTTTTTCCATTAAATTCAAACACGCCTGGATTTAGCAAACATTCAATAATCATGTTTTCATTGCTGGGTTTTAAATCTTTGGGTGATAATAATGGGTTTTGTTTATATCGATTTGCTATATCTGCCATTTGTATTTAATTTAAAATTAAAGGAGTAAGGTACATGATTTTTATTGAGTATTTATAAAAGAAAAGGGGGTAGTAATTATAAAAACGATGACTTCTCTATAACATTAACCAAACTCAAAAACTATTATTTAATAAAACCATTTTAAATGAATAAGCTAAGCCTAAATAAAAACTTTAAACGCCCTACTTTTTGCGTATGTAAACTCACTCAGAATCACCCCATTTTAAAATAAAGGTCTTATATTTGAGAGTATTAAAAAACTGTATCTTATCCAAAATTATTTAAAATGAAAAAGAGTTTAACAACTATCCTGTTTATATTATCGTTGATAATAACGATTCATGGTCAAGAAATTCCAAATGAAAATTAAAACACTCAATTACAAAAAAACACACAGCGATATGCCAAATCAATTTTAGAAAATGAAATTAAAGGTATCGATGTTGCTCACATAGCTATTACAGGTGAAAATGCAATTCTAGATTATTCTAAAGAAGGTTATAAAACAATATACTTGTTTGTAAAAGGACAAGGAAATGTAATTGCTACGAATACAAGTTATGAGATTGTTCCAGAAACTATTTTATTACCTAATATAGCTAAAGAAATTACTATTAAAGCTGCTGAAAATGATACCCTGCACTACCTAAAAATATCAAGTAAATTAACGACTCAAGACCTTTTAGATTTAAAAGAATTTCCTGCTGATAATACTCAAAATGTATATTATGCTAAATTCACAGATTGCAAATCTTATACCGAACCAATTAAAAGTCCAAATACAGTAAGTCGTACCATACTCCCTAATAAATATATTCCTAGAATAGCCATGGGAACGGTTCAAACAAAAGGGCCTGATAAAGTTGGCGCTCATGAACATCCTATGTTAGAACAATTGTTTTTAGGCCTATCAAAAAATAATTGTGTTGTTTATGCTGATGATGCTAAAATTGGTTTTTCAGAATATTCAGTACTTCATATACCAATAGGTTCAAGTCACTCCGTTTCCGTAGAAAAAGACGAAGTTATGTATTATGTCTGGATGGATTTCTTTTTAGATAAAAAAGGTGAAGAGTGGCTAAAAACTCATGAAGTCACAGATGATAACTAGTCATAATAATCATGTATTACTCTTTTTAATAAAAAACAATCTAGTTTATTTGACTGTGAGGTTTAAATGTATATACGTCAACCACATTTAATCATTTTTGTTGATGTAATTAAGCCATTAACAGCTTTTGTTTTTTCTCTTTTAAAATACTTTTAATAAGTTTAAACAACTTCATCTTTAAAGCTTGATTCATTTCAAAAAATTCGGTAACTAAAATGATAAGATTCCGATGCTCTTTTTTGTAATTTTCTTCTTCTAACTTATCTGTTTTACCTACCATTATTTTAAGACCTAGTTCATGTTTTTTTACTTTTTCAATTATACTATCCGTCACTTTCTGAAAATGATGTAACCTGTCTATTATTTTTTTGCTTTTTGCAAAATATTTAGATTCTATTAGTTGTAATGTATATGATTTAATAAGATCGTCAAAAAAGAGTTGTTCGTTTTTTATAAACAGTAACTCTGATAACCAATTATGTGAAGCTTTATGCATTACTTCTGTATTTAACCATTCTACATATGAAGTATTGGTTTGTGTATCTTTCATCTTTATAGGATTAAATTAAAAAAGCAGAAAGTAACCTTAAAAAGTTACTTTCTGCCGTTAACTAAATTAAATAACTTCAATTACCTTTTTAGGAGTAGCTTTAACTTCCTCTTTTTTTAGAAGATTTAATTTCAAAATACCATTTTTATAAGTAGCCTTAATATCTTGGTCTTTTTTTATAGTATTAGGTAATTTTAACGATCTTTTAAAGGAATTATAACTAAACTCTTTACAAGTATAGCCTTCTTCTTTTTCTTCAGATTCTTTGCTTTTTTCGCCATTTACATGAAGTATATCGCCATCGATTGTAACTTCAAAATCTTTTTTTGTAAATCCAGGAGCAGCGAATTCAATTTCAAAATCTTCGTTATGTTCTTTAACATTCATGGCTGGCATTAAGCTGTCTTCTTCAAAAAAATCATCATTAAAGAACTCGTCGGTGCTTAAAAAGTTTTTTAAGCCATTATTATTCCAAGGGAATAATTGGTTTCTGTTGTTAAATTTAATGAGTGTCATAGTAAATATTATTTTAAGATTAATATGTGTTAAACTACTAATTCATATAGGCTAAAGCAATGATTCATATCAGTTTAAAAATAAAAAGTATTAACATTTTATAAGTTAATTAGACTAATATTACACTTTGGAGATATTCGAATAATTCTAATTTTAAACTTTTAGTTTCTTTTAAAAACGCATCATAATTATGGGTCATTTTTGCATGCAATTGTAGATAAAAACGATCGTAACTTACATTGTCACATTCTATTTTATTTATTAGTTGGTTATGATAAAAGAGTATTTTATCAAATAATATCAAGCGCTCTTTATCGTGATTATCTATTTCTTCAATGTATAATTGTAAAGTTTCAAATAAATTCATGGTGTCTTTTTCATAAATACTCGAATTTAACAAGTGTTTTAGAAAGTGTAATTCATGTTCTAAAAATTCAAGTTCAACTTTCCATTTATGAGTGATAAGCAGCAATTCCTCATTGCTTATATCTCTACTAAAGCTTTTGTATGCATTTATTGTTTCCATAGTTGAGGTGTTTAATTAGTTATTCTTTATTGTTCTGGTTAAAAAAGGGCTTTTGTTGCTTTGAAATCCAATTTCACTTAAAAAAGTCCTTTACCCAAGCTATTATTTGGTTATCTGTCATGCTATCTGCCTTTTTTATTCCTTTTACTTTCACACTTACATCTATATAATTTTCATTTAATTCGTTTCTAAATTTTTCACCTGTTTGAGCAGGTCCGAAAATGGCTATAGCATCTGCATCTTTTATTTCGGAGACTATATTTTTGAAATATGATTTTAATTGTTGTTTTTCTCGCTCCATATATTTTTTCTCAGCCATGGCATCTTGAGGGCTTCCTCTAAAGCCAAGACCGAAACCACCTGATGGATGATAATTTTCTACTTCAGATTTTATTGTAGTAAATTTTTCTGTTTCGTTTTCAAGCGTTACCAGATGTGCTCTTTCTTTGTCAATCCAAATTCCTAAATTTTTCATCTTTTTGTGTTTTTTAATTTCTTAAATCGTGCATAACCAATATTGGTACTTTCGAATAATAACTTATTTCCTTTACCAATGGTTGTGTTAACATGCTACTAAAAAAGGCATGTTTTTTATTAATAAATGCTACCATATCGCTATCTCTGCTTTCTACAAAACAATTTATAGCACTTGGAATATACATGCTGCTTAGTACATGAAATGAGTAGTCTACGTCTTTAATAATATCTTCAAGTAGCTTTTTGTTTTCAATTTGTTTATTGTCTAGTTTGTTTTCTTCAAAAACATGCAAAACCCTTATGCTAGATTTGCATGTTTTAGCAATCTCTACCATATAATTTAGTTCTCGCTTTTTAAAATGAGTCTTATAACTGGTTGGAAATACTATTTCAATTGGAAGTGTATGTTTTGCCTTTTCGGGCACTACTATAACTGGGCAATTACGTGCTTTCTCCATAACATCGATAGCATTACTGCCATAACTTACTTTACGCGAACCTGTTTTGCCTTTAGTTCCCATAATAATTAATTCTATGTCTTTGTATTCAACTATATTTTTAATAGCTGCTAAGGGGTTATTATAAGTAGATACAGGTATAAATTTATGTTTTGAATTTTTTTCTTCACGAAATGCAATCATGTCTAAAATCTTTGCTAATCCGTTTTCTGAATTTAATTTAGCGTTTTCATATAAATCGCTTCCAGGTGCCATGTTTATAAGACTATCAAGAATATTTGAATTAGCTGTAAACACATTTAAAATATAAAAATCACAATACTCCTTTTTATATAATTCTAATGCATAAAGAATGGCATGCCATGAATTTTTTGAAAAGTCTGTGGGTAATAAGATATTTCGTTTCATGACTTTTAATTTTATTTCTTACCATTAAATATAACCTAGAAAAAAAAATGTGGCAATGATATATATCAACCTAGTCTGGTATTGATAAAAAAGGTATTATTGGACGAAATCCAATTTTTGATATGACGGGTTCAT
>Ga0208305_10001755_pt1 | contig 10089 bp, 15 predicted proteins | sample ColrivemetaGS741_FD_187605 | JGI IMG/M metagenome (GOLD analysis project Ga0208305, IMG submission 187605) | Estuarine microbial communities from the Columbia River estuary - Flood tide ETM metaG S.741 (SPAdes) (version 2) | ecosystem: Environmental > Aquatic > Marine > Intertidal zone >... | reverse complement strand
AATACATGACCCCTGAACAACTACGCAAATTAGAACGACTAGCTAAGGTTCTCGACAACGGGGATGTTGAGTTGTTGACCCAGCTTGACCAGTTAGAAAGTAAGACAGAGAAAGAGTTACAAGCCATCTACAAGCTAGTCACAGAAGCCCTTGCTGTTGCTGAACAGACTAAGAAACTGAAAGGCGAACAAGGTATCCAGGGTGCGCCTGGCGTTGACGGTAAAGACGGAAAGGATGGCTTAGACGGCAAGGATGGGCTAGACGGTAAGGACGGAAGAGATGGGCGTGACGGTAAGGATGGTGAACAAGGTATCCCAGGCGTGCCAGGAAAAGACGGTATAGATGGAAAAGACGGTGCTGACGGCTTTATTGACGAAGCTACTATTGGCTACCTAGAGGAAGAACTGAAACGTATCGACAAAAAACACGGTGGCTATGGTCAAGTAGTGCGTAAGCTACGGGCTGGGAACAACATCTCTATCGACGATACGAACATGGAGTACCCGACTATCAGTGTCTCTCCACAGATTACTGTATCGGACACAGCACCTACCGCACCGGCTACTAACGACATCTGGATTGACACTAACGCCTATACCTACCGAGCTGTCACTAGCACCTACACCATCACATTAGAGGACTACATGCTCGACTGTAGTGGTACGTTCACAATTACTCTACCAACAGCAGTCGGCTTCACTGGTGAGTACATTATTAAAAATACTAGCAACGGCTTGATTACTGTGGACACCACATCTTCACAAACGATAGATGGTGACTTAACCATACAGTTAATAGAAGACGAGGTTATCACACTTAGAAGCAACAATAGTAACTGGTTAATATCATAAACATGACTGAATTAAGACGACAACTAATAACAGCACAAGACTCACCAAGCATTGATGCTTTTGGACGGTGGCGAGTGTCAGAACCACAAACTATCTTTGATAGTAAGCAACTTTATGACGCACAACCGCTTTTCTGGGACGACCAACAAGTATCAGGAACAGGTACAACTTCAACCCACAACCCAAACACAGCTTCTACTGTACTGAGTGTAAGCGGAACAACAGCAGGAAGACGAGTACGGCAGACCTTTATGCGGTTTAACTATCAGCCGGGCAAGTCACAGCTTATTCTTTGTACTGGGACATTAAGTGCAACTGGTGGAGGAACAGGCATTGTTCGTGCTATGGGCTTGTATGACGATAAAAATGGTATCTTCATACGAGATAATCAAGGTACAGTAGAGGCAGTAATCAGAACCTACACGTCCGGTACTGCGGTAGATAATGCTGTCTCACAGGCAAACTGGAACTTAGACAAAATGGACGGCACAGGTGCGTCAGGTGTGACCTTAGACCCAACAAAATCACAGATTGTAGCAATAGACTTTGAATGGTTGGGAGTAGGACGAGTAAGAATAGGCTTTGTAGTAGACGGCGCTTTCATTTATGTACATGAGTTCCTACATGCTAACCGGACTGCAGGTGTCTACATGAGTACGCCAAACTTACCACTACGCTACGAAATCTCTAATAATGGCACAGGTGTGGCGTCTTCTTTAGAGCATATCTGTTCAAGCGTAATGAGTGAGGGAGGTATAGAAAACTTAGGTATTTTGAGACATCAAGACACAGGACTGATTTCAAGCCTTTCTTCTAACACAGCGTATGCAGTAATGGGAGGACGCCTCAAATCAACTCATATTGGAGTGTCAATTAACGTAGAGAACATTTCTATTATTGGATCAGCGAACGACCAAGCACACTGGGAACTACGTTTTGGTGGCACAGTAGCAGGTACATTTACCTATAATAACTTAGCTAATAGCGCCGTTCAGACGGCTATTGGGACAAACGCCAATACGATAACAGGAGGAACTGAAATTGACGGTGGGTACTTCTCAACGACACAAGGAATTAGCTTTACCGTACCAAACGCCGCACGACTAGGCTCAACTATAGCCGGAGTATCGCAAGAATGGCAGTTAGTTATTATCCCGATTACCAACAACATGTCTGTTAGAGCCTCAGTAACTTGGAGAGAACTACTCTAGTATGAGCCAATACAACCTTAAAGTCAGTGACGTATATAAACTACTCATTGGTAGTGGCTTTAAGCTGTTCATCGACTCAGAGGCTGTGGCTTCCAATACGGCACAGGCTAAACGGTGGGATGGAACACAGTGGCGTTTGGTGTACGACGTAACAGTGGGCACAAAAAAGTTTAACAGAATCATGTACTACAACGGTTCGGGATGGGTGAACGCGAGTATTAAATAATGGTATAATAGTATAAATATGGCATACGCGAGCGACAAAGCACCCTTAGAACTAACGGCATTAACAACACTAGCCTCTGACGATACAATCATCGTGGGGGATACTTCTGATACCTCAGAGGTGGCTAAGAGTATTACTAAAGCAAACCTGGTTACAGACTTGTCTAGCGACTTCGCAACCGCAGCACAAGGTACGTTGGCAGACTCAGCACAACAGCCTCCAGCAGAAGGTGCGTTCGTTGACGGCGACAAGACAAAGCTAGACGCACAGAGTGGAACGAACACGGGCGACCAAGACCTCTCAGGCTTAATGGTAAAAGCGAGCAACCTCTCAGACCTAGCAAGTGCAGCCACAGCTCGTACTAACCTCGGTGTGGACGCGGCAGGTACTGACAACAGTACAAACGTATCACTCGCAGGGACACCTAACTACATCACCATCGTAGGACAAGTGATCACTCGTGCGCTTATTGACCTCACATCACACGTTACCGGACGCCTTCCATTGGCGAACGTCGCTACTGTTGCAACCAGCCGTATCATGGGACGGTCTACCGCAGGTACAGGAGATATTGAAGCACTGACGGGTACCTCAGCACGTACTGTCATGGGTCTATCAACATCTGACTCTCCACAATTCACCGCAGTAAACGTAGGACACGCTACAGACACAACCGTTGCGCGCGTAAGTGCAGGGGTTATCTCTGTGGAAGGTGTGACAATACCAACAATTTCTAGTACAAGTACACTGACGAATAAACGTATTACTAAACGAACAGGTACAACCACTTCAAGTGCAACCCCAACTATCAACACAGATACAACGGACGTGTACACATTGACTGCACAAGCGGTAGACATTACTTCGTTTACTACCAACCTGTCAGGGACACCAACAACAGGACAGACACTTATGATCAGTGTGACTGGTACTGCGGCACGAGCAATAACTTGGGGAGCATCTTTTGAGAATGGCTCAGTAGCACTACCAACAACCACAGTCACAACAACACGTCTTGATACGATGTTTATGTGGAACTCAGTTACAAGTAAATGGCGATGTATGGCTACAGGTTCAACAGTTTAATTAAAATAATATGTATACAGCAACAAAACTAGGAGACACAGTAGACAAGCAAAAGCAAAGGCGCATAGTAACTATCAACTTTACTGATGGTGTAAGTGAGTTTTCAAAAGACTTTTCTTTCTCTATTGAAACAGACCTTATTACAATCAAAAAGCGTGTTAAGGACTACCTTGATGAGATTAACTTTGTACCAGAAGACCTTGCAGATGGAGCTGTAGACTTCACAGACATACCAGCAGAAGAAGCACCTGTTGAACCAACTGCAGAAGAACTTGCTAAGACAGAATGGGATGCAGATATAGAGAAACTAAAGAAAGTACAAGAACTGATTGACCTTGGTGTACTTGTTGGTGACGAAACACCAGTAGTAAACCTACGGAATAAAGTAAAGACAGGCTTCAAACCAGCGTATATAGCGTAATATGGCAACCCTAGATATACAGGCTCAACAAGTTACTATGGAGTAGACTCATTAAACTTCTCATAATATGGCAATAGAACTAACCAAAGAAAAGACGGACAAGTACGACAAAATCCTAACGGACTCGTCTATTGACGTGGAAGTTAAAGCCGGAAAATTAACCCAAGAGGAGAAAGTGGAATTAAAAGCACACTCTATCAAAAAAGCCCTTAAACTGAAACGCTATGTTAGAAATTGAAATCGTTGAATCGAATATCATAGATGGAGGTATTGAGGTCTTTGCTCGTGCTTGGAACGAGAACGGACAGATTGGTTTTGGTAAAGATGGGACAGTGGACATTGAGCGTTTTCGTATTATCAACCCCCCAGTGCTGGTTTTAGACCCACTTGGAGACATTGTTGTAGTAGAAGAAGCCAATGAGGAACTTAACTCACCCAGAGTAGAGGTTAGATTTAGGGAAGACCCAGAAGAAGCGACACTGCAAGCACTAGAGCAAAACCTAGCAGTAATGAAAAATAAACATGATGATACAAACATCATTGTTGGTAAGCGTGGTAACACAACCACAACCGTTTACTCACAAGCCTCTCCAGCCAGTACAGCGATGAACGCAAATACTACCAGTGGGTATTTCTCAACAATGGCTCTAGCCCACAATGCCACTACTGGAGATGGCTCTTCTGTTGCCTCTCCTTATGCTAATAACCAATTTATTACACGTACTTTACGCAATGCTACTGGTTATTATCTGAGTAGGTGTATGTGGCTTTTTGATACGTCAGCAATTTCATCAGGTGACACTATTAGCTCTGCTACTTTATCTCTATATGGCGGTACTTTTGCTTACTCCAACTCAAGCTCTGAGTCTTATGAGATTGTGCAATCAAGTCCAGCCAGCAATACCACTATTGCAAACTCTGACCTTGGTAACTACTCTTTCACATCTTTTGCATCTATCGCTTTTTCAAGTATGAGTCAATCGGCTTATAATGATTTTTCTCTCAATGCAAGCGGTATCTCCAATGTAACAAAAGCTGGAATATCAAAGTTTGGCTCATGTGGAGGTTTAGACTTGAATATATCGTCAATGACTTCTGGCCATGACAACATCATGGCCACTTATGAAGCCAGCTATACTGGCACAACTCGTGACCCTAAGTTGGTGGTAGAACACGTAGCTCCTGCTCCTGAAGGTACAATGAAAAAAGCAACAGTAAATGCTTCTGACGTACCAGCTACTCAGACTGACTTTCCTAGTTATGTAGACTTATCACGAATCGGAATCACCACACAAGCGGAAGCTGATTCTGTACGTGTATATGCTGACAGTGCAAAGACTACAGAATGGGCACGAGAGATTGTAAGTGCTACAGAGATGCACGTGAAAATACCCTCACTTACCTCTACTACAGACATGTATGTAGAATACGATGGAGTAAGTGCAGATTATGCTGTGACTGATACGTATGGGCGTAATGCGGTGTGGGGTGACTATACTCTTGTTTCTCACGACGGGTATGCAACAGAAAGCACAGGATACGGATATACCTTTACACCTACTGGTGCCCCAAGTCTTGGCGGTGCTACAGGTAAATTAGGTTCTGCAACAACTTGGAACGGTTCTCAATTTGTGGATACAGTCCCAAGCACTACAGACGCCAAAACATTCCAAATGTGGATTAATTCACCGACCCGTTCAGGTAATGAATTTTCAATGTGGGACACAGGTAATACATTAAGGTTTGTGGGTGTTTATTATACAGGTGCAAATAACTGGCACTGGTTTAACCGTTCTGACGGAACTTTATATAACCAGTGGGATATTACAGGGGCTGCGAACTCAACATGGCAAATGTTCCATGCTGTGTCTGACGGTGCCTCATATGCAGGTTACCGAGATGGTGTGAGTGCAATCAGCGGGTATAACGGTACTTATGATTGGCCACAGTACGGTTTAACAGCAGGTACAAAGAAACTACGATTTGGTGGCAGTACATCGGGTGCCTCATCTACCTCAACTCACTGTGAAGTGAGAATGGCAATTAATGGACTCTCCGCCAACTGGGTAACAACCGAATACAACAACCAGTCAGATGAAGCTACTTTCTGGGGGACATGGAGTGACGTGGGGGGCGGTGGAGCCAACACAACCAACTTCTTCTACATGTTATAATATACATATGTACAGTACTACCTACACAGCGACTCTCGTATTACTACTCACCGCACTAGCGCGAGTATTCAACGTAGACGTAATGCCTGAAGAACTGCAAGCCACAGTTGAAACATTATTTATAATTGGCTCATCTGTTTGGATTCTTATTGAACGCTTCCGAAAGGGTGGTATCAACGCACTAGGTTTCAGACGGTAACACACGTATGCCAATCGACCCGGAAATCCAACTTCATATCAATGAGGAGATTGCGAAACACAAAATAGAAGCAAATGCATCCTACGCGATTAAACTCGTTGAGAAGATCGTGTTCTACATGGTAGGAGCAGCGTCTATTGGTGTACTTGGTGCGCTTATAAAGCTGGTACTCATTTCATGAAGCACAAAATACTTTTACTCAACAGTCTATTCTTAGCTGTGGCGATACCGCTACTACTTGTTTTCTACTTGCTCCCGTTTGACTTCTTTGTTGACGTTAAGCAAGTAGTGTACCGCGACGTGTGTCTTGGTGATACAACACAGCTTGTGACAGCAGACCGTGAGGTGAAGTGGAATGACGGGTACACGGGGAGCGTATCAGGTGAGGTGTTTCGATATAATACAGATGGAACTAAGGTTGAAACAGTCATCAAGCGCGGAAAAGACTTTGCGTACCAAGTATCAGCAGAACCTGTGACCTATGAGGTCGTGTGGGATACTCCGTTTACTAAAGTAGGTGAGTATGGTGCGTCAGACCTTGTGCGACTCAACGCTCCTATTTTCGACAAGATACGTTTCTTTAGTGAAGACACACAGAAGTTTAATGTAATCATATGCGGCTAACAGCAACCATCTACACAACAAGTCAGGACTACTGGGTTAAGAGAAATCTACCTGAGATATACAGCACTATCCTCACTGCGAAAGGGGTGACTGTTGATGCTTTTACTATAATAGAAAAGAAGCTCCCAAAAGGTTTCAAGACAAAGACTGATGGTGTTGCTGTACGACCTGACTGGGACTGGGTAATGAAGAACTACGACACAGAGGACACAGTCCTGTGTCTACATATCTCACGGGCTGAACATGACTTGCTTGGACTGAAACACCCTAATGGTGGACGTATGGGTGGAACATACAATAGAAATGTAGGTGACACTTCCATGGAGTTCATGGTGATTGCTGATGATAGAACAAGGTTCATGCACTATTTCTTGCATGAGTTGTCGCACGGGTTCGCTCACTGGACTGGTGTACCAGACCCAACACATAAGGTAAAAAACACTCTGACAAATATGAAGGAGTTATACAAGGACTATTCGTTCGTGAAGTGGGATATTTTGTCTCTCATACGTGACCTACTACAAGTGAAGCTTGCTCTAGTATCCTCTGTGAAGCCACACAAGAGACTCTCACAAGAGTACCCAGTGTCTCAGGCATACGGAGTGAAGAACAGCCACTACGCGCTCACAGGGCGTCACATTGGCATAGACTGGGCGTGTCCTATTGGTACACCTATCCATGCACCCGTTGATGGTGAGGTGGTAGAAACTGGTATCTCTCCGACACTTGGTAACTTTGCGTACTTTCAATACAGCCATAAAGGGAAAACATATGTTGACCGTATACTGCACCTACATAAACGCCCTACGAAACGAGTACTCAAAGCAGGAGACGTTATAGCAGTATCCGGCAACACAGGGGACTCAACAGGGCCACATGTGCATGTGGACTCATGGGTTGACTCAATACAGATAGATAAGATAAATAAAACAAACTGGGATGTCCTCACTAAAGACCCTGATCACGTTTATCGGTAAGTATCTGTTTCAGGTACTCTGTATAGTTATTTGGGTAACCTTCCCACCACTTGGTGTTGTCGTAGGTCTTTTTTGGCACATGGCGAACGAGAAAAAGCTGAACGAGAAGTAGGCGTAAGTTATGCACACTCTCGCGTTTACAGACTCGTTTCTTGGTATAATATACATAGGTAGGGTTAGCCCTACATTATAAGTTAAGACACTCGTGTCTGAAACAAAACATGAAAACATTAGTACCGATAGGGATGTTGGTACTTATAGTTGGAGGAGCCGTCCTTTTGCCTCGTATGGGGGACAAAGTAGGCTATGTAAAAGAAACTGTCACTGTGACAGAAGAAGTGACGCCTGATTGGGCGTCTGACCCTGAAGCGGTGCAAGCTGCACAGGATGTCATTAAGAAGAAAGAGCTTGAAGCAGAAGAAGCGCGCCTTGTGGATGAAATTACCTCAAAGCAAGACGAGCTTGATGCTATTAGAAAAGAGTTAGGAAGCTATTGAACTGTCAGCCGGGTTAAAAACCTCATCAACCAAACGGCAGACAACTACGGTGTGAGTAGGTATGTTGCACAAGCTGTCGCAAAATGCGAGAGTGGATACAATGTATCAGTTCAATCAAAACACAGGTACACGGAGAGTAATGTACCTAAAGGATACAAGGTGGGAGATAGGGAGCAAAGTTTTGGTCTGGTTCAAATACACTTACCTGCTCACCCGAGCATAAGTAAAGAACAGGCTACAGACCCAGAGTTTGCTGCTGAGTTCCTTGTGAAAAACCTATCACAAGGGAAAGGAAGTATGTGGACTTGTTACAACAAGGTTGTTGCAATGAGATAAATATAAAAACCACCTTAGCGGGTGGTTTTTACGTGCATGTCCATAACTACTTTTAGGTGCAAGGGCATACAACACAATGCCTTTTTAAACTTCCTTCTGTCTTCCCTAGAAACGTTATACAACTTCACCCCATTGGCGTAGAGTCCATCAACAATATGATTATAGAAGGCCAAATGAGAATACTCGTATGGTTGTACGTCCCATAATAGTTTCCTGTTGCCTTTTTCCACTTCGTGTCTGTAGTGTGCGAAAATACGCCTCGTTTGTGTGTCAGTCATTATGCGCTGTTTATCCTATTCTTAGCAATCTCTATGTATTCCGCCTCACGTTCGATACCTATGAAGTCTCGGCCTTGGTTCTTACAAGCTAGTCCAGTAGTACCGCTTCCCATAAATGGATCTAGGACTGTTCCTCCTGTAGGTGTGGCTGTGAGCTTTACTAAGTATTCCATAAGTTTCAAAGGCTTAATAGTTGGATGACCGTTGGTGATTGTTCCTCCATGCGTTCGTTCTGATTTTGAACTTTTAGCACAGTAGAAGAAGCGTGAAGCACCGCCTTTGTCATTAAAACCATATCCTTCATCTGGTATTGTATCAGCCTTTCCTTCTCCAAACTTTCTGTCAATATCAGCCACGCCATATCCTTTAGATTTCTTTCCTGCTACTCCACTCTTCAACTCCCCACTCTGCTCATCTAACAGCTCTCCTGCTTCTTCGTCTAGGATTATGTTGGCTGGAAATCTGCCTTGAGAGTGTCCACCTGCAGTAACACCATCTGTTTTGAACTCTCCTGCTTTGAAATTACCTCCCTGTATAGCTATATTTCTTTCCCTTGCTGTTGATTTCCCATTATTCTCTATCCTCCCACCATCTATATTCAAACCACTGACACCATGCTTTAGGGCGTTGTTAGCGTACGTGCCGTCATTAGGTTTCATAGCTACTATGATTGGCTCGTAGCTCGGCTTCAGTCCATGTGATTTCCAGCCGTTCCATAGTTTTGCTTCTGGGGTAACAGGGTAAGGTGTTATGTTTCCAGTTGCTTCGTAGTCACTGTAAATACCATTTTTTGATTGTGTCTGTTGCTTTGCTTTAGGATTAGGTATCTGCTCTCGCTCATGCCCTTTATCCAACTGCTTACTTATATCCGTAGCTTTAGGAAATCCTGAACCGTATAGCCACATGATTGTGTCCTTCAGGACAAACCCAGCATCTTCTACGTTGACTGCCATTCTGTGTTGAGTACGTGAGCCAGCAAAGGTGAGTAGCGTTCCTCCTGGTTTGAGAACCCGTAGGGTTTCTCTCCACAGCTCTACACTAGGTACATCATAGTCCCACCTCTTGCCCATAAAGGATAAGCCATAGGGTGGGTCGGTAATAATTGTGTCTACGCTGTTCTCGGCTAGGTCTTGTAGTTTATCTAAACTGTCTCCGTGTATTAAGTTAATCATGCAAAAATACTATCGTCGCTAGAATTATAATCGTCTT
>Ga0208305_10001752_pt1 | contig 10109 bp, 7 predicted proteins | sample ColrivemetaGS741_FD_187605 | JGI IMG/M metagenome (GOLD analysis project Ga0208305, IMG submission 187605) | Estuarine microbial communities from the Columbia River estuary - Flood tide ETM metaG S.741 (SPAdes) (version 2) | ecosystem: Environmental > Aquatic > Marine > Intertidal zone > Estuary... | reverse complement strand
ATGGTACAGACTGCTTATAGTTTTAAAAATGTGTTTCAATATACACATGGAGATATTTATTTCTGTACAGCTGATATTGGTTGGATTACTGGTCACTCATATATTGTATACGGACCGTTGGCTGCTGGAGCAACAACTTTAATGTTTGAAGGAGTTCCATCGTATCCTGATTATAGTCGTTTTTGGCAAATAGTTGAAAAATACAAGGTAAATCAGTTTTACACAGCTCCAACAGCAATTAGAGCGTTGGCAGCACAAGGAAATGAATTGACTGAGCGTAATGATTTAAGTTCAATAAAAGTATTAGGTACTGTTGGTGAGCCAATTAATGAAGAGGCTTGGCACTGGTACGATGAAAAAATTGGAAAACAAAAATCTCCAATTGTAGACACTTGGTGGCAGACAGAAACTGGTGGAATTATGATTTCTCCTTTAGCTGGGGTAACACCAACTAAACCAACCTTTGCAACAAGGCCTTTACCTGGCATTCAGCCTTGTTTGGTTGATGAACAAGGAAATGAAGTAAATACAAATCCAGCTGAAGGAAGATTGTGTATCAAATACCCTTGGCCATCTATTGCGCGTACTATTTATGGTGATCATCAGCGTTATAAAGAAACATATTTTACAGCTTTTGAAGGTAAGTATTTTACAGGTGATGGTTCTTTCAGAGATTTAGAAGGAAATTATAGAATTACTGGTAGAGTAGATGATGTTGTTATTGTTTCTGGTCATAATTTAGGAACTGCTCCAATTGAAAATATTATTAATGAACATAGTAATGTTGTGGAATCTGCAGTTGTTGGTTTTCCTCATAACATTAAAGGAAATGCTTTATATGCTTACGTTATTGTATATGATAAGCCTGAGAATGAAGATTTCTTACGTCATGAAATTAATGATTTAATAGGTAGAACTATTGGTCCAATTGCTAAATTAGATAAAATTCAATTTGTTCCAGGATTACCAAAAACGCGTTCAGGAAAAATTATGCGAAGAATTCTTCGTAAAATAGCTGAAAATGAAACCTCAAATTTAGGGGATATATCAACCTTATTAAATCCAGAAGTTGTGGAAGCAATAAAAGTAGGTTCTTTGGTTAAATAAATTTTTCAAATTTAAATTGAAAGCGCTCTCAAATTTTGGGAGCGTTTTTTATATAAGTCCTTTATTTTTTGAGGTTCTAAACAAATCGGAGTAATGAATTGATCGTTCATTTTTAAGTTTTGAAGTAATTTTCAGAAAGAGAAGTGCAGTTATAAAAGCATCGCCAGAAGCGGTATGTCTATCGTGTTTTGGAATGTTAAATTCATCACATAACACATCCAAATTAAAAAGATTGTCTTTTTTACCTTCTAATTTTTTGTACAATATGCCAGTATCAATTGTTTTGTTTTTTAGTTTTGGTAAGTTCATTCTTTTTAATGAAGCATTTATCATTTCAATATCAAAAGCTGCGTGATGTGCTACTAAAACTGAATTTCCTAAGTATTCTACAAACTGTTTAATGGCTTTTTCTTCCGAAGTTTTAATCAAATGCCCATCTTTTAAAAGTCCATGAATTTCAACTGTTTCAGCATTGAATTCATCTTGTTTCAAATACAATTCAAAACTATCAGAAACATTAATAATACTGTTATTTATGACTATTGCTCCAATTGATAAAATACGGTCTTTTGTAATATTTAACCCAGTTGTTTCTGTGTCGAAAACCACAAATCGAGTTGTTTCAATTGATTTAGGCTGTTTTTGTTTAAACTTTTTTAAATAGTCTTTCCAAAAATCAGGGTAGTTTTTATATGTAAACCAATTAAAAATCACATCATTTGGGCTAAATTGTACCGAATATTTAAAAGTTCTTGAATATCTTTGATTGGTTTAAAACAACCTTTTAATTTTAGCTTTTCCGATTTAGTAAGTGTATTTAAATTGATATACCTGCCAGAATCATTATTTTTTATTCCTTGTTCAGTCCGGTAGTGTAATAATATTTTAAAAGAATCTATACAGGAAAGGTACAAATCTTTGTTTTGTGGTTCAACTTTTACCAGTTTGTTAAACCTTGAAATAGTATTGTTTTTGTCTTTTATATTATGAGATAATGTTATTAAACGAGCAGCATCAATTAAAGGCATTAATGCTCTACTTTTTAAATCGAATTGATCTTTGTGCTTGCCATCATGTTCAACTAAAAATTGTCTAAAGAAGCCTAGGGGAGAAGGGTTTCTTAATGCGTTTCTTCCTAAAAAGTTTAAAAATATTTCAAAAGACTGAATGGATTTAAAAATGCTTTTTGATAAGGTTGAAACTAATTCTTTTTCACCATACACAAAATTGAAGTCGAAAAAAATAGTGCACATCATTACTGCATCTTCGGTTGGTTTTGTTATCCATGTATTAAATTGCTGATGCCATTCTGTTTGTGATAAACACCATTTCGGATTGCTAGCCATCATATTCGCTGGGCAATTTTCATATCCAACAAAGTGTAGTTTGTCAGTTATTTTTTTTGAAAGTGTTACAAAATAGTTTTTTATTGTTTTATATTTTTCTTTTGAGACATCTTCAAAAATTAGTGCATTATCCTGATCTGTAATTAGTAATTGTTCTTTTCTACCTTGACTTCCTAAAGCCAACCATGCAAACTTTGCTGGGGGTTCTGTTTCCATTTCAGCAATTGAAAGTTCAATAGCTTTTATGGTGATAGCATCTGTAATTTCAGCAATAATTTTTGAAATAAAAATGATTGGGATATTTTGTTCAATATATCCTTTCAATAAATTGGAAGTTTTTTCTCTAATATATTTTAAAGTTTCAATTTCTTTGGCTCTTTTAAGTTCTTTTATTAATACTGAAGGATTGTTTCCATGCAACACTACAATGTCATGTTCAGAAAGAATACCAATTAGTTCGGAATTAGTTTTTCCATTTTTAGTAATACATAAATGTGTAATTTTATGTTTAATCATAGCAATTTGGGCTTCCGCAATGGTAATTTTTTCAGGGAATGTAATTACTGGTGAAGACATAATATTTTCAACACTTTTATCAATAGTTACCAAACCTGTTGCTATTTTTAAGCGCAAATCCTTATCAGTAATAATTCCAATAGGTTTATTTTCTTCAACAATTAATATAGAGCCAACTTTTTTTGAACTCATTATTTTTGCAGCATCTTGAATAGTTGTTGTTTTTAAACACGTAATAGGGTTTTTACTATATTGAGCTGTTTGAACTTCAGTAAATGTATTATTTGAATTTAAAGTGTCTATGTTAGCAAATAAGTTAGCATTGTTTGTTTTAGCATAAGGAGTTTTAATATTTGATGAAAAACTAGCAACTATAAATTTGGAGGCTTTTTCATTGGTTTTAATAATTTCCTTCAATATTTCTACAGAAATAGCATATAAAATAGATTCCTCATTTGCTTTGGCACTTAATAAATATTGATCATTTTGAATAAGTGGACGCAATCCAAAAACATCACCTTCATCGCAAATATCAACCAAAATTTGATCATTTTCCATTGTTCTATACAAGCCAATGGCACCATCTTTTACAATATAAAAATTTTCATGTGGATATTCAGCCTGTTTAAAAACAAAAGTGTCTTTTTCAATATAAGTTACTTTAACATTTGAGGCAATTTTAAAAAGCTGCTCTTTCTCCAAAACATCAAAAGGTGGAAAATTTTTTAAAAAATCGAAAATACGTTCAGCAATGGTATTTTTCATAGAGAAATTCAATTGAGAATAAATATTAAATTTACAAAAATAAGTTGTTATAAATAAGGGAATTAAAATAAAAAACTATGCTAGAATTATAAGTTAAAAACTACATAATTTAAACAATTAAATTAAATTTTACTATTCCATTCTTTTCTGAATCTAATGAGTTCTTCATCAATTTGTTTTTTTGAAGTTGTTATTAACTCATGAGCATTATTTGAATAAATTGGTTCTAAATAACTAACCTTAATCTCAGTTTTCCATTTCCCAAAACAACGTAAAAAATGAGGAATAAAAGTATCATTACCAACCCAGGCATCATTTATATCTTTATAATCAATAGCAATTGGTATTACAGGAACTCCAAGTTGAACTGCTAAAGTAAAAGCTCCTGGTAAAAATCGAATGGTAGTTGGTTCTTTGTGAGTAGTTCCTTCAGGAGTATTCAAAATAGAAAAACCATTTTTTAAAACGGTGTTTATGTGATTTCTAGTTTCTTCTCTGCTATTTTCACACTCTCTTTTTACAAATATTACTCCGGTTGCTTTTCCAACATTACCAACTAATGGCCAAGACTCAACTTCTTTTTTTGCAATTGGATACGCTAAAATGTTTTTTAAAATAACAATAGCATCAAAATATGTTCTGTGATTTGATATTATTAATCCTGAATCAACAGGCTCTTTACCATATACTGTAATTTTTGATCCTAAAATAAAATGTAATATTCTAATATTTGTTCGCCTAAAGAGAATTCCTCTTTCAACCTTTTTTGAATTACTTTTATAAAATATGTTGGTTAATAGTAAGGTGCATAATATGATAAATGTTACAAATACAAATAATAGAAGTCTTGCAAAGCTTAATAATAATTTAAGTATGGTCATTTAATTCTTTATATGAAAATTAAGATTTACAAACATAGTATTTCTGATATTGTTTACTGAGATTTTACGAAAAAATTACCCTCCAATTGTTGCTGTAATCCCTTGTTTTTTAAAAATTGATATTATTTCTTTTATTTCATTAGTTGAGGGAGTTTCAAATGACATGAAATTTGTTGAATTCCCTAATTTTAAATGTTTATTTTCTGCAATAGGATGATATGGTAATAAATTTATAATACTTCTATTTCCTTCCAAGGAGTTTATAAATAAAGCTGTTTGCAATATGTTCTTTTCTAAAGTATTCACTCCTTTTATTAAAGGAATTCTAAAAATAATTTCACAATTTGTTTTTGCTAACTCAATTATGTTAGAAAGGATTTTCTCATTTCCAACGCCTGTAAATTCTTTATGCTTTTCTGAATCCATTACCTTTAAATCAATTAAAAAAAGTTCGGTATGTTTGGCAACTTCCAATACCGTTTCTAATTTTGAAAATGCTGTTGTATCCACAACTCGGTGATACATTCTTTTTCCACAGGCTTTCAAAGCTTCTAACAAATATTCTGAATGCATTAAAGGTTCTCCGCCTGAAAAAGTCACTCCACCACCAGACTGATCAAAGAATATAGCTTCGTTATCAATTTTTTTCATTAATGCTGAAACAGGAATTTCCGAACCTAACATTTCAAAAGCTTTCGTTGGGCAAACTTCAGTACATTTTCCGCATAAATTACAAACGTTATAATCGGTAACTACACCTTCAGAAGTCATTTTTAAAGCATCGTTAGGACAAATTTCAATACAACTTAAAGCACCAATACACTTTTTAGCATTGTACATTTTCTGTACTTTTGGCGACATACTTTCTGGGTTATGACACCATTTACATTGCAAGTTACAACCTTTAAAAAATACTGTTAAACGAATACCAGGCCCATCATTAATGGCGAATTTCTTAATATCAAAAATTAAACCTGTACTCATTTAAAATGATTCATTTTCTGTTCGTTCAATAACTTCTTGCTGCAAATCAATATTCATGTCATTAAAATAATCGCTATAACCTGCCATTCTCACTAATAAATCTTTATAATCTTCAGGATTTTTTTGGGCTGCATATAACGTTGCAGTATCTACAATATTAAATTGAATATGATGGCCACCTAAGGCAAAATAACTTCTTACTAATTGTCCTAATTTTATAATATCTTCATCACGCTTTAATAAACTTGGCAAAAACCGTTGATTTAGCAAAGTTCCACCAGATTTTACCTGATCAATTTTAGTCAACGATTTTATAACAGCCGAAGGCCCATTCACATCACAACCGTGTGAAGGCGAAGTTCCGTCGGAAATTGATTTTTGTGCCAATCGTCCATTTGGTGTGGCACCCATTACTTTTCCAAAATAAACGTGGCACGTTGTAGACAACATATTTAAATGAAATGTTTCTCCTTTTGTATTTGGTTTTCCATCTATTGCTTTAAATAAATCGTTATACACTTGCAACGCAATATCATCAGCATAATCATCGTCATTTCCATAGAATGGAGTATTGTTAATAATTGTTTGCCTCAGTATTTCTTCTCCTTCAAAATTCTTTGAAACTGAATTTAACACTTTGTCCATTGAAAATGATTTATTTTCAAAAACGTGTTTCTTTAAAACCGACAAACTATCTGTTACGGTTCCTAAACCTGTGCATTGAATGTAATTTGTATTGTATCTTGGTCCACCATTGTAATAATCTTTTCCTTTTGAAATACAATCATCAATAACAACCGATAAAAAAGTAGCTGGACTGTATTTTGCAAACATTCTATCAATATAATTACTAACTAAAACTTTCTGATTTAAAATATAATTAAGCTGCTTTTTAAAAGCTTCGTACAATTCATCATAACTTTTAAAATCTCTTGGATTACCTGTTTCAATACTTACTTGTTTACTTGTAACTGGATTCATTCCATTATTTAACGTGATTTCAATTATTTTTGGAACATTTAAATAACCTGTTAAAATATAAGCTTCTTTACCAAAAGCACCCACTTCTATACAACCGCTACAACCACCTTCTCTGGCATCTTCTATAGATTTCCCTTGTCGTAACATTTCTTGAATATAAATATCTGGATTGAAAATAGAAGGATAGCCGTGCCCTTGACGAATTACTTTGCAAGCTTCTTTTAAAAAACGATCTGGTGTTTTGGAACTAATGTGCACAGAATTCCCGGGTTGAAGTACGTGTAATTCCTCAATAATTTCCAACATTATGTACGAAACTTCACTTACTCCATTTGATCCATCTTTTTTTACACCACCGATATTAATATTAGTAAAATCATTATAAGTTCCACTTTCTTTAGCTGTAATTCCAACTTTTGGAGGAGCAGGATGATTGTTTACTTTAATCCAAAAACAACTTAGTAATTCTTTTGCTTCGTCTCTAGTTAATGTTCCTTCTGCAATTTCTTTTTCATAGAAAGGTGTTAAATGTTGATCAAAATGACCAGGATTCATAGCATCCCAACCGTTCAATTCTGTAATAGTTCCTAAATGCACAAACCAGTACATTTGAATGGCTTCATGAAAATTTCTTGGAGCATTTGCAGGAACCCAACGGCAAACTTCCGCAATTTTTAATAACTCATTTTTTCGTTGGAGATCATTTTCTTTTGAAGCTAAATCTGCTGCTAAATCCGCATGACGTTCAGCAAAAACAATGGCTGCATCACAAGAAATTGCCATTCCATCTAATTGTTCTTTTTTATCAGTGGCTTCAATATCATTTAAAAAATCTAGTCTTTCAATTTCTTTTTGAATCTGCTTTTTGAAATCGAGCATTCCCTTTTTATAAATTTTGCCATCTAATGCTGTATGTCCTGGAGCACGTTGTTCCATAAACTCAGTAAACAAACCTGCCTCATATAAATCACGCCATTCATTTGGAACATGACTAAAAATTCGTTCACGCATTGTTTTGCCACTCCAATATGGAATTACTTCTTTTTCGTACGTATCAATATCATGTTGAGAAATTGTATAACGCTGCATTTCACGTGTGTTTAACACATTAAAATCTTCAATACTATGACACGTTAATTCTGGAAATGTTGGAACGCATTTTGGTTTTGGACCACGTTCACCAACTATTAATTCATCTTCTCCTAAATAAATGGTTTTTTGGGTACAAATTTCAAGAAAGTTGAGTGCTCTTAAAACAGGTATTGAATATTTACCGTAGTTTTTTTTATAAAATTGTGTTTGAATTAATGCTCTTTCAATAGATAATGAAGCTTCGGTTTCAAAACTGATTTTTCGAAGTTTTTGAATGCGCTCATTCATTCCTGGTCCAATAGCATTGGTTATTGGTTTGTAAAAATTGCCTTGTGAACATGCAGGTCTTTCTGGATTTAATACTTTTTGATTTGTTTCCATAATATAATGATAGGAACTAAACTTCAGGTTAAACTGAATATAATGATACAAAAGATTGAACTAGTTTTATGAAGTAGATTATAAAGAGAGCTCAAAAAACATCAAACATTCAAACAGTTTTCTGTATGTTTTTATTAGGTTTGATGTGTTCTTTTTAAGAAGCATTAATATAGAAGATAAAATAATCTCAAATATATAACTTTTTTAATTCATTAAATACAAAAGAGTAATAATCTTGTCCGTGTGGAACAAAATTATTTTTTCCTTTAGAAACTTCATCAATTAGGTTTTCAAGAGTTATTATTTTAATTTCAGAAACTTCTTCAACTTGAATTTTTAGTGCATTAAAATTAAAATTTAGTATACATATATATATAAGGTGTAATTCATTATCAATTAAATCAATTTTATGAATTATTTTCTTTTTTGAAGTTCCTATATATTGAAGTGCATCTTTTGAAACTGATAAACCTATTTCTTCTTCAATTTCTCTAATTGCAGAAATTTCAGGTTGTTCTCCGGCAGAAATATGACCAGCAACTGAAACATCCCATAAATTTGGGAATACATCTTTATTAGAAGCCCTTTTTTGAATTAAAACATTTTTTTCAAAATCAGCAATCCAAATATGCACACTTTGGTGAAACAAGCCTTTTTTATGTGCTTCAGATTTTAAGCAGGTTTTACCGGAAATTTCACCAGTATCATTTAATATGTCAATATATTCATCCATATATTAAAGTAAAAAGACAGCCGAAGCTGTCTTTTATATTATTTAAAATAGCTAAACCCTTTTTTTGGATCTATCTTTAAAAGTGATTCATAAATTAATTTAATTACGTTTTCAACATCATCTTTTGAAACCATTTCAACAGTTGTATGCATATAACGTAAAGCCAAACTAATTAATGCTGATGGAACGCCACCATTACTATACGCAAAAGCATCAGTATCTGTTCCTGTTGATCTGGATGAAGCCATACGTTGGAAAGGAATTTTATTTGCTTCAGCAGTTTCAATAATTAATTCTCTTAAATTATTTTGAACAGCAGGAGCATAGCTAATAACTGGGCCATTTCCTGAAATTGTTTCACCTTCTTTCTTTTTATCAATCATTGGTGTTGTAGTATCATGACAGACATCAGTAACTATAGCAACATTAGGTTTAATAGTTTGTGTAATCATTTCAGCACCTCTTAAACCAATTTCTTCTTGAACAGAATTTGTGATATACAATCCAAAAGGAAGTGTTTTTTTATTTTCTTTTAACAAACGAGCAACTTCAGCAATCATAAAACCACCCATTCTATTATCAAGCGCTCTACATACAAAATTGTTCTTGTTCAAAATCCAAAATTCATCAGGATATGTAATAACACAACCAACATGAACTCCCAATGCTTCAACTTCTTCTTTCTTTTTACACCCAACATCAACAAAAATATTATCTAAAGTTGGAGCTTCTTCTTTTCCTTTAAGCCTAGTATGAATTGCAGGCCAACCAAAAACACCTTTAACAATTCCTTTTTTAGTATGAATATTTACAATTTTTGAAGGAGCAATCTGATGATCGCTTCCACCATTTCTTATTACATATATTAAACCTTCAGGAGTTATATAATTTACATACCAAGAAATTTCATCGGCATGTCCTTCAATTACAACTTTAAATTTAGCTTCAGGATTAATAACTCCAACAGCCGTTCCATAATTATCTGTAATAAATGTATCTACATAAGGCTTTAAATATTCCATCCAAATTTTTTGACCTTCACTTTCATATCCTGTAGGAGATGCATTATTTAAATACTTTTCTAAAAAGTCAATCGATTTTTTATTTAAAATTTTCTTGCTCATATTTATAATTAATGATTTAGTGAACGAATATACTAAAATGTTACAACCCATAAAATTTTAATAGCTCTTTTACATATTAAAATAGTTAAACAAATTTTGAAATAGATTTACTAATGTTGTAATTTTGGAACTCTTTTTGATTAAAAGATATTTATGAAAAATAACCTTAATTGGATACTGCTTTTATTTGTACTTATAA
>Ga0208305_10001743_pt1 | contig 10127 bp, 9 predicted proteins | sample ColrivemetaGS741_FD_187605 | JGI IMG/M metagenome (GOLD analysis project Ga0208305, IMG submission 187605) | Estuarine microbial communities from the Columbia River estuary - Flood tide ETM metaG S.741 (SPAdes) (version 2) | ecosystem: Environmental > Aquatic > Marine > Intertidal zone > Estuary... | reverse complement strand
TAGCAGTTGTATACGAATCGACATGTACTCCATTAAGTATTTTTGCAAGTACAACAACTGCAATAGCATTTAGTAAAAGGCGAATAATGAGTTTCATAATATCTGTTTTAAATTAATAGTCGCGAACAAAGTCGTCTGAATTTTTATTCTTTTTTTTCGATTGCACCTGAAAAACTATAGGTAAGGAATAAGGAACAATAACCGCTTTTCCTCTTTGATATTCTGGAGTCATTTGTGGTAATTTAGAAATAACTCGAATAGCTTCTTTTTCTAGTTCTAAATTTATTGCTCTTGAACGGGTTTCAATCACTTGACCTGATTTGTCAATTTTAAAAATAACATAAATTTTTTGTCTTCCTGAAAGCCCTAAATCATTTGCCAGTTCTGTATTGAAGTTCTTTAATATAAAACTTGCTATTTTATTATTCAAGCATTTTTTTTGACCCTTATTTCCCAACACAGTTTCACAACCAGGATAAACTGGCACCATTTCAATATTTCCATTAGGCACATCAATATTGATTAAATCGATAGAACTAGAGCCTATTATATTGCCATCTTTAAACTTTAATGTTTCTAAAACTGAACCTGAAGAATTGTATCGTTTCCATTTCTTATTAAAAACTTCTTTAGATAAAGACCCTTCCCAAACCAACTCACCTTTTTCATTAAATCGTTGTTGTTTGCCTTCTTTCTTGTCGAGTTTATGTTCGCCAGTGAGTTTTAACTTCCCATTTAAATGGTACTGATTATAAATGCCATGTTTATAACCATTAAGATATACTACTTCCCATTCTTTTTTGCCAGTTTCAAAAAATTGTACCCAAACACCTGATAAATCGCCTTCGACATAATTACTTTCTACTTTTAACACACCACTTTCAAAATACTCTTTGTAGTAGCCATTATAAAGTATTCGTTCCACAAATAGTTTTCCGCTTTCAAAGTAATTATAAGAAAATACGTTTTCTCCTACTTTCTTAGTTTCAGATTTTAAAATACCATTTTTATAAAATGACTTTTTATCGGTATCTCTTTTGCCTTTTGTGTAACTATAAGTTTTATGAAGTTCGCCAGTATCATAATACTCTTTCCATTCGCCAACGCGATTCTTATTCTTAAACTGGCCAGATATTTTTAGTTGTCCATTATCATAGTGTTTTTCATATGGCCCATTTTTTTGGGAATAGCCAAATTGAAAACATAATAAAAAGATGGAGAGATAGAAAAAGATTTTCACGTAGTAAGTTTATTTATTAAAAGTAGAAAAAAAATTGATTTAAACTATGTTAAGAATTTTTAAATAAAAAAAACAGCTCCCAATGGAGCTGCTTCTTTGATCTTTAGAGTGATTTATAAGACTTATTCTAATTAGTATTTTAAGGTAATATTAAAGCCATCACTCTTTCTAATTAATTTCATTACTAGTTGGAAAGTTCTTTGTTTAAAGTGTAGATATAAGACCAGTCACTTGAAACAGAAGCTCTGAACTTTGCTCTTAATTCATCGGTTTTTACCTTCCCATTAGCTTTTTCATAAATTTCCCAGACACCATCGCGCTCAACATCCATATCTGCAAAGTTTTTGTACGGGATTCCTACAAAATAATCTGATACTTCAGGTGATCCACCTACAGTACTATACCATATCCCTCTAGAATCACCTTCCGCATTTTTGATAGCTTTGGTTATTTCTCCAAGGACTTCACGAAATTTAGTTGAATTATTTGTTTTAACATTGTATACCCATACAACTTTTGTGTCTTCGGGCATTCCTGTTGATCTACTTAGTCCTGGCAAAGAACGCGCTATATTATAGTGAATACTTTCTACATGAGGCATTATTAAATTAACAACCTTTAAATAACATTCTTTTCCTGCTTCATCACTGTCATCATCCATTTCTGCCCAATTCGCCATTGTACTAGTTAATGTATAAACACTACCTTTACCTTGAACTCGTCTCCACATATTCCATTTGTCTTTGCCTTCGCTATCTACATAGCATTTTTTCCAAGACTTCACCCCTTCTAAAAATTGTGCATCGTGACCTGGTTTTACAGTGATTTCAGATAAGTTTAATAAAAAACTTTCATTTTCTTGTGACACTGCTAATATTGGCAGTATCAATAATAAATACAATAATTTTCTCATAATTTTGTTTTTGGTTAAAATTGATTAATAATTAATATAAAAGCTAAGTCAGATTTTAGCCACTGACTTTAAAATCAAAATGTATTTAGGGCAAATAATTTTAGGGAATAAACTTAGCTCTAACGAAAAATAAAACGCTTGATAAAACTAAATTTTATTGAAATTAATTATTATTAATATTTTTAAATATAGCAATTTTTTTTAATATGATAAGTATTCATTTCAAATTTAGTCTTATCAAGGTAATTTTGATATAAGCTTTCGAGCTCCAGTATTGCATGATAGAAAAATGGAATTAACTATAAACTAGCTAATAAAATACTTTACTTTTTCGAAGAATTGGTTTGGATTTTCGGCATGTAACCAATGCCCTGCGTTTTTTATTGTTACTATTTGATAATTTGGAAATTGTCTTTTAATTACAGTTTCGTCTTGTGAAGAAATATATTCAGATTTATCACCTTTTAAAAACAATGTATCGCCTTCAAACTTTAAATGAGGAGCTAACCCTTCTCCTATTTCATCAATATTATTTATTAGGGCTTTTAGATTAATTCTTAAAGCTAGTTTTCCAGGTTCAATCCAATATACATTTTTTAATAAAAATTGTCGTGTTGGTACATGTGAAACATATTTGCTTAATACCTCATCAGCTTCAATTCGAGTTACAATTTCTTCGAAGTCTAAAGCAGATAAACCTTCTAATATTGCATGGTGATGTCTTGGATAAAACCGAGGAGCTATATCTGCAATAATAAGTTTTGAAACCATATTAGGATATTTTGCAGCAAACAACATTGCTGTTTTTCCTCCCATAGAATGGCCTAATAAAATAATATTTTCTAAATCTTTATGTAGACAATAATCAAAAAGGTCTTCAGCTAAAAGCTCATAATCAAACTCATTACTTTTAAAACTTCTACCATGATTTCTTTGGTCCACTAAATGGACTTCAAAACCTTGTTCACTAAACAATCTGCCATGCGTTTTCCAATTATCACCCATCCCTAAAAACCCATGAAGGATTACAAAAGGTTTGCCTTCTCCAAAAACATTAGAATGCAACAACATGACTATTTTAATTTATTTAAGTACATATTTACTACATTTTCTATACCTAAATACAAACTTTCGACAATTAAAGCATGTCCTATTGAAACTTCTAGTAAACCATAAATATTTTCTTTAAAGAATTTTATATTGTCTAATGATAAATCATGTCCAGCATTTACTCCTAAACCACTATTTGTTGCTAACTCGGCACATTCCATATAAGGTTTAATTGCGTCTTTATTTCCTAAACCATACTGGTGTGCATAAGCTTCAGTATATAACTCAATTCTATCTGTGCCTGTAGCTAAAGCGCCTTCAACCTGATTTAAAACTGGATCTAAAAATATTGATGTTCTAATATTATTATTCTGAAATTCTGAGATAACTTCAGATAAAAAACTTTTATGCTTTAAGGTGTCCCATCCAGAATTACTTGTTATTGCATCTATAGCATCTGGAACTAAAGTTACTTGAGTAGGCTTAACTGCTAATACTAAATCTATAAATTTTGGAACAGGATTTCCTTCAATATTAAACTCAGTATATACCTCTGATTTTAAATCGAAAGCATCTTGATATCTTATATGCCGCTCGTCTGGTCTAGGGTGAATCGTCACACCTTCTGCACCAAAACGTTGTATATCTTTAGCAAATTGAACTACATTAGGCACGTTTCCACCTCTTGAGTTACGAAGAGTAGCAATCTTATTTATGTTTACACTTAGTTTTGTCATACCTTTATGTTTAGCGCAAAAATACAAAGTAACTTACGCTAATTGTACATATTTTTAATTAATTTGCAAACCTATATATACTAATACTATGCCTCTTAGAGAATACATTATTAACGATATAAAACCCATTAAAATAGAAGGTACTATTAAAGAAGCACAGCTGCTATTTAGTAATCTTACCTATTCACATATTCCTGTTCAAAAAGATAAGGTTTATTTAGGATGTATTTCTGAAGCAGATGCACATTGCTTAGATTCTAATAAGTCTATTAAAGAATTTCAATATGTTTTAGAAGGTTTTTTTGTTAGAAGAAAATCTATTTGGCTTGATGTACTTGAAGCTTTTGCTATGAGCAATTCTAACATAATGCCTATTTTAGATGATAACAATATGTACATGGGTTATTATGAGCTAAGTGATTTTCTTTCAATATTTAATGAAACACCATTTTTCTCAGAACCTGGAGGGATTTTAATTGTAGAAAAAGGTATTAATGATTATTCTTTTAGTGAAATATGCCAGATTGTAGAATCTAACAATGTTAAATTATATGGTGCATTTGTTTCTAAAATTGAAAACGATGTCGTAGAAATAACTATTAAAGTAGGAAACACATCACTTAGTGATATCATCCAAACCTTTAGAAGGTATAGTTATAATATTATTTCTGGACATGAAGATGATACGTTTCTAGAAGACCTTAAAGAACGATCTGATTATCTCAAAAAATACTTAAACATATAAGTATGAAAATAGCAATTTACGGTCAGTTTTATAACAAAAACTCATTAACATATATCGATAGTCTATTAGATGTTTTAATAAATAAATCGATTTCATTTTATATTGAATCGAAATTTTACCAAGCTATTTTAGACGATCACCCAGAAATAGACCCTGCTAAATACAAAAGTTTTACAACTCTCGACAATACTTTTGATTTATTAATTAGTATTGGAGGAGATGGAACTATATTAAGAGCTATTACATTTATTAAAGATTTAAACATTCCTATTGTTGGTATTAATTCTGGACGTTTAGGGTTTTTAGCTACAATCCAGGAAGATGAAATTGAAAAAGCTATAAATGATATTCTTAAAGGAAACTTCAAAATTTCTGAACGTAATCTATTAAGTATAGAAACAACTCCAGAAAATAAAAATCTAACAGACCTTAATTTTGCTTTAAATGAAATTACAGTAAGTAGAAAAAACACTACCTCTATGATAACTGTTGAAACCCATTTAAATGACGAATATCTTACTTCATATTGGGCAGATGGATTGATTGTGTCAACTCCAACAGGATCTACAGGATATTCTCTAAGTTGTGGTGGACCAGTAATAATTCCAGAATCTAATAATTTTATCCTTACTCCTATAGCGCCTCATAATCTTAATGCTAGACCTTTAGTAATTCCTGACACTACAGAAATAAAATTAAAAGTAAGTGGTAGAGAAGACAATTATCTTGTATCACTTGATTCTCGTATTGCAACATTAGAGAACAATACTACTGTAACTATTAAAAAAGCAGACTTTACAATTAAAATGATTGAACTTCAAGATGAGAGTTTTTTGGTTACTCTTCGAAAAAAATTACTTTGGGGCGAAGACAAGCGTAATTAAACAATAAAAACTACTAAAAAGTGTTTTACAGTATTAGTAAACAACAAATTATAATAGGCTAATCTTATTTATTATATTTGCAAACTTTTGAAGTCCAATGAGGTATTTAACCATAATCATTTTAAGTATTTTAACTATGCCGTTTGCTACAGCTCAAATTTTTGAGGTTGGAGTATTTGCTGGTGGAAGTAATTTAATTAGTGATGTTGGAGCAACAAACTACATTGCGCCTAATCAAGGTGCTTTTGGAGCTATTGCAAAATGGAATAGAAGTCCAAGACATTCATGGCGATTTTCAGCAATTTATACAAGTTTTAAAGCGCTAGACAGTAAATCTGATGACCCAAGACGTGTAGAGCGTGATTATAATTATGAAAATAGTGGTGTTTTAGAACTTTCTGCAGGAATGGAGTTTACTTTTTGGGATTTTAACTTACATTATGGCGAAAGAATTTCAACTCCCTATTTATTCACAGGAGTTACAATGGCTCATCATGATAACTATTATTTTAGCAATGGAGAACAATTTGATGAAGAGACATCTAGTTGGGCTTGGGGAATTCCAATTGTACTAGGATTTAAAGCATCAATAACTCCAAAATTAATATTAGGAGCTGAAATTGGTGCACGATATACATTTAGTGATGAATTAGATGGTAGTATTCCAGATAATCCAGATCTTATTCCTAATTATGGGTTTGGGAACTTAAACAATAATGATTGGTATACATTTACTGGTATTACTTTAACCTATACCTTTGGAAGAGACGATTGTTATTGTAAATTTTAATAATGAGTTATAAAGAAAAAATAAATACATCTAATTTACCTAGCCATATCGCAATTATTATGGATGGCAATGGTCGTTGGGCTAAAAAACAGGGTAAACTTAGAATGTTCGGTCATGAAAATGGAACTAAATCAGTTACTAAAACTGTTGAAGCTGTAGCTGAATTAGGAGTAAGTCATCTAACATTATATGCCTTTTCAACTGAAAATTGGAATAGACCTAAGTTAGAAGTCCAAACTTTAATGAAGTTATTAATTAAATCATTAAAGAAAGAAATAAAAACTCTTCAAAAAAATAATATTAGGTTAAACGCCATAGGAAACTTAAATGCTTTACCTAATAAAGTACTTACAGAGTTAAATGATGTAATAGACAAAACAAAAAACAATAATAGAGTAGTATTGACTCTTGCTTTAAGCTATGGTTCTAGAGAAGAAATAATCTCTGCAATTAAAGAAATAAGTGATAAAGTTAAAAATAACATAATTTCATCTGAAAAAATTGATGAATCGGTAATAAATGAGCATCTTTACACTCGAAATTTACCAGACGTAGATTTATTAATAAGAACAAGTGGTGAGCAACGTATTAGCAATTTTCTTTTATGGCAAATTGCTTATGCAGAATTGTATTTTACAGATGTGCTTTGGCCAGATTTTTCAAAAGAAGATTTGTACCACGCAATAGTAAATTATCAAAAACGAGAACGACGATTTGGAAAAACTAGTGAACAACTTAATTAGTTTTAATAAACTAAAAAAACATACTAAACAGCTTCTCTTTGCTGTTTTTATCTTAGCAAGCATTTCAATAACTGCTCAAGAAGCCGAATATAAAAAAGGCGAAAAATATACTATTGAAGAAATCACTGTTACAGGAGGTTCAAACTTTAGTGATCAAACTGTTATCACCTATTCCGGACTTAGAAAAGGACAAGAAATATTTATTCCAGGTGAAAAAACAAGCGAGTCTATAAAGAAGCTTTGGAGTTCCAATTTATTTAGTAGTATCGATCTTTACATTAGTAAAGTAGAAGGAGATAAAGTTTATCTTGAGATTCATTTAGAAGACTTACCTGAAATGAATAGCGTTGAAATAAAAGGTTTAAAAAAAGGTAAAACTGAAGAAATTATAAAAGAAAATAGCCTTCAAAAAGGTGTGAAAGTAACAGAAAACTTGATAACCACCACAAAAAATTATTTAGAAAGCAAATACCGAAAAAAAGGGTTTTTAAACACAGAAGTTTCTATTAGTACTACAGAAGTTCAAGATTCTATCAAAAAAAGAAGAGTAAATATGCTTCTTGATTTAGATAAAGGAACTAAAATTAAAATTAAGAATATTAATTTTCTAGGAAACAAAAAAATTAATTCTAAAAAGCTTCGTAAAGCAATGAAAAACACGAAGCAAAAAAATCCGATTAGAGTTTTAAAACGTTCTAAATATATCGAAGCAGACTATAAAGAAGATTTAGTTAGTGTAGTAGATCATTATAAAGAACGTGGTTATAGAGATGCTCGAATTACATCGGAATCTTACACTAAAAACGACGACAATACAATTACATTAAATATTAACGTTGAAGAAGGCGAAAAATACACGTTCGGAAAAATTAATTTTTTAGGAAATACAATTTATTCAGATGCACAATTATTTAGTGTTCTTAAAATAGGTGAAGGAGATACTTATAATGGTGTTGAGCTTGATAAGAGAATTGCCGACAGTGACGATCCTGATGCAAACGATTTAACTAATCTATACCAAAACAGTGGTTATCTGTTTTCTTCGATTACTCCAGTAGAAGTTAGTGCAGATGGTAATGTAATTGATCTTGAAATAAGAGTAACTGAAGGTAAGCCAGCTTATTTTAATAACATTACTGTTTCTGGGAACGATAGAACAAATGATCATGTAATATATAGAGAACTAAGAACACGTCCTGGACAATTATACAATAAGTCTAATGTTGTAAGAACAATTAGAGAGCTAGGGCAATTAGGATTCTTTGATGCTCAACAATTATCTCCAAATTTTGAGAATGTTAATCCTAATGATGGAACACTAGATATTGATTACGCAGTAGTTGAAAAAGGTTCAAGCCAGATTGAATTACAAGGTGGTTATGGTGGAGGTGGTTTTATAGGTACTCTTGGTTTATCTTTTAATAATTTTTCAATAAAAGATATATTTAAGAAAGAAGCTTATAAACCAATACCAATGGGAGATGGTCAGTCTTTAGCTTTAAGACTTCAAGCAAGTAGATTTTATCAAACCTATAGTTTTTCATTCTCAGAACCTTGGTTAGGAGGTAAAAAACCTGTTAGATTTTCAACATCTATATCTCACACAAAACAGTTTCTATATAATCCTGTTACAAGAAACGCTGATAAAAGTAGACGATTTAACATAACTGGACTATCTTTAGGAATTGCAAAAAGATTATCTGTCCCAGACGATTTCTTTACACTTTCGCAATCTATAGGGTTTCAACATTACGATTTACAGAACTATAACACTGGTTTATTTACATTTGGGAATGGTTCTTCTAAAAACTTATCCTATACAGTTGGCTTAAGTAGAAACAATACTGCTGTAGACCCAATATATCCAACTTCGGGTTCAAACTTTAGTGTTAGTGCTAAACTTACTTTACCATATTCTGCTTTTAACGGAGTAGATTACAAAGCATTAAAAGATGAGAGAGATCAGCTTGAACAAGATCTACAAGATGACCCTACAGATTCTAATGCAACAGAAAGAATTTCAGAAATTGATCAAGAACGTTTTAAATGGTTAGAGTTCTATAAAATTAAATTTAGTGGCGAATGGTACACTAAATTAGTAGGAGATTTAGTGCTTAGACCAAAAATGGAATTTGGCTTTCTTGGGGCGTACAATCAAGATAGAGGTGTAATTCCTTTCGAACGCTTTTTTGTAGGAGGAGATGGTCTTGGAACTTATAGCCTTGATGGAAGAGAAGCTATTCAATTACGTGGATATCCAAATCAAGCAATTTCTTCACAAGATGGAGGTGCTATTTATAATAAATTCTCATTAGAATTAAGATACCCTATATCTTTAGGTGCTCAAGCAAAAATATACGGTTTAGCATTTTTTGAAGGTGGAAATTCTTTTGATGAGTTTAGAGATTTTAATCCATTTAACTTAAAACGATCTGCAGGATTAGGTATTCGTTTGTTTATGCCAGCTTTTGGATTGTTAGGAATCGATTTTGGACATGGATTTGATGCGCTACCTGGAGAAACAATTAAAAATGGATGGGAAACACACTTTATTATTGGGCAACAGTTTTAGAGTTTGGCACGATATTTTCAATAACCAAATTAACGATTTAATAAAAGTGTTAAAATTTTTCAGAATTAATTTCGTTAATTTGATAAATAATAACTCTACTGACGGAATCGTTGGAAATTATCCGTCAATTTAAAGAATTTATATAATGGAAATGATAAATTTTAAAACTAAACGGATGAAAACAAAAGTTCTTTATTTATTGGCTTTTACTTTATTAATAGGGTTTTCATCTTACGCTCAAAGAAGTGTTAGAATTGGTTATATAGATACTGAATATATACTTGAAAACGTTCCAGAATATCAACAAGCTACTGCACAATTAGATCAAAAAGTTAAACAATGGCAAGCTGAAATCGAAGAGAAATTAAATGCTGTTGAACAAAAGAAAATTCAGTTAAGTAATGAAAGTGTTTTATTAACTAAAGAATTAATTGCAGAACGAGAAGAAGAGAT
>Ga0208305_10001741_pt1 | contig 10130 bp, 7 predicted proteins | sample ColrivemetaGS741_FD_187605 | JGI IMG/M metagenome (GOLD analysis project Ga0208305, IMG submission 187605) | Estuarine microbial communities from the Columbia River estuary - Flood tide ETM metaG S.741 (SPAdes) (version 2) | ecosystem: Environmental > Aquatic > Marine > Intertidal zone > Estuary... | reverse complement strand
GTTACCTGTTGTAACATTCCATTTTGAATCAAAAACCCCTTTTTTATTAGCATACTCACGAAGTATTGGTACGCTGTCAATTTCTGGAGTAACTGAAAGTGATAACAGCATTATTTCATCATCATTTAAAAACTCATTTTGAATCTTAACCATATTATCAGTCATAATAGGACAAATAGTTCCACATCGTGTAAAAAAGAAATCTGCAATATAAATTTTATCCTTGTAATTTTCTTGAGTTATAGCTTCTCCATTTTGATTAATAAGATTAAAATCTGAAACAGTATGATTCTCACTTTTATTTCGCAGGCTCGGATCTACTAATTTTGGATTAAAATTCGCAGGATTATAAATAGGTAATGGCTTTTTCTGTTCTTGGTTACAAGAAAATATAATTATTACCAAAATCCAATAAAGTGATTGCTTATACTTTTTAAGAAATTTAAAATTAATCATTACTTAAATTGCAATTTTGGATACATATGATTTTGCTTCAATTATCTCTACTCTATCACTATTTGAGGTTTTAGTAAGTTCTAATAGCTGCTTGTAGTAGAATCTTGCTTTTTCCTTGTTTCCAGATTGTACAGCTGCTTTTGCTGCGCCATAAATGCCGTTAAATCTTCCTGGATGCCCTTTTAAATTGACTTCATATGCTTCTAAAGCTTCAGCAGGTTTGTTTAATGCTAAAAGCATATCTCCTAACAATTCATCTGCAGGTAGTACTTCACCTGGAGTAACAGGATGTTTAGTAGTTTCGCTTTCTAATTTAGCAGCCTGTTTCATAAAAGATAACGCCTCAGTTTCATTTCCTTTAGCTAAATGAATCCATGCTTCTGCAGCATGAACTTGAATATTGACTTGGCCAGATTTATAATCATCTTTTAGGTCTACAAGGTTTTGATGCAGTGTCTTTAATGTTTTTAATTGGTTTTCTGCAGATTTTATGTCACCTAAATGCGAGAATCCTAATGCCTTGCCAAAATGGAATATGGCTTTTTCCCAATGTAAAGTTTCCCATGTAAAATCTATAGAAGGTAAGTGTAAGGTTGATGCCTTTTTCCAATCTTTATTTTCTAAAACCATTCTTACTGGAATTGCAGTTAAGGCATAAGTTGTTGCTAAAGTTTGTTTAGGAAAAACATCATCTACAGCTTGCATTTCTTCTAAATGTTCTTGAGCTTTTTTATTATTTCCCATTTGTAAATACGCATAAACCATATAATCTACAGCGTGAATTTCTTGATCCCAATTAGCTTCTGGATTTATGCTTTCGGCATAACAAACTGCCGCTGAAGTAGAATTTATATTGGTGTCGATAGATTCCTGCCAAAGTCCCAAACGCGTAAATATATGTGACGGCATATGTTGTGCATGAGCAGATGCAGGTGCAATTTCTGCATATTTGCGTGCAGTTGGTAACGCTTTTTCTGCTAATTCTGGATAATCATAATTATGGATAACATAATGCGCTATTCCTGGATGATTAGGATATTTTTTGAAAAGATCTTCAAGAATTTTACCTGATTTTTTTTGTCTGGAATAGCTCGTATCATTTGGGTTAGCTGCAGCTCTAATAGCTAAAGCATAAAACGCAGCTACCTCAGTGTCTTCTTTATGTTTGTTGTATAGAGTCTCCATTTTTTCTTCATATAATAACTTTCTAGATATTAAGTCAACAGAATCCCAATCTTTATAGTAAACGTTTATAGCATCTATGTATTCTTTCTCTAATTCTGATGCAGGTATTGTTTGTGCAAATTTTAAAAGTTTTTCACCTTTTTCAAGATAACCTAAATCAGATTGCATCCATAGTGAATGATATATACTCATAGCAACTCCCCAATATGCCATTGCACATTCTGGGTCTGCATCTAAAACTTTAACAAATGCTTTTTCAGCTTCTGCATATTCAAATGAATGAAGTAATGCTATTGCTAGATTAAAAGTCTCTCTGGTTTCGTAATTACAGGACAAGGAAAAGTTAACGTCTCCAAATGGCTCTGTACTACATAATAAAAGTTCGCCTCGTTTTAAGTCAATTGTAGCTAATGCTGGATTTAGCTTTTGTGTTTTGTCTTTACAAGAGTTAATTAAAAATAAAAAAATAAGACAAACTACTTTTAAGGTACTTTTAAATGGTGTCATAAAAAGTGTTTTAAATTAATAGATTAAATAGCTTCAAATAGAGGCAGAATTTTCATAAAAGCCTGATAATTAGTTATCAATATAGTGTTTTAATTTTAATTTACTTTTATAAGATAGAGTAGAACTGATTTTTATATTAAAAGAAAGACTTATTTTTTTACTCTGAAACTTCCAGTTTTGTCATCAAAAACAATCAAGTCTTTTGGGAATAAAGTATTAAAAGCACCTTTCTCTATTAGATTACATGGCGAATCTATAATTATAGACTCCTTAGTCATTACAATTAACTTATCACAAAGTTGAATTGCTAAATCAATTTCGTGTGAAGAAAATAAAATTGTTTTATTAGTTTCAGTAGCTAATGATTTTAATAAATTTAAAATGTATGCTTTGTGATACATATCTAAATGCGTAGTTGGTTCGTCAAGAATTATTAAATCTGTGTCTTGAGCTAAAGCTCTAGCAATCATTACTTTTTGTAATTGCCCATCACTTAATTCGTAACATTTTTTATGCTTTATGTCTTCAATGTTTGTTTTAAAAATAGCATTATTAACTACAACTTTATCATGTTTAGAAAGATTTCCAATCCAGTTTGTATAAGGTTGTCTACCTAAGGCTACAAGTTCTAAAACAGACAAGTTTTTTGAAGTTATGTGTTCTGTTAAAACCAAACTTAGAGCTTTAGCTAATTCGTTATTGTTAAGCTTATTTAAATTTTTATTATTTATTAATACATCTCCCGTCATACTTTGCTGAACATTTGTTAAAGTTCTAAGTAATGTTGATTTACCAATACCATTTGCACCAATAAGACCTACTAATTCGCCTTTATGTAATTCTATATTTATATGTGAAGCAACAATAGATTCTTTCTTTTTGGATTTATAACCAATAGATAGGTTGTTTGTTTTAAGTACGCTATTTGCTTTAATATCTTTCATCTTATTAAAAAACCATTTTACGTTTACGTACTAATAGCCAAATTACTACTGGTGCACCAATAAGAGATGTTATGGCGTTAATTGGTAATGTATAGTCACTTGTAGGTAATTGTGCAATACTATCGCAGATTAGCATTACAATAGCTCCTAAAACAAATACAGCAGGTAATAATACTTTGTGATTTGAAGTATTAAATATCAGTCTGGTAATATGAGGTATCGCTAAACCAATAAAAGCAATTGGACCAGCAAATGCTGTTGTTGTTCCAGCTAACAAACTGGTTGCAATTATTATTAAAAGTCTACTTTGCTTAATATTCAACCCTAAACTCTTGGCATAATTTTCACCTAAAAGTAATGTATTAAGTGCTTTAATAGAAACTAAGCTTAAAAGGATTCCGAAGCAATAAATAATAAAAAATATTAATAATTCACTCCACGATAGATTACCTAAACTTCCAAAACCCCAAAATATATATTGCTGTAATTGATCTGCAGATGCAAAATAGGAGAGGACACTAACAACAGCAGCAGTAATACTTCCAAACATTAAACCTATTATTAGTATTGCCATGGTGTCTCTTACTCTAGTAGATACTATTAAAACAGCGAGTAAAACTAAAAAACTACCTAAGCTAGCTGCAATTACAATACTCCATTTAGAAATTAATAATGCAGTAAGTGATGCACCAAAAAATCCAGCACCTAAAATAACTAATGCAACTCCTAAACTAGCTCCAGAACTAATACCTAAAACAAAAGGTCCAGCAAGTGGATTTCTAAATAAGGTTTGCATTAGTAAGCCAGAAATTCCTAATCCTGAACCAACTAAAATTGCTGTAATTGCTTTGGGTAACCTATAATCCTGAACAATATATTGCCAATTTTCATTTGATGTCGATTTTCCTATAAGTGCATTGAATACATCATCAATTGGAATTGAAGCTGAACCTAAACTTAAGTTTATAAAAAAACATAATAAGAGTAAAATGCTTAATACTATAATAGGAAGTTTATATGTATTTGAATTTGGCAACTATTCTAAAGGTTTAAAAAAATAAGGTTCATAATCTGGTAATACTTCTGGATGGCATACTTTAATAATATCTTTCAGAACTAAGTCTGGTCTTGCAGTACCTAATTCATAATACAAAACACCTCCAGTTTCTCCAATTGTATTAGAAAATGAATATATGCTTTTATTTTGAAATGCCTCAAACTCTATATAATGCTGATTTGCTTTTTCTAAGGCCTCAAGACTAGAATAATAGGAAGGACTTAACCATATATTAGCATTTCTAGCTTTATTAAATACAGTTTCAAAGCTCAAAGCGAGGCTGCCTTTTGTGGTGGTGTCTTGCCATAAGTAATTTACATTTGCATCTTTTAAAAACTGTGCTTCTGGACTAGAACCATTAGGTAAATACCAAACATCTTTGTGCATTGCTCCACTTAAAACAGTAGGTTGTGATTTTACTTGTTTAGCTAATTGTTTTGCATTTAAGTAATCGCTCTCAATTTGATTAAAAATTGAATCAGCTTCAATTTCTTTATTAAAAAGAGCACCAAAAAATTTAATCCATTCTGCTTTTGCAAGAGGAGAAGATTCAACCCAATCACCATTGTAAAGAATTGGTATTCCTGCTTTTTTTAAGGTTTCAAAAGATTTATTAACACCATCTACTCCAAATCCAATAACAGCATCAGGATTTAGTTCTAATAGAACTTCAGTATTTATAACTTCATTTTTACCCAACTCTCTTATTTTTTTATTCTTAATCCTTTGCCTTGTATTTTCACTTGAGATATAATCTAAACCAGGAAATCCAACTAAACTCGTTTCAACTCCTAGAAGTTCTAAAGAGGATATATGTGTAGTAGACGTAACAACTATATTTTTAATTGGAGTATTAATAAAAGCATTAAAAACCTCAGATTGCCCTGATATATTTTTTTGAGCCAAAATATATTTAAATGTTTCTTTAGAATTTGGCCATGGACTATTAATTATTAAAACTGAGTGAGTTTTATATTTTGTAATAGAAAATCCTTCAGCATATTTTAACTCTAATTTCTTCCCATTTTTTATAGCAATAGAATCAATCTCGCTTTCATTTTTACACGAATTCACTATCGAAAAGATTGTGAACAAGAGAAAAATAAACCTAAATTGCTTCATGAGTAACTTTTGTAACTAATTGCATCAACTTTTGCTAGTATTTTTACTAAAAAAAATATGAGAGGCGATTCAAATTTAACAATATATATAGTAGCTGGAGTAATTATTACTCATTTTTTAATTGGCTTTATTTACCTTAATTATAAAATGAATAAAAAAAAGTAAATATTTCTAATAAATCTGGTTATTATAAGATACTTTTGCATTGAAATTTGGTTCTAATCAACATTTGTTGATGGATTAAAAGGGAATTAGGTGAAAAACCTAGACTGTTCCCGCAACTGTAAGCTTTGTTCACATTTGTGAATGCTTAATGTACGACTTCATGTCACTGGATAACTCTGGGAAGACTAACATTAAGACGCAAGTCAGGAGACCTGCCATTTTCAAAACTATTAAGTCAAACTTTCGGGATAAAAGTTAACGTATGAAAACCATGCTGTTCTCGATTATATTAAAATTTAAATGAACAAAAAATTAATTGTTCTAGGCCTTTTATGTGCTTTTGGAAATGGAATTAATTATGCACAAACTATAGAAGTAGAAGTTTTAGGTGAAGTTGTCGTATCTGATTCTCGTTTTGAATTAAAACGTGAAAACTCAGGAAAAACAATTGTAAAAATTACAGCAAAAGAACTTGAGAGGAAAAAAGGTCAAACACTATCTGAAATCATTAATTCTAAATCAGGAATCACAATAAATGGCACCAATAGTGTTGCAGGTCAAACAAGAGGGACTTATGTGCGTGGTGGACAAAACAGACAGGTTTTAGTTTTAATAGATGGAATAGCATTAAGTGACCCTTCTCAAATTGAAAATAATTTTGATTTGAACTTAATTGCTCTAGATCAAATAGAATCGATTGAAATATTAAAAGGCGCTTCTAGCGCATTATACGGAAATAGAGCATCTACAGCTGTTGTAAACATTAGGTTAAAAAAAGCTTCTAATGAAAAACTTAAAGCGACACTAGTATCGTTTTTTGGCACAAATAATAATCAAGATGACTCACGAATCGATATCGCAGATTTCACTAATTCAATAGGATTAAATGGATCTATAAGTAAGTTAAACTACGTTGCAAATTTTAATCATAGGTATACAGATGGTCTTTCCGCAATAAAATCTGACACTGAAAATTTAAAAAGTGATCCGTTTTCTAAACTTAATGGTAATATTAAAATTGGATATCAATTATTTGATAATTTCGATCTTTCTGCTTATGGAAGCTATGATGAATATGAAACAGTTTACGATGAAAGTTTTGGATTTATAGATGCAGATTACAATGCATTTAATGTACAAAAAAGGGTTGGAGTAAGTCCAACATTTAAATATAACAAAGGAGACGTAACTGTTAATGCAGCTTATAATACTTCAGAAAGAGAGTATGAATCTACTTATCCTACAAAGTTTGAATCTAATTCTATTGTAGTTGATGCTTTTAACAAATATAAGTTTTCAGAAAAACTTTTTACAATAGTAGGTTTAAACTACGTGAAGACTGAAATGGATAGTTATAATATGCCTTTTGGAGAAACTAATTTTGTACCAGAAATTACTTCTGAAATTGCAAAAGATGAAATTATTGACCCTTATTTAAATGCTACTTATATTTCAGATTTTGGATTAAATCTCAATGCTGGACTAAGATTAAACAATCATAGTGAATATGGCAGCCATTTTGTATATAATTTTAATCCCTCCTTTGTTTTTAAGAAAGACAACAAAACTTATAAGTTATTGACTTCTATTAGTTCAGCTTATTTAACACCTTCATTATATCAGTTGTTTGCACCATATTATGGTAATTCAGATCTTAAACCTCAAGAGGATACAACAATTGAAGCAGGAATAGCTTATTACTTAGATGATAAATTAAGTATAAGCGCATTATATTTTAACAGAGATCAAAATAGTTTTATAGATTATGTAATATTAGATTATGTTACTTATGCAGGAGAATATCAAAATTTAGATGACGATTATAAAGTAAATGGAGTAGAATTAGAGCTTAACTATAACCCTTTTTCTAATATAGAATTTAGTGCAAATTATACGTTTACAGAACGTAAAAATGCTGACTTATTCAGAATACCTAAGCATAAAGTAAATGCTTCAATAGATTTTGATTTTAAGTCGAAAACATACGTTTCTTTAAATTATCAATATAATAGTGATCGAATCTCCCCTTACTTTAATGATGATTTTACAGCTAATAGAAGTTTAAAGTCTTATAGTTTAGTTAATCTTAGTTTTAACCAAGTAGTAATTAAGGAGAGATTAAAGGTATTTGCATCTGTAAGCAATCTATTTAACGAAGATTACGAAGAGCTTTATCATTTTTCTACACTCGGTAGAAATTACAAATTAGGGTTAAGTTTAAACTTCTAGAATTAAAAAGACGCTCAATTAGAGCGCCTTTTTAATTAATTTGAAATTTTAAACCTTTCTAAATTTGGAGGTGTATCTATATACATTACTTTTGCCCATTTGTTAAAGCTATTATCGTCTCCTAATAATTTTACTGGTTTAGTATATGGAATATATTTATTTCCACCTGCTATTTCTAATAATGCTCGAGCTAATAATGGTTCATTTTCATCACCTAAAACACCAAGATTTGTGATATCTTCTTCTAATTCTATAGTAGGCACTAATCCAGTAGAAGGTACTATACCATCATTTTTATTTACACTATTGGCTATTAAGGGTTGCAATGCATAAGTATGATTAGGGTTAGCTCCTTGTCTTCCTAAATCTGAAGAGTCATATATAGTAAGAGATGCTTGAGTTTTACCTTCAGTTGCAGTTCCTATATGTTCTACAGTTATATATTCTTTTAAACTATTAATTATCGCTTCACTTGCAGATGCAGAGCTTCCAGTTGCAATAATGTAAACTTTATTCAGATTAAGACTGTTTATTGATGAACCATTCTCAATTTCGTTCACAAAAGGATATAATTGATCTTCAAAATTTGAATTATACTGAAGTTTACTAAATGTTTGGCCATTAAATTGACCAGTAATCATGCTACCCAAAATTGCAGTAGTCGTTATTTTACCTCCTGGATTATATCGTACATCTAATACTAAATGTTCTACATTGTTTGCTGCAAATTCACTAAAAACAGTATTAAGTTCTTCATGATAATCGTTATTAAAACGATTATACATTAAATATCCAATCTTTTCACCACCAATATCAAAGATTTGAGTATTATAAATAGGGTTTTCTTGAATAAATTCTGTAGAAAGATTAGCGCTATCAGAATTTGAAACTATAGAATCGTCACTAGTATCGGAAGTGCCATTATTGTCATAAGATGCTAAATTTAAAGTGTAGTTATCACCAGATAATAAACCTAAATTGTTATCTGTAGAAGAGTTATAGTATAATGAAACACCATCAACTTTATTAAAAATCATACCTCTTTCTAAACCTTGGGTATCTGCTGTTGAGTTTTCTAAAATATACCTAACATATCCATATACTTGAGAGCTGCCGTCTGGATAAAAACGTAGTCCATATTTTAAACCACTAGTAAATCCTTGTCCATCAAGTAACTGTTCAAGTGCAATATAGTCGTCTGTAATCCAACTGTATTTGTCAACATTAAGTCTATCATATATTAAACTTTCAAACAAACTTTCTGGAGTTTCAAAAGAATTTAAATACGCTCCATATTCTTCATTAGAAGAAAATCTTTCATCTGCTAAATCTGGAATATTCGATTTATATAGATAAACAGCATTCATTCCTTTCCAAACAAAATCATTTATTTCATTTGCATAAACACCATTATCATCTCTATCTTCAAAGCAACTTGTTGAAAACAAGAGAGATAGAACTGAAATAAGAATTAATGTTTTTATTTTCATAGCATTATTTTTTTGTATTAGTCTTTAAAACACTAAAGTTAATTACATTATTGTAAAATAAAAATATAAATTACATTGTAACAAAATTAAAAGTACCTCGTCGTAATATCAAACAGCAGATAATAATGTTGTTGCAACTAACCAAAAAATGACACAGACTGAGTTTTTAAACATAGTAATGCCTTTTAAAGATAAGGTGTTTCGTTTGGCAAAACGATTGTTAGTCTCTCAAGAAGAAGCAGAAGATGCTACACAAGAGATACTTCTTAAACTATGGAATAATAAAACACAGATGGAGAATTATAGAAATGTAGAAGCATTTTCTATGACAATGACAAAGAATTTTTGTCTGGATAAATTAAAGTCAAAGCATGCACAGAATTTAAAAATAGTGCACAGTAATTATCAAGACAATAATATATCACTCCAAAAGCAGATTGAGGTAAATGATAGTTTAGGTTGGGTTGGTAAGATAATGGAGGAGTTGCCAGAGCAACAAAAAATAATAATACAGCTTAGAGATATAGAGCAATACGATTTTGCAGAAATATCAAAAATGCTAGACATGAACGAAACAGCAATTAGAGTTGCGTTATCGAGAGCAAGAAAAACGATTAGAGAAAAATTAACAAAAACACATAGTTATGGTCTTAACTAAGATAGAACAATTAATAGAAAAGTACGAGAACGGGGAAACTACGTTACAAGAAGAGCAGCAGTTAAAAGACTATTTTTCGCAAGAAACTGTAGCGCCACATTTGGAAATGTATCAACCAATGTTTCAGTACTTTATACAAACCCAAAAAGAACAATTCACTAAAGACGTTCCATTAGAACCTAAGAAGACAATAAACTTGTATAGATGGATAGCAGTCGCAGCAGTAGCAATTTTTATGCTTGGGATATATATAGTGGTTGGTAATGAATCTAAAACATTAGACAATTTATCATCTGAAGAGCAGCTGGCTTATAACC
>Ga0208305_10001733_pt1 | contig 10173 bp, 7 predicted proteins | sample ColrivemetaGS741_FD_187605 | JGI IMG/M metagenome (GOLD analysis project Ga0208305, IMG submission 187605) | Estuarine microbial communities from the Columbia River estuary - Flood tide ETM metaG S.741 (SPAdes) (version 2) | ecosystem: Environmental > Aquatic > Marine > Intertidal zone > Estuary... | reverse complement strand
TCTATTTTCTCATATTTACCGAAATATTCTTTGGTGGAGGTAAAAACGTTCTCACCTTTTAAAAAGTTGTAACCAATTATTAATACGGTAATAGCAAATGCTGCCAATACACCTACTTTTGTTTCTTTTGATATAGCCATTTTTGTACTTCCTTCAATAGGAAATTATTTTTTATTTATTCTGTTTTACGTTCTAAGCTAAGCTTAAAATCTTTTACCGCTTCAAATATATTAGATGCTGACTCTAATTTACCTTTTTCAGACGTCAAATATTTTTCATTATTAAAATTGGTAAGGTAACCCGTTTCCACCAAAACGCTTGGCATTGTTGTTTGCCACAGTACCACAAAACCTGCTTGTTTTACTCCTAAGTCGTGTAATACTCCACGTTTTTTAACATTTTTTTGAATGTTGCCGGCTAATTCTATGCTATAATCTAAATAGGCATTCTGGTAAAGCGACAAAATAATATGAGCCTCAGGTGAGTTTGGGTCGAAGTTGGTATAATGTCCACTTTCCTTGTAATCCATTTCAAAGTTTAACGCATTGTTCTCTCGCATACTTACCGATAAGTTGCCATTGCTCTTATGCAAACCCATAACATAAGTTTCTACCCCATGCAAGTTAGCATTTGTATGAGCATTGCAATGTATGCTAATAAACAGGTCAGCTTTATTTTGATTAGCAATTGCTGCTCTCTGCCACAATTCCACAAATTTATCAGTAGTTCTGGTATAAACCACTTTCACACCTGGCAAACTATCCTCTATTAACTTTCCTAGTTTTAATGCTATCTCTAACGCTATGTGCTTTTCTTGTGATCCACTATGCCCGCTACAACCAGGATCTTTACCTCCGTGGCCAGCGTCTATTACTACTACTTTAACTTCATTCTTTTTAAATAATTCAACCGGAGGCATTTCAGCACTTCGCACCTCAATTTGCTCAATTTCTTTAGGCATTAATTCTTCATTCAACGGTTGAGAACTTCCGATAATCGAAATTGCAACAAGAAAAATCATTAATATGACTTTTGAACCGTTCTTAGATGGAAATAAATTGTTCATTTGCAAAGTAGTTTTTAGCGAATTAAATCGACTTTAAAAAACTTGGACAAGACTAACATAAAAAACTTGCAAGCCGTTAAAAATCAGATTGTTTTATTTCAACGCAAATTTTTGATTTGTGTTTTATTATGTACACCTTTTTTTTGCTATTCGCAGATAGAAGATTCCATAATACTTAAACAAGATACCCTTGCTGTTGTAGATAGTATAGGGAAAGATAGTTTGGGGTTTTCTATTAGTAAGCATAAATCTTCATTAGAAGTACCCGTAGAATATAATGCATTGGACTCTATAGTTTTAGATATGAAATCTAAAAAAGCAAGGCTATATGGCAGTGCTGTAGTGGTTTACGAAGACATTACGCTTAAAGCAGATTACATTGAAGTAAATTTTGAAACCAAAGATGTATTTGCCCGCGGGGTTATAAGTGATAGCTCTGGAAAGTACACAGGTAGGCCAGAATTTGAAGATGCCGGCAAGGTATACGAGGCAGATACAATGAAATACAATTTTGATTCGAAAAAGGGTATTTCGTTCGGTGTTTTAACCACGGAAAAAGATGGGTACATACACGGCAAAAAGGTATTGCGTGATAGCAACGAGAATATATACGTAAAAAACGCACAGTTTACCACGTGCAACTTACCCGATCCTCACTTCTATATTTTAGCCGATAAGATAAAAGTAATTCCTAAAAAACAAATAATTACAGGGCCTGCCAATTTGGTAATTGAAGGCATAAACACCCCGCTTTTTGTTCCTTTTGGTTTTTTCCCAATACCAGAAAAAAGAAAGCATGGTGTTTTGTTTCCTAATTTTGGCGAATCACCCGATCGTGGTTTTTTTGTTCGTGGGTTAGGCTATTACATTCCGATAAGTGATTACCTAGATGTGCAGCTAAAAACGGACATTTATTTTAGAGGAAGCTGGGGTGCTGCAATAAATTCTAACTACTACAGAAGATATCGTTATCGCGGAAATTTTGGGTTTAGTTACAATCGCAACGAAATAGGAGAACCGGAAAGTCCAAGCTACAAAGTATCTAACGATTATAGGTTAAGTTGGACTTACAACAGAGATTCTAAAGCAAAACCAGGCAGTACCTTTAGTGCTAACGTAAATTTTGTTACTAGTAGTTTCTTAAAGAATAATACCTCGAGTTACCAAGATATTATAAGTACTAACTCTACCAGTAGTATAAACTACGGTAAGAGTCTGTTTAACAATAAATTAAACGTGAGTATAAACTCAAATATCTATCAAGATTTGGGAAATGGCGATGTAAATCTTACGCTGCCTCAGCTAACCGCTAATCTATCTCGACAAATGCTGTTTACCGATTTTTACTCTAGCAACGAAACTCTAAAAAGCTTTGTTAAAAATTTAGGTTTTTCGTATGCCGGCACATTTAGAAACGAAATACAAACTAAAGACACTACGCTTATCAGCGGTGTTGGCGAGCTTTTTGGCAGAGGAAACCCACTAAATCCAAGCAATTTTTTATCCGATTTTAGAAACGGAGCAAGCCACAGCATACCTTTGAGCACTTCGTTTAAGGCTTTGAAATGGGTTACTGTTTCTCCAAACTTTAGCTTTAACGAATATTGGTATTTTAGTACTACCGAAAAAACGTGGGATGACAATTTAGATACCTTGATTACCAATAATGATATTTCAGGATTTGACCGAGCTTATTCATACCGTGGTTCTATAGGCTTAAGTACTATAATTTATGGAACAAAAAACTTTAAGGCGGGCAAGCTTAAAGCCATTCGTCACGTTATTCGTCCTAATGCATCTTTAGCTTGGAGCCCTGATTTTAATACGGGCGAAAAAAACGGATATAAGCAAGTACAAGTTGATACAATTGGCACAATATCTACTTACTCCATATACGAAAATGGCTTATTAGGAAGGCCAACGGGAGGTGCACAAGGGGCACTGAATTTTGGTATTGGGAATAATATTGAAATAAAAATACAGAGTAAAGACACCGCAAATGGCGGAATTAAGAAAGTGAAAATTATCGAAAGTTTAAATATTGGTAGCGGATACAACTTTTTGGCTGATTCAATAAAACTTGCCAATTTTAGTGTGAACGGGAATACCACTATTCTTAACAAAATAAGGATGAATTTCAGGACTACGTTTGATCCTTATGCTTATGATTCTGTTGGCACAAAAATTTATAAAACAGATGAGTATTTATGGAAACGAGATAAAAAAATCGGACAATTTACTTCAAGTGGCATTTCAATCTCTACCAATTTAAATCCTCAAGCATTTAAGAAAAAAACATCAGATAAAATAAACGAGGCTGAAATGGAATACATTAATTCTAATATTCAGAATTATGTAGACTTTAATTTACCTTGGAGTTTAAATGTAAACTACAACTTCAACACAACAAAAAATCCACTTAGAGAAGAAAACATAACGCAAAGTTTAACCTTTAATGGTGATTTAAAACTTACCGAAAATTGGAAAATAGGTGTAAGTAGCGGTTACGATATTACGCGTAAGGAACTTGCATTTACATCATTAGAGTTTTTTAGAAACTTACATTGCTGGGAAATGAATTTTAAATGGTACCCCATACAACGTCAAATGTTTGAGTTTTCTATTCGGGTAAAAAGTAGCACATTGCAAGACTTAAAACTAAACCGACGAAGAAGTTGGTGGGATTCTTAATTTAAAAACAATGTACTTTTGGTGCATACCTAACCTACCAAGTAGTTGAAAGAAATTTTACTTATAACGCCACCATTTACCCAGCTAAACACACCCTACCCTGCTACTGCTTACTTAAAAGGTTTTTTAAACACAAAGGAAATTTCCAGCTTTCAATTAGACTTGGGCATTGAAGTAATTAATGCTCTATTCTGTAAAGACGGATTGACCAATGTATTTCAACTAGCCAGTAAACTAAAAGGTAAATTAACTGAAAACAGTACACGAATACTCGCTTTGCGAGCTGAGTATTTGGCTACAATTGATGAGGTGATTTTATTTCTGCAAAGTAAAAACGTAGGATTAGCACGAAAAATATGTACCGAACTTTACCTGCCACAAGCAAGTAGGTTTAAGCAAACAGACTATATGGAGTGGGCATTTGGTTTTATGGGCTTGCAAGACAAAGCCAAACACTTGGCTACGTTATATTTTGAAGATATCTGTGATTTTATTACAGAAAACATAGATGCTAATTTTGGCGTAAGCAGATATGCCGAAAGCTTAGGAATGAGTGCAAACTCGTTCGACGATTTGTATGCTCACTTACAAACAGAACTATCTTTTATTGAAGAACTGAGTTTAGTTATTCTAGATAAAAAGCTTAAAGAAACAGAACCTAAATTGGTTTGCTTTTCAGTTCCTTTTCCAGGAAACTTAGTGGGTGCTTTTCGTGGTGCTCAGCATATTAAAAAGTATTTTCCCAATGTTAAAGTGGCAATGGGTGGTGGTTTCCCCAACACTGAATTAAGATCTTTGGCAGATACACGTGTATTCGAATTCTTTGATTTTATTAGCTTAGATGATGGAGAACTACCCATTGAATTGATTTACAATGCCGTTAAATCAACTACTAAACCCGAAGAATATATACTAAAGCGAACTTGGGTATTGCAAGGCAATGCATTGGTTTTTAATAATTTTTCGCTACAAAAGGATTACAACCAAGAAAAAGTTGGAACGCCAGATTATGGTGATTTACAATTAGATAGCTACATATCAGTAATAGAACAAGCCAACCCAATGCATACGCTATGGAGCGATGGTGTTTGGTTAAAGCTTACCATGGCCCACGGTTGCTATTGGGGAAAATGCACGTTTTGCGATATTTCGCTGCCATACATTGGCGACTACGAGCCCAATACCGCTAAAATGCTAGTTGATAGAATGGAGCAAATGATGGAGCAAACTGGATTATCGGGTTTTCACTTTGTAGATGAAGCAGCTCCTCCTGTGCTTATGCGAGAATTAGCATTAGAAATAATTCGTCGCCAGTTAAAACTGACATGGTGGACCAATATTCGCTTTGAAAAAAATTTTACGTCTGACTTATGCCGGTTGCTACAAGCTTCTGGATGCATTGCTGTTTCGGGTGGTTTGGAAGTGGCATCTAACCGATTGCTAAAACTAATAGACAAAGGTGTAACGGTAGAGCAAGTGGCAAAAGTTACCAGGAATTTTACCGAAAACGGTATTTTGGTGCACTCTTATTTAATGTACGGATATCCCACTCAAACCGAGCAAGAAACAATTGATAGCTTGGAAATGGTAAGGCAGTTGTTTCAACTTGGCATAATACAGTCTGGGTTTTGGCACCAATTTTCACTTACGGCACATAGCCCCATTGGTTTAAACCCGAAGGCATTTGGCGTTTCACCTCATATTCAACAAGTTTCGTTTGCTCATAACGATATAGATTTTGACGACGAGACTGGAATTGACCATTCTGTGTTTAGCTTTGGATTAAGTAAATCGCTTTATAACTATATGCTTGGTATAGGTTTTGAGAATGAATTGCAAGAATGGTTTGAACACGATATTCCTGCAACTACTATTGCTTCAGACTATATTCTTAATCTAATTGAGCAAGATGAAGAATCTATAATGAAGGCAACTGCAAGGCTTTATTGGATTGGTAGCTTACCTTCAATAAAAAAGAACAAAACACATTATCAATTCCATTGCTTCGACAAACAATCAGACTTCCAATTTTCTACAGATAAAGTTACAGGAGAATGGCTTGAACTTACCCTTAAGCAACTGGCTGACTTAAACACAAAACCAATAACCCTTGGAGAATTAAAAGCCAATTATGAGAAACAGGCAGGTAGTTTTGAAAAATTCTGGTCATCAGAAAATGGGGAAGTTTTAAGAGGATTTGGGCTGCTCATTCTTTAGCTTATTTTAACTAATGGTCCTATTTCGTGGTTAAAAGCTAAATACTTTGATTATCAGACACTAAAAATAAATGTTTTTCACAAAAACATTTGAACTTAGCATATTATTTTATTTTTTGCAACGACAAACTACAATGCCAATTAAAGCTACCAAAATCCTTCTGTCGTTCATTATCCTTTTTTGTAATCAGCTCGTTTCGGCTACAACAGGATACATCGTGCCAAATTTGCCTACTTGGGTGGTACCCGTGCAGAGCGATGTAAAGAGTAAAGTAACTATGTACGATGTAAATAGTGGCTACTATACAACGTTGTACGACAACCAAATGAATTTAGAAACGGCAGAAGATTATGTGCATTTTAAGCTAAAAGTGCTTACTAATGGCGGAGTAGAAGAAGCATCTGAAATTAATATATCATTTGATAGTAGTTACCAAAAAGCCGAGTTTCATTATGTATACATATGGCGAAATGGTAAGAAAATAGACAAGACAGAAAGCCTTGATTTAAAACTACTTACCAATGAAACCCAGCTTGAATCTAACATTTATAACGGTAAGGTAAAACTATACGATGTATTACAAGATGTACGAAAAAACGACATTGTAGAATACGCTTATACCGTAAAAGGCAATAATCCGATTTACGAAAATTTTAGATATAATTCTTCTGGTTTACAGGGTTATAACCCAATTGACCATTTGTACATTCGGTTTGTTTACCCAAAAGATAAAGGCTACACTCATAAATGCCTTAATTGTAAAGAAACCGATATAACGGCAAGTACAGAAGGAACAAACGAAATATTAATTGTAGAAAAAAATCACCTTAAAATTATTGAAAATGAAGAAACCGAACCAAGTTGGTTTCTGGCTTACCCACTATTGGCTGTAACTAATTTTAAAGATTGGGAAACCATAAATAACTGGGCATATACCATTTTTGAAATGGACAATGTGCCGAATTTAAAAGAGGAGTTTGCTGAAGTATATGGTGCTTTTTCGACTACTGAAGAAAAAATAACTGCAGCAATAGACTTTGTGCAAAACGATATACGCTATATGGGCATAGAGTCGGGCATTGGGAGCATAAAACCATTTACACCTAAACAAGTTTTAGACCAACGTTTTGGAGACTGTAAAGACAAATCGTTGCTGCTAGTAAGTATGCTGCGTAGTTTAGGTGTTACTAAAAGCTATCCTGTTTTGGTTAGCACATCGCTAACTACGCATGTGGATGATTTTATGCCAAGCGGCACTTTATTTGACCATTGTATTGCATTTTTCGAATACCAAGGCAAAGAATATTGGATAGACCCTACCCTATCTTCTCAAGGCGGTAGTTTTAAAGCAAAAATGGTATACGATTACGGTAAAACATTGATTATAGACAATACAAGTAAGGACCTAAAATCGATGAATATTGTTGATACCATTACCAAAACAGAAATTTATGAAGTGTTTAAAATTCCTAATTTTATGGATGATGCTGCTTTAAAGATTACTACAAAATTCTATGGCTTAAAAGCCGATAACTTCCGATCTAGCTTAGAATACAACAGCTTAAAAGATATTTCAGATTACTATAAAGGCTATTATGAAAATCTTTTTCCATCCATAATAAGTACAGAGAGAATGAAAGTGGATGACGATTTAGCAAACAATATTATTACGTTAGAAGAAAACTACTCTTTTAGCAATGTTTGGGAGCAAGTAAATGATGGATTTTACGACAGAAATGCATTTACATACGAACCCATAAATCTGTATGATTACATGACTACTTTGACGTGTGAAAAGAAAGAAAACCCCGTGGGCGTTCCGTTTCCTTCTGCCATTTCTATTTCTACGCTTTTGCAATTACCCGATGTAATTGAAATAGAAAAAATAACAGAAAACGTAGAAAATGAGGCTTTTACCTATACCTATACACAACGTAATTTGGGTAAAAAAATGGTAAAACTAAGCTATGATTACAAAACAAAGAAAGAATACATTGCCGCAGAGGACTTTGGCGAAGTATGTACCGAAATGAACGAAGTAGTAAAAAATATTCCGCTGGAGTTTTCATTTGTAGACTTTAATAAAAAGCCTTCTAAAAAGAGCAAATTCGAAATGGAAATAGAAGATACATCGAACAAAAACAAAAAACGTAAATAATTTAACAAAAAAAAACTCAATGAAATCAATTTTCACCACACTATTTGTTGCTATTGCTTTTATGGCATTTTCGCAAGATTATATGGATAAAATTGCTGTAGCTTCTTGCGAATGTATCGACAATGTTTCTGATACAATTCCAACCGATCAGTTTAATATGGAGCTTGGATTGTGTATGTTAGAAGCTAGTATGCCGTACAAAAAGCAACTTAAAAAAGACCACGGCATAAATTTCGATAAAATAGAAAGCCAAGGCGAAAAACTAGGCAGATTAATAGGAATTAAACTTGCAAGCACTTGCCCAAATTCGCTTATGCGAATGGTTAAAAAAGTAAATCCTGAATTAGACTTTGAGGAAGATGAAGAAATAGCAGATGACTACGAGGAAATGTTTACGGAAGGAACAGTAGAAAGGGTAGAAACCGAAATGTTTGTGGTTGTTTCTGTAAAAGAAGCGAACGGAAAAATTTCTAAGTATTACTGGTTGTCTTTTGTAGAATCAGATTTCGATTTAACCAATAACCATCAGGGTTTAGTAGGTAAAACAGTTACTATTTCGTACGACGAATATGAGTTTTTCGATCCGAGATTAAAAGAGTATCGTGTGTTTAATGTAATTAATGCACTAGACGCATTTTAATCGAATTTACAAACAAGGTTTTAGAACCAATCTTTCTTACTAATTCTCAAAAATACGAGATATAAATAGATGATTAATCTCAGGAGAAAACGCCTTGGTCGAATTAACTGATATATCATATATTTTACTGATTAATATTGGCCTCAAAACAAGTTAAACGAATTACCTTAGTAGAAAATTTATAGACATATAAGAAGATGAACATATTAATAAACACAGATAACAGCATTGACGGAAACGAGAGAACCAATAAGTATTTTAGTGAAGCTATCTCTAAAGATTTAGCAAGATTTGAAAATGATATTACACGTATAGAAGTGCACTTAACCGACGAAAACGGAAGTAAAACAGGCAAAGATGATAAAAAATGTACTATGGAAGCTCGTGTAAAAAATCATCAACCCATTGTGGTTTCTTGCAATGAAGATAGCATTGAAAAAGCAATGAATATTGCTACTACCAAATTAAAATCGGCTTTAACTTCCTTATTGGGAGAGCTAAAAAGTCATCGTTAACCGATTTAAAAAGTACACTGCGGCATAATGCTGTAGTTTTTAAAAAGCCTTTAGGTTATGCTTGGTTGCTAATTGTAGCAATAATCCAAGTCAAACTTAAAGGTTTTTTTTTATGGCTTAAATTCATTGGCATTTGTAAGATGACATAAAACCTCAATTTGTTTATTTTTGATGATCTCTACCAAAAATGAGAAACACTAAACAGATTTCACTTTTCATATTATTTTGTGGCCTTGTTGCTTTGCCCGGCTGTTTTGGTAAAAAAATACCGCCGCCTCCACCGCCACCTGTGGGTTTATATAATGTAGAATTGCAGAATTACCTAAAAACCTTAGAACAGACCATCTTAGCACATGACATAAATGGAATGATGGAATTGATAGATAAGGACTACGTGAAGGAGCAACACGATAAAAATTTAGAAGGACGGACGCAGCAGTTTATAGATGAACTTTTTTGTGGATTTGAGCTAAATGACGGACCATTTTTATGTATTCCATTTGCCGAAGTGCAAAAAGCGAATTATACGGCTATTGTAGATTTAGAAGATGGCTATCGTGTGTTTTATGAAATATCTTCGGCGAACAAATCCATTTCACTCGATTGGTGGATTACGGCAAAAATTTACGATGGCAAAATAGTTTACGGCATTTATGGGGCGATGGGTTAAAAGCACCGAAATTCAATCATACAAGCCATTCAAAAAATCTGAGACATCCATGGTCCACGCTTTTTTATAGTTGGTTAAATAGTTCTCATGAGCAGCTTCGCTATAAATTCTTAAAGATTTCGGACCAGATAAGTTACAGAATATGTTATCAATTTCTTTTCTAGAAACCTTGTCGTCTTTTGCACCATAGAGCAATAAGGTAGGACAATCTATGTT
>Ga0208305_10001724_pt1 | contig 10192 bp, 10 predicted proteins | sample ColrivemetaGS741_FD_187605 | JGI IMG/M metagenome (GOLD analysis project Ga0208305, IMG submission 187605) | Estuarine microbial communities from the Columbia River estuary - Flood tide ETM metaG S.741 (SPAdes) (version 2) | ecosystem: Environmental > Aquatic > Marine > Intertidal zone >... | reverse complement strand
TAAACCCATTATGCGAACAAAAACCTCTAAACCTAATAAACCATAAATAATGGAAGGCACACCTGCTAGGTTTGAAATATTGATTTCTAACAATGCTGAAAGTCTGTTTTTTTTACTGTATTCTTCTAAGTAAACACCAGCTGCAACTCCAACAGGAAAGGCGATAATGGCAGTTAGCAATAAAATCCAGATACTTCCCATCAATGCGGTGTAAATACCTGATTTTTCAGCTTTTCTTGAAGGTAAATCAGTAATAAATGCCCAATCGATACGTTGAATACCGTCAATAAAAATGTCACCAATAAAAATGACTAATAAAATGAGCGCAAAAAGGGTACAGGCTATTCCCCAAAATTTGAATACCTGATCTTTCAACCTATTTTTTGTGATACTATTCATATTTTTGTCTGTATTTTTTTCGAATGTAAAAACTCAATGTGTTCAACAAAAAGGTAAATACAAACAAGGTAATACCGGCTGCAAAAATGGTTCTATATTCAATTGAACCGTGTTGAACATCACCTAAACTTACCTGAACAATATAAGCTGTAATCGTTTCTACTGGAACCGTTGGGTCGAATGTTAATCTCGGTTGCTGACCAGCAGCAATGGCCACAATCATTGTTTCTCCAATGGCTCTTGAAATCGCTAAAATGATAGAAACTATGATTCCTGATGACGCCGCGGGGACTACTACTTTAAAAGCAGTTTGTAATTTGGTAGCACCCATTCCATATGAAGCTTCTCTCATTTCTTTTGGAACTGCATGTAATGCATCTTCACTTAATGAAGAGATAAAAGGAATGATCATAATTCCCATTACAATACCTGCTGAAAGTGAGTTGAAACCAGATAAGCCTGGTATAAATTGTTGCAAAAACGGTGTTACTACTATTAAAGCAAAAAACCCGTATACAACTGTAGGTATAGATGCTAATAATTCTAATAAAGGTTTTATGGTTTTTCTAAAACTTTTTGGAGCGTATTCGCTTAAATAAATACTGATAGACAATCCAACCGGAAGTGCTACTGAAATAGCGATAAAAGATGTTAGTAATGTACCAGATAATAATGGTAATATCCCATAATGTTTATCCGTAAACAGTGGTGTCCATTGAGAATCGGTTAAAAAGTCGATAATAGAAACTTCACTAAAAAACTGAAATGCTTCAACCGCTAATACCGAAATAATTCCAAAAGTTATGGCAATTGTAATTAAAGCACTTGATAAAAGTGATTTTTCAATTACATATTCTTTTATTTTACGCATCAATAATTTTTTAAATAAGGAAATCAGTTATCAAAAAAGACAACTGATTTTTCCTAAACTCTTCTCCTTTTCACTATTATTTATTGCTTTCAACAAAAGCTTTGAAATGTTCTTTTTGTTGTGTGTAAAGTTCTGCAGGCAATGGAATATAACCAACATCTTCAGACAATTCAGCAGCGTTGTCTATGTAGAAATTTACAAATTCAACAACTTCAGGAAATTTCACTGAAGTACTATTTACATACACAAATAAAGGTCTTGATAATGGGCGATAAGTACCATTGCTTACCGTTTCTAATGTTGGTTTTACAACTGTTTCACCATTGTGAACTCCTATTAAAGTTAATTTATCTTTGTTTTCAGCATAATAAGCCAATCCGAAAAACCCTAATGAGAATTTATCTCCCGCAATTCCTTGTACCAGCACGTGGTCATCTTCACTTGCTGTAAAATCACCTCTACTTGAACCGCTTTTACCAACAATTGCTTCGGTGAAATAATCGTAGGTTCCAGATGCAACTCCAGGACCGAATAAATGAATTTCTTCATTTGGCCATTCTGGGCGAATTTGATTCCATTTCATTATTTTTCCTTGTGCTGCAGGTTCCCATATTTTCTTTAATTCTTCAATAGTAAAACTATCAACCCATGTGTTTTCAGGATTTACCAATACAGCTAAACCATCGTAAGCTACTTCTAATTCTAAATATGTAATGTTATTTTCAGCACAAGCTGCTTTTTCTTTGTCTTTAATTGGGCGAGAAGCGTTTGATAAATTTGTTTCACCTCTTGAGAATTTTTGAAATCCACCACCAGTTCCAGACACACCAATAGTAACTTTTACAGCTGACTGTACTGCTCTAAATTCTTCAGCAACTGCTTCTGTAATTGGAAATACAGTACTTGATCCATCAACACTGATTGTGCCTTCTAGTTGTATGGCATCGTTCGCAGTTTCTTTTTGTTCCTTTTTATTTCCACAAGCTGTTACAGCTAGTGCAATTGATATGATAAATGCTAATTTTTTCATGATAGTTTTAGTCTTTAAATTTGTATTGCAAATGAATGACTCTATTGTTAAGTGTATGTTATGTAAATATAAAATAAACATGAACATTTTGTTAAGTTAGTATTAATTGGATTGCTTTTTAAAAAGCAAACTCTAGGTTAAGGTAAAAGAATGAAAGATTTTTTTTGTCGATTTCTGTAAAGTCGTGATTTCTGTAGTTTAGGGAAGTATTTATACCTTTTCTAACTTTGTACTCTACACCTGCAATTATTGTATTACCTTCTTGTAAATTATTCCATGATGTTTCTTCAGAAACTAATGTATTAGAGTGAATTATATCAAAACGGGCAAATACATCCCATTTTTTATTTATATCATAAGTACCATAAAATGAAAGACCTGTTTCGTTGTAATCCTTGGCTGGAGTATTGTAAGTGATTGCATTTTGCATCAAATTAATTTCTGCACCAATTCTAAATACTTCTTCCATTTCATACCCTGCAAAAAATGCCAAGTTAGTCATTGTTGTTTTTACACCTGGATCAATTGCATCAATTCCTTTCATAACATCACCATACGCTTTTAACGTCAAATTTTTAATAGGGTTGTAAACAACGTTTAAAGCATATCTATTGTTTCCCGTTTGGTCTTGCAGGTTGGTATAACCTTCACCATTAACAATAGTAACATCAAATCTAAATTTATCACTAATTTTAAATGCTCCCATAATACCCAAATCGGCACTTGCTCCAAATTTATACTCATCATCTAAAGATTTGTATAGATATCTATATTTCCAAAAATCTTCTTGCACCTTAAATTGTTGCAATCCAAAAATACCTGCAGTAAGTGTTAACCAATCACTTGCTTTATAGTCTAATTGGGCATTTTTTACAAATAAAGTATATTGGCTACCACCTAAATTTTTACCCGCATCTAATAATATTTTGGCTGAAAATTTGTCATCAAATTTATATTTATAACCAAAATAAACACGTGTAAGCTCAAATGCACCAACTTGATCGTCATTTGAGTTTGTATTTACATGATAATTAAAATAAATTTTACCAGTAACGGCTCCTTGTGGTTTTTCAGAAGTTTCCTGTGAAAAAGTTATAGCATGCAGCATTAAAAAAATTACGAATACTAATTTGTTTAATTTCATTATTACTAATTTCTAGTTTATATTTACTGCAAATAACTTGTGACAATGTTAACTTAATGTTAAGAATGTATTACTATAAAAACAATATTTAAAATAAAAAAACCACCATTAGAACATAGGATGGCTTTACATTTCAAATTTATAAAATGACTAAAACTGAATATTCTTGAAATGAAACGTTTTTTTGGAGGATATTAAATTGATGCCCTCCTTTATTAGTTTCAAAATCGCTTGAATCGTCTGTTTTCAGTATAAAAAAAGGGGGGAAATGCAAAATGCCTTTCCCCCCCTTTTTTCTGTATCGTTTTTAGAAATGAATATCAAATTGTAATCTCCACATAACAATATCGTTTGCAGGATTGATATCTAATAAACTAACATCAGTTTGAACCTTTAAATTGTGTCCCACTATATATTTTGAAACTCCCAATGTGTATTGACTTTCAGGAACTTTACCTGTTATGGCTTCGTCTAATTTTACATTAGAATATCTTCCTGATATTTCCCAGTTCTTTTCAAATAAATAACCACTTTGAAAGTTTAGACCTTGGCCAACTTGAACAATATCACCTGTTCTTGTCCCATCAGAGTTTGTTGCAAACGGGTTTTTAGCATCTCTATTTGCATACTCAGCCATAAAACTAAAACCTTTATACTTAAACATGGCATCAACAAATACGTCGTTTATATTTGTTTCATATAAACCATAATCAGTTGTCATATAAGATCCTTGGTTACTTCTATTTCTTACAGCATTATTATTATGGTTGTATGATGCACCTATGGCTAGTTTAGGTTTAGGTTCTCTTATTAAATCGGATCCCGAATAATCTCCTTTACTGGTAAAATCTCCCATTGGCAATAGCTCAACACGTCCCGTATATTGAAAACCACCCTCATTTCCTGTAACTACGTTACGTCCTTCTCCTTGTGAAAGCGCAAAAATTTCTCTTACTACAATTTGATCTGAAATGGTAAAGTGATGCCTTAATTGAAGACCCATATCTCTATCTATGTTAAACCTTGCATTTAATATTGAACGGTCTACCATTTGCATGTTTGCTGAAGAAATTACACGCTCTCTGTTTCCTGGTAGTTTAGTTTGACCAAACCAAAATTCAAGATTTTTGGCAAAATTATATTTCATTACGGCATCTAAAATAATATTAGGTGAATTTCCTGTATATTTAGAACTTCCAGAAATATCTCTATTAGATAACCCTAATTCAAGTTTGTATTTAAGTTTTGGAGTAAATGCAAAACCCTCAAATTTTAAACGCGCTCTTCGTACTAAAAAATTAGTTTGGTTAGCTTCTCCATCTTCCCAAATAGAAGATGCTAAAAATTGTACTCGGGCTCCTACTTTCATTGACCACGTACTATCTTGGCCTACCAAATTAAAGATTCCTTTTCCAAATTTTGGCGCATTTGTTTCTTGGGCCATTGTGAATAATGAAAAGGACATTACTAATACTGTAAAAGTTAACTTAATTTTCATATAAATATATTTAGTTTTTAGTCATTGCAAATGAACAAACTGAATGTTAATTTAATGTTAACAGTGTATTATTATAAAACTAAATTTAGTTTTAAGGCATAAAGCTATGGTTTGTGGTTCTCTGCTACTTTTTCGAGTTCTGCATACCAGTTTTTTCCAAACTTTCTAATTAAAGCCTCCTTTACAAATTTATATACCGGAACTTGCAATGCTGCTCCCAAAGTACATGCATCGTCGCAAATAGGCCATTTATGATAATTTACCGCTGAAAATTCACTGTAATCCATAATCCGAACAGGGTATAAATGACAAGAAATTGGTTTTTTCCACTTAATTTTTCCTTGATTATAAGCTTCCTCGATACCGCATTTTGCCGTGTTTTTTTCATCAAAAATTACATAAACGCAATCCTTTTCATTAATTAATGGTGTTTCAAAATCACCTTCATTGGTAATAAAAAGTCCTTGATCTTCAATTGCTGCAATTCCTTCTGGTCTTAAAAATGGTTTTACTTTTGGATAAATGTCCATTAATATTTTAAGCTCTTCCTCCTCTAAGGGAGCTCCCGCTTCTCCATCAATACAACATTTGCCCTTACAGGCCGATAAATTACAGACAAATTCCTTCTCTATAATATCTTCTGAAACTATGGTTTTTCCTAATTGAAACATAAGGCAAAATTAAACTTTTTTTTTATCTTATTTTTGATAAGCATTAAATAGTGTTTCATTAATTTTGCTTCAGAAAAAAACTTATAATGGATTTAAATTTTAAAGAAATATTTACAGCCGTAATGGTATTATTTGCCGTTATTGATATTGTTGGCAACATTCCTATTATTATTGATTTAAGGTCCAAAGTAGGTCATATTCATTCTGAAAGAGCTTCAATTGTTGCTGGGTTAATTATGATTGCTTTTTTGTTTTTAGGAAAAAGCATTTTAAATTTAATTGGTATTGATGTTAATTCTTTTGCTGTAGCTGGTTCGTTTATTTTATTTTTCCTGGCTTTGGAAATGATTTTAGGCATTTCATTGTATAAAGAAGAACATACAAATCCCAAGTCCATATCGGTTTTTCCAATTGCATTTCCTTTAATCGCAGGTCCAGGAAGTTTAACCACAATACTTTCATTAAGAGCTGAATACGCAACAATCAATATTGTAATTGCAATTGTTATCAATATGGTTTTTATGTATATCGTTTTAAAAACTTCAACAAAACTTGAAAAATTACTTGGCGAAAATGGTATTAATATTTTGAGAAAAATATTTGGTGTTATATTGCTGGCAATTGCCGTGAAATTATTTGCATCAAATATTCAAGGCTTGTTTAAAGTGTAACATGAATAACACAATTTTAGTTTGAATCGTTACTTTAGCTTTTTAAATTGTCTAAGCATTTTTTACTCAAAATTTACTTTTCTAAGCACTCTAACAGCTTCTTTGTACTTAATATAAGTTGATTTATCCTTTAAATTTCTTAAATAATCTTTAGTTTCCAATAATTTGGAATATGCATTGGGGATTTCATTTAAAATACAAATCATATAATTTGTTGGTAGTTCTTGTAAATCTATCTGTTCCATTTCGGTTAGAAAGGCATTCTTTTTTAGCTTTTCAAGAATGCTATTACAATTGTTAAAAACATGATGTAACACCGTTTTTTCAAATTTTGGTGGTTGAAATAAAAACTCTGTGGCAATATCTAGTTTTCCGTTTTCTTTAAAGTGAAACACCGTTTTTTCAAGTGGATAATAATCGAAATGTTCTTTAATTTTTAAATAAACATATTCTGTAATTCTGAAGGAAGTGTGATTAAACTCTATTTTAACTTCATCTAAAGCCGAATAAAATAAACGAACTCGCTCATTAATTAGTTCAATATCTACACGCGAATAAAATACCTTATCACCTACCTTTTTCTTTTTTCCAGCCCAGCACAATACAAATTGCTCATTAAAAACTTTATATGTTGGTTCGTATTCATTATTATGCTGATTCATAAAATCAAAAACGCCATCTAAAGTCATTTCAATATTATTACTCGCATTTTTTTCAATTGCTTCAACAATATCCTTATTGGTGTTTTTTAATTCAAATTTACCTAAAGTTGACATGGAGTTACTACCTCTTCTGAAGAAAATTTTACCTTTTACATATTTCCAGATTCCCTTTTTAAGTGAAGTAACACTATTATTTGGGTGAATGGTTACCAAGCCAACAACTTTATGTCTTGGAAGTGTAGGAAAAGGAATGTTTTCGTACTGAATTTTTGGTGGGTTTTGAAAATAAGCATTCACCAAATTCTGAATTTTACTATCATCAAAAAAGTCAACACCAAAAATACTATTGGACTGATCTTCAATACCTATTACGATATAAGAATTGTTTTCAGGATTAGAATTAGAAAGCGCACAAACAACTTTTAAAAACTTGGCTTTTCCTTCTTTTGTATCCAATGAAATTTTTTGCTTTTTATCATAAAAGCTGTTTTCACTGTTTTGAGCCAATAAATTTTTTACTAAAAGACGCTTGTTAATCATTCTTATTTTTATTCTTTATGCAAAATAGTGGCACTTGCCTGTGCTGTTGGATAGACCACCAAATCTTCAATATTCACATGTTGTGGTCGGGTAACGACAAAATAAATTATTTCGGCTATATCTTTTGCTTGTAAAGGGTCAAACCCTTTGTAAACACTTTTTGCCTTTTCTTTATCCCCTTTAAAGCGCACTTCAGAAAACTCCGTTTCAACCGCGCCTGGATGAATGGCAGAAACCCGAATGTTATGTTTGTTTAAATCTATACGCATGGCTTTGTTTAAAGCGTTTACAGCATATTTTGAGGCGCAATAGACATTTCCGTTCGGATACACTTCTTTACCTGCTATAGAGCCAATATTTACAACATAACCAGTGTTTCTTTCAACCATTTGGGGTAGTATGGCTTTTGAAACATACAACAACCCTTTTACATTGATATCTAACATTGCATCCCAATCATCAATATTTCCATCTTGAATAGTACTTAAACCATGTGCATTTCCTGCGTTGTTTATTAAAATATCTATGTGCTTGAATTGCTTCGGAAGTGATTCAATTGCTTTAAAAACTTCTTCTTTCTTACTTACATCAAATTGTAGCGTCGTAACGTTGGTTAATTTCCCCAATTCATTTTTTATTTGAATCAATCTTTCACTTCGTCTCCCACAGAGAATTAAATTCATTTTATTTTTTGCAAATATTTCTGCCGTAGCTTTTCCAATGCCAGATGTTGCTCCTGTTATTAATGCTGTTTTTGTATTCATTTTTTAATTGTTTAATTTTTATGAGCTATTGCCTAATGGTTAAAAAACAGTTATAAAGATACAAAAAAACCACTCCGACCAAGGAGTGGCTTTTGCTGATTGGTTAAAAAATAACCAATCAAAAATCAACTAACCAAACTTTATTTTATATTTCTTTTATTATCTACTGTTTTTCTATTTACCTTAGTTCGTTTTCTACCATCATTCCTTACACTTTCTTTATCACTATTTGGTTTTAAGAATTGAATAAAACCTTTTCCTGAAAATTCATACGTTGTTTCAGATGTTATATGATATAAACTAATTGTTTCATCATCTATAACGGTTAAATCGAACTCTTCAATATCTCCAGAACCATAATTTAATGTTAAATATTTTAGATTGTTTACACCTTCAACATTAAAAACTTCATAATCACCAACATAATCCCAAAATATATTGTCAATATTTGTGCCAATTTCATCTTGAGAAGAATAAAAAGTTGTTAAATTTTCAGGCGTAAACGCTAAAAAATTTTCATAATCAAAAACATTTTCGACCCCACCTATTACAGCGAACTTTTCCCAAGCTATATATTCCTGTAAAAAATATTCAATATTGTCGTAAAATATTTGATCAAAATCAAATGTGTTTTTATTAAACCCCTCTAAATAATAAGTTACTTTATTGTAATTATCTATTAGTTTTAGCCTTGTTGATGAAATTTCAACCACATCAAAGTCGTAATAACCATCTAAATTATGATTGATTTCTAAAAACCCTTTATAAGTATCGTAATATCCAATTTCAATTCCATATCCATTACCTGTAAAACCAATTCCAACAATATTGTTATTGGCATATACCCGACCGTTTATAAATGAAATGGTAAATGCTTTAGATAAAAAAGGCACATCACCAATGCCCTCAGTTCTGTTATAATCTATATACCACAAATCGTATTTTGTAACGACCTCTTCAAGTGTAGGGTAATAAGGTTGCTCGATTGAATCTGAACAAGACGAAAACGAAATTGCAATTATTAATGTTGTTAAAAGTAATTTTAGAGTTTTCATACCTGTTAAGTTTTGGTTGTGTTTAATAAATTTCAATTTTTATGCCAAAAACTATTTTTATAAAAATTTAATATTTAAAATACTGATTTACTGATGTATAAAATTATTAATTTAATTTTTAGAAACTTCAATGATGTTTAAAATTTTAAAATAAGTTCTTTTATTTTTCAATAAATAACTTATAACTGCTTCATCTTCTTTTAAATCAAAAGGAATTTTTCGCGAAATATCAGGAATCTGATTCCCAAATTCTTTTTTTGGATCTATATCTAAATTGAAGTTTTTATTTGTATTTGGTAAAACAAAGCTTCCTACATAAACTGGGTTTGAAATACTTTTATCAAGTTTTAATTTTATGCTCGTATTTCTAAAATAAATAGTGTCCAATAAAATTTCAGGTTTATCTATTGAAATATGGACTGAAATTCCATTAACTCCTGGTTGTCCACCAATCCATTTTGAATAGGTTGCAGTTACTACTTTAAACGGTGGTTTTTTCTGAAACCCATTTTCATTTATTGTTTTTGTACTGCTACAACTTAAAAAAAATATACTTGCAATGGTTGCAATTCCAATGCTAATTATTTTATTCATATTTGTTTTTTTATTTATAGATAACAAAGTATATACCAAACTACAAAAAAAGAGCTTATCAAAATCTTGATAAGCTCTTTTAATTTTTATCCTTGACTAACATTTAATTATTCAATGCTGCTCTTATTATAATTTGACTCTCTGTCGTTCGTCTAATTCTTCAATGCTACTCTTATTATAATTTGACTCTCTGTCGTTCGTCTAATTCTTCAATGCTGCTCTCATTATAATTTGACTCTCTGTCGTTCGTCTAATTCTTCAATGCTTCTCTCATTATAATTTGACTATCTGTC
>Ga0208305_10001716_pt1 | contig 10221 bp, 12 predicted proteins | sample ColrivemetaGS741_FD_187605 | JGI IMG/M metagenome (GOLD analysis project Ga0208305, IMG submission 187605) | Estuarine microbial communities from the Columbia River estuary - Flood tide ETM metaG S.741 (SPAdes) (version 2) | ecosystem: Environmental > Aquatic > Marine > Intertidal zone >... | reverse complement strand
TTTTATACTAGCAGTTGGTTGTATTGATGGTCCTACTGGATATGAAAACAACAACTGGTTAGGTTGTTTCCTGTTTTTCGTTACAGGAATTGCACTATGGGTATGGGTAGCACTAGATGGTACTCTTGCTAAAATTAATAATTAACTTGACTAAAATAGAAAGTTGTTATATAATAGTTATATAAGTTATGCCAAAGAAGAAACAAATTTTACCACTACAAGAAGGAAGTGAAGATATGAAAACTGCGATAAGCGAATCAAGAACAGTAAAAATTAGTGAGGCAACTACTCTCATTACACGAGCTTTTAAAAAGAAGCGTCCTGTGTTTTTATGGGGTCCTCCAGGAATTGGTAAATCAGAGCTAGTACAAGAAATTGGCGATTCAGGTGCATTAGGTAATACACTTGTAATTGATATGCGTCTTGCATTGTTTGAGCCAACTGACTTGCGTGGTTACCCTGTACCAAATATGGAAACAGGTGTTATGCAATGGTTACCGCCAGCAGACTTGCCTAGCAAAGAATTAGCTGCACAATATGATACAGTTATTGTGTTCCTAGATGAAATGAACTCAGCGGCACCTAGTGTACAGGCTGCAGGTTATCAGTTGATTCTAAACAGGCGTATTGGACAATACGAACTGCCAGACAATGTTGTAATGATTGCTGCAGGTAATAGAGAAACTGATAAAGGTGTTACATACAGAATGCCTAAGCCACTTGAGAATCGTTTTGTACACTTTGAATTGCGTGTTGATTTCCAAGATTGGTTGAACTGGGCTGTAATGCATGAAGTTAGCCCAGATGTAGTTGGTTACTTGTCATTTGCAAAAGGTGACTTATATAACTTTGATCCTCAATCAAGTTCAAGAGGATTTGCTACGCCAAGAGCTTGGACATTTACTTCAGAATTACTTGAAGGTGATGAACCATTATCAGATAGTTTACAAACTGACATGGTAGCAGGTTGTGTTGGTGAAGGTATTGCAGTTAAGTTTATGGCACATAGAAAGATTGCAGGCGACTTGCCAGTTCCAGAAGATGTACTAGATGCTAAAGTTAAAAAGATTGATACTACTGAAGTATCGGCAATGTATGCATTGGCTACATCATTATGTTACGAATTGCGTGATAGATTTATTACTGGTGAAAAAGCAGGTGCTGATAGCAAGCAGATGGAAAAGTACCACAAGAGCTTTTCAAACTTCATTAACTTTATGATGGATAACATGGAAACTGAAATGGTTATTATGGCATCAAGAATTGCAATGCAACAATACAAGTTGGTTCCTAAGCAAAAGAAAATTGAACGATTTGAAGAATACTTTGGTCGTTACGGTCGTTTGGTACTAGACGCTTAATATGAAGACTAGTTCAATTACACCAAAATTAAAAGAAGGGGAGAGTGTTGATCTCTCCCTTTATAATCCACACCAAAGAACAAACATCAGATTGTATGGATTAGAGTGTAAAGATTGGACACCAGCAATGATTTCGGAATATAAACGGAGTTGGGCAACAACAAGTACACCAGTTGTTATACGAAGCAAATACACAGAAGCACTACAATGGTGTAGAGTACATTTGTTTAATCAAACATTCCAAGCAGTGAAATGGGCTAATCCAGACGATTCACATACTATACATTTTGAAAATCCCGAAGATGCAATGCTATTTAAGTTGGCTTTTAGTGGTTGACATTGACTTTAATTTACTATATAATATACATATAGTTAGAAAATAAGGAAATAACATGAACAAGACTGCAGAAGAAAGAATTACACAATCCAGAGTTAGGTTGCTTTTAACTAAGCCTTTCTTTGGACAGTTAGCAGTAAGGTTAAAGATTGAGGATGCGAGCTCATATATTCCTACTGCGGCAACAGATGGTCGTAGGTTTATGTTTAACAGAGATTTTGTTAATTCATTACCTGACGAGATGTTAGACTTTTTAGTTGGACACGAAGTATTGCATTGTGTATTTGATCATATGCAAGCTCGTGGAGATCGTAAGCCTATGCTATACAATGCAGCAGCTGACTATAACATTAACATGACACTAGTTGAACAGAACATTGGTAAGCCTATTACAGAAGATAAACTAGAAGGCGGTAAGATCTGTTTAGATTGGAAATACAGTGGTTGGAACAGTTATGAGATATATGATGACTTGTTAAAGAACCAACAAGATGCTAAAGGCATGGATGTCCATATGGACGAAATACAACCCGGTGACGAAGATGGCGAAGGCGGTCAGGGTGTTGAAATGTCTGAAGAAGAAAAGAAAGCATTAGCAGACGAAATTAAACAAGCCACTATCCAAGCGGCACAAGCCGCAGGCGAAGGTGTACCAGATGTAATTAAGCGTATGATTAGCGAGTTGGTTGCACCTAAAATGGATTGGAGAGATATACTTAGAACTCAATTAGAGAGTTCTGTTAAAGCTGACTTTACTTTTATGCGTCCTAGTAAACGAAGTGGCGAAGTTATTTTTCCAGGTATGGACAAGGACGAAGAATTAAATATTGCTATTGCATTAGATACAAGTGGTAGTATTAGTCAAGTTATGTTGCGTGACTTCCTTAGTGAAGTACAAGGCATTATGGATCAATACCAGGCTTACAAAGTACATGTCTTTCAATTTGATACAGATGTGTATGGTGCAGATGACTTTACTAGTGATGATGGTCGTACAATGGATGAATACGAACTTAAAGGTGGAGGCGGTACTGACTTTGATGTAGTGTTTAATTACCTTGAACAGTATAACATTGAACCAGATCAACTTGTTATGTTTACAGATGGTTACCCGTGGGGTTCATGGGGTAACGCAGATTACTGCGATACACTATTTGTAGTACATGGCGATAAACAAAGAAGAATACAGTCACCATTTGGTGTTACAGTACATTACGAAGCGGCATAATATGAAAGAATTAAAAAACAATATTAAAATAGTTAACAATGGCGGAAGCCTAAGTGAAACAGACTTGCAATTAATTGCAGGCACAGAATTAGTTGAAAAGATGATGAGAAACAGACTCGTTGTCGTAACTAATAATAACGATATAGCATGGCACGATCTGATGACAGATGTTACAGGCTTGTATCATATTAGACCTTTAGATAAGTCTAAGAAAATATACCAACTATGGTTTGAAACTGAAGAAGACAATAAACAGTTTACTAAAAACCTTTATGTAAGTAAGTTAAGCAATACCGCACACGAACCGGCATAAATAAACATAGTAGTTAATTAAATCTACAAAAGGAGATAACATGGCAGAAGAAGCTAAAACAGTTGAAGGACACGTTGAACTATCAATTCAAGACATTGTTCTATCAGCAAATATAATCGACCTTGCTACACAACGTGGTGCTTTTAAGGCAGCAGAAGCAGGTCAAGTAGGTGCATGTTTTGAGAAGCTAGTGGCTTTTATCAAAGCAAATACACCACAACCAGAAGAGGCTCCAGCAGACGATAATGCTGTAGCAGCACAGGAGAAATAATTATGGCAACAAATATAAAACACACCGGGTTGTTAGTGAACACCGGCAAAAGAGTAGTAGTTGTATTCAGAGAACTACCAGATGATCCTACACAATGCTTAGTAGTAGATACTGAAGCAGTTCCAGATTGGATGCATGATGACATTCATAATGCAGTAGAATCACCAGGCGCACAGGCCACTGGTAATTTTTACGAGTATGCAGAACGTACTGTTTTCACAGATGGTACTAATATGTTACAGACATTACACACTACAGGTAGGTTAATGAAAACTCCTACAGATAATGTTAAAATGACACCTAATAATTCAGTGTCAATTGGATTAACTGAACTCAATAACATTATTCGTGAAGACACTGATAAACCAGTTGTTTCGCCACCAACAGATGAAGTTATGATGGCAGGTAAAGATGTAATGGAAAGTGCACCAGCACCAGCAGCATCTAATGATGGATTAACTGATACTGATCTTGCTAAAAATATGTTGGCACAAGCTAAGGGTTTTGAAACAGAAGCAAAATCATTAAAAGCACAGGCATATGAATTAGCTCCAGGTTTAAAGCCAGGTCCTAAAAAAGCAGCGGCAACACCGGCTGAAACAGAAGCAGTTACTGAATAACTGTACATATTAAGATAGGGGCAATAGATGCCAATTGAGAGAAAAGATAGATCCTTTGATCTAATTTTTGACCAGGTATCAATGGATCATGTTCCGGCTGAATACATCAAGGAAGTTAGAGTAGATCTTGGTACAGGTGAAAGAATAACATTAACAAAAGAAGATTTGCAGATGATTAAAAATAAGTCTGCAGATGAAATCATTAAGGCACTTACAGTAGATTCAATGTCAAATATTAGTCTGAAGTTAGATTATGAGGCTATTAAATCTGATGTATTAAATGGTGTTACAAACTTTTTAGGTAAACATTTCGATGACAAGTAATGTATGGTTTTGCGGTATTCCAGGTAGTAGATGGAGCGGTATTGATATACAGATGCGTTCCATCTTAGCCTGCGACCGTTCAGACGAAACACCAGAAAGAACAATGTACCACAGAGCGTACGATCCTAATGATGTTAATAATGGTCATCGCGGCAGTTATTGGGGCCCTGGAATGGGGTGTGGTGAAGACTGGATAGACTTTAATTTTTTAACAAAAAACAAATTACAAGATGATATTAATAATGTATTCAGTGGCACAGGATATAGAATTATCAAGTGCCATTTTTTAGCAAGAAAATTTAACTTAGACTTTATATGGAATAATTTTCCTGGAGACAGGATTGTGTTAATTTATAGAGAACCTCAAAAAAGTTTTGCATGGTGGAGTGAAGTAATGGATCTTGCACCAGATCATTATCCAGACTATAGACCTGGGTATACAGACTACAATACTATGCGTGACTTACTATGGAAAGAATCTGCAAACATGACAGATTTTGCCATACGTAAACAATTACAATTTAAACCTTACAATACAAATGAATTTGCCCTTTGGGAAGGATTTGACCGTACTAGTGCTTTTGAATTAGATTATAAAAAGATAAATAATACTAAGCACAACGATGTATATATAACATCATGCCAAATACCAAACCAAAGGAATAATGTACATGCCCTCCCCATTTAACAAACCCTGGCACTTTGACAAATTCAAAGAGGACTCAGAAGGTGAGTATGTTAAGATAGTAGGAGTAGTACAAGGTGATTGGAAAGTAGAAGTGGAACACGCTCGTAGCAAAGGTGTTACAAATCAAAACTATAACGAACAACGATATGAGCATGCGGCTAATGTCAAAAGCAAAGATCATGTTGTAGAAGATGCAGACAATCCAGATGGAAAGCCCGAAGCAACTATGTTTCGTAAAGTTAATTACGATAAGTTTCCAGGAGAGTTTCCACAGTTTACAAAGATTACAGACATGCTAGGGTTAGATGCTACACAAAAACTAACATGTAAATTTAACGATCAATATCCAAACGATCAACTTATGTGGCACATTGATAACTTACCAGGCAATCCACGCAAGGAGAGAGTTATTGACAACCCAGAGTTTAAGTATCAACATCCTGATAAGATACGTTTTTTAATTACATTAGAAGATTGGGAACCAGGACAGATATTTCAATTTGGAAACATTGTGTATACACAATGGAAAGCAGGAACAATATTTGCATGGGAATGGAGTACACTACCACATGTTACATGGAACGGTAGTTGGACTAAAAGACCTTGTTTGCAAATAACAGGAACAGCAACAGAAAAAACATGGGACATAATTGCTCGAGGCAGTAAAAATTGGACACCCATTGTATAACATTTAGAGAATAATAATTATGTCAGAACAAAAACTACCAAGCGATACTTTTTGTATACTACCTTGGATACATTTAAGCACAAGACCAGATGGAAGTATGCGAGTATGCTGTACTGCTAATGCATCAAGTGTTGGAGCAACAAACGATAAAGTACACGGCGGGCGAGTAGGCATTGTAAGAACAGAAGATGGCAAGCCAGCTAATTTAAACAATAGTGATCTTAGTAGCAGTTGGAATAACAGCTATATGAGAAGCGTTAGACAAATGATGCTTAAAGGTGAAAAGCCTGCAAGTTGTTTAAAATGCTACAAAGAAGAAGCAGCAGGCCACAGATCAAAACGTCAATGGGAAACAGAATATTGGATGCGTGATGGCATTGATGTAGATGAACTAGTAAAGGAAACATATGAAGATGGATCAACAGATAGTAAACTTAGGTATATTGATATCCGTATGGGGACAAAATGCCAGCTTGGCTGCGTTATGTGTAGTCCACATGACTCCAGCGGCTGGGTAAAAGACTGGAACAAATTGTATCCTAATATTACAAACGAGTCGTTGAAAGAAACAATGAGTTGGGATAACAAAGGTAAAGAATTTGGTGCAAGTTACAACTGGCACAAAGACAATCCTACATTTTGGGAACAGTTTTATGCACAGATTCCATATATGCGTCAGCTATATTTTGCAGGTGGTGAGTCTACAGTTATTGAAGAACACTATGAAATCCTAGACAAAGTTATTGAGATGGGATATGCACATCAAATTGAAGTGCGTTATAATTCAAATGGTATTGAGATTCCTGATAGACTATTAGAGCAGTGGTCTCATTTCCAAAAAGTAAGATTTCATTACAGTGTTGATAGTATTGAAGGTATGAATGATTACATTAGATACCCAAGTGAATGGGAACATAACTTAAAGCAGTTTGAACTATTAGATACTCGTACAGGCAACAATGTAGAAATTACAATTGCATGTGCCGTTAATGCTCTTAATATTCATTACATTCCAGACTTCCTTAAATGGAAATTACAACATGGATTCAAGAAAACAAACATGTGGCCATTTGGTGCAGGCGGTATCAATTATCACTTTGTATACTGGCCAGGACACTTGAATGTTAAAGTGCTACCAGATGAATTCCTAGACAAAACAGAAGCCAAGTATAACGAATTTATTGAATGGTGGAAAGAAAATTGGGAACTAGGTATTCCTAGTTGGCACAAAGGCAAAGTAACAAAAGAAGAATGGCTAGACGCCGCATATGGTATTAAGAGGCTTAAAGGTATGTTAAGTTTTGCTCGTAGTGAAGATTGGAGCAGGCGTATGCCAGAATTTAGAGAATATATCAACAAACTAGATGACCTGCGTGGCACAGACTTCCGTGCAACATTCCCTGAAATGGCTTACTTATTAGACGAGCCCACAGATGAAAATAAAAGATAGACTAGCCGAATTACCTACTAAAAGTTATTGTGCATACCTTTGGTCTGGAGCAGCAGTAGGCCCAGATGGAAATGTTATGCCTTGTTGTAGATGGTTTGGCCCACATACACGAGATGATGATGGAATCCCACATATACGTGATGGGTTAAAATCTGCAAGAGAAAGTAATTACTTTGCTAACATTAGGAAACAAATGCTTAATGACGAAAAGCCACATGGTTGCAGAAAATGTTGGAAAATGGAAGATGAGTTAGTAAGAGCAGAAGAAAGTGGTGACGAGTTAGTAAGAGGAAGTCTTCCTAGATTAAATATTGATATTAAAACAGAAACAAGACAAGCTACAGAAGGACCTGCAAAAATAAGATATTTAGAAACAGGTATAAGCAGTCTTTGTAATATGGCCTGTGTTATGTGTGGTCCTTATGCTAGTAGTACAATTCATAGTATAGAGTTTCCTAAGAAAAAGATACCAAAAGGTTTTCATGAATCAAATGATAACATAGATGAAGATTTGTCTGAATTACGATATTTAAAATTTGTTGGTGGTGAACCAATGTTAGAACACAAACATGATGATTTATTAGAAAAAGTTATACAATTAAATAATGATCCTAGTCAATTGCACATCGAATATCATACTAATACTAGTCATTTTCCTAGTCAGCGTGTGATTGAATGTTGGAAAAAGATTAAAAAAGTAATAATTATTTTTAGCATTGATGGTATAGGAGAAAAAGCCACCTTACAACGTCCAGGCAAATATGATTGGCAAATGATTGAAGATACAGTAACCAAGTACCGAGAGTTAACAAACGAAGTTAATATTCAGTTTTCTAGTAATACTGTTATGACTGCATTAAATATAGGACAAATAACTGATATAGCAGATTGGTTATATAGTAAAGTTGGAGATAAACAAATAGATTGGTTTAATGTTAATCCAATTTTTGATATGGAAGAAAATAAATACATAGATTTTAGAAACCTAAGCCAAGAAACAAAAAACAGAATTAAAAAAAGATGGGATCAATGGGAACAAAGTAACCCACCAGCACTAACTAGTCCCATTGGTAAAATGCTTCATGTAGCAAGGTTTCATATTGATGAGCCTGGTAATTTTGATGGGCATTTAACAAGAGAATTAATATTAGAGAAACATAACATGAGTCGTAACTGGAAACACTTTGGTGTAGACTTAAAACACTTAGACATAGAGGAAAAATAAATGAAGTATATATTAGTAGCATTAAAGGATGAATTGCCAGACCACGACTTAGACTCCAGTGAGTATCAAGTTTGGTACACTGGTGTAGGAAAGATTAACGCAACAATGTGGGCAACAATGGCTTGTATACAAAACGACTGTGAAGTAGTTATTAATTATGGAACAGCAGGTTCATTAAACAACGAGTTAGTGGATAAATTAGTACAAGTAGGACAAGTTAAACAACGTGACATGGATGCAAGACCTGTCTCAGAATTGGGAATTACTCCATTTGAGCAACTCCATCCTGGCACTATTGTTATTGGAACAAGTCCACACACATTAAGCACGGGTGATAATTTTGTAAAAGAAAAACCAGAGCTAGAAAGCGATATTGTGGATATGGAAGCATATGCAATTGCTAAAGTATGTAAACATTTTGCTAAGAACTTAATATGTTACAAGTATGTAACAGATTCAGCTGATGAAGATGCAGCTGAACACTGGAAAGAAAATTGTGGCAAGGGAGCAAATGCTTTCTTATCAATAACATAATATGAGTGGATTTTGTGCATTACCATTTGTTCAATACAGTACATACAACGGTGGCCGTTTTAGGTTATGTTGTATGGCCAAAGAACCTAAAGAACTTGTTAATCAAGAAGAACTAGGCATTGATGGTACATGGAATCATAACTATATTAAAGATGTAAGACGAAGAATGACTGCTGGTGAGAAACTACCAGAGTGTGTAGAGTGTCATCACTTAGAACGCAACGGAATAATGAGCTCACGCCAATGGGAAAACAAAGTGTGGGCAGATGTAATAGACGATGTAGTAGCAAACGCATCATCTAATGATTGGGAGATTGACCAGCCTCTTCAATTTGATTTTAGACTTGGTAACTTATGCAACTTGCAGTGTCAAATGTGCAACAAGGAAGCATCTCATTTAGTGAGTGTGGAACGGGCGACAATGGTACAAAGCGGACTCGGAGCGAACCATCCTGATTGGGACGGCAATATTGCAAATAAAAAAGAAGCATTACTTCAACCAGGAATTGAATGGGAAAGTTTTGAAAGAATGTTACCATACGCTCGTAAAATAAAACTAATAGGCGGCGAACCAACAGTAGCAACAGATATGTTTAAATTACTAGACATTGCAACTGCAAGTGGACACGCTGAACATATTGAATTAAGTTTTTATACAAACATAACTAACATGCAAGACAAGTGGCTTGATCAGTTAGCTAAGTTTGAAAAAGTAATTGTAAATTGCTCATTGGAAGGAATGGAAGATATGAATGATTATCTTAGACCTCCAAGTAAATGGGCAAGTGTATGGAAGAACTTTGACAAGTTAGTTAAGTTCTCAGACACAAAAGAAGGTAAGCGTATTAAGGTGCGTGTTACTACAGTAAACCAAATAACCAATGCATTGCATACTGCTACATTTTGGAAGTTTATGCACGATTATCAGATGACTAGTAATAGAGGTATTGGTATGAGTACTAACCAATTAGTAGAGCCAGCATACTACAGTATGGCACATGCTCCTGAATGGTTGAAAGAAGAACAACGTGAACAGATTTTGGAATTTCTCAAAAGCATCGGCAATAGTCCACATTTTGAACAATACGAAGAACCTCTTATGGAACTTGTTAATTTTAGTTTGGATCCTGAGCATAAGTATAATGCTAACATCATGCGCCAGTATGTCAAGGTCACCGAAAA
>Ga0208305_10001715_pt1 | contig 10225 bp, 14 predicted proteins | sample ColrivemetaGS741_FD_187605 | JGI IMG/M metagenome (GOLD analysis project Ga0208305, IMG submission 187605) | Estuarine microbial communities from the Columbia River estuary - Flood tide ETM metaG S.741 (SPAdes) (version 2) | ecosystem: Environmental > Aquatic > Marine > Intertidal zone >... | reverse complement strand
CCACCCATAGCTTTTTTTAAAACTTCTTTAGTTTTAGGGGCAGTATGACCAATATATTGACCAACTAAATCATCACGTGTAACTGTTAATAAATGACCTTTTTTACTGTATCCTAATTGATATAAAATATCTGCCATTTTTAAACCCACGGTTGTTTTACCTGTACCCGGACTACCTGTAAATGACATATGTAATCCTGGATTAGCTGCTGTGATACCTACACTTTGGCGTAACTTATCAATTAATAATAATGCAGCAATTTCACGAATACGAGATTTTACAGGTGCCAACCCTACTAATTCTTGATCTAATACGTTTAAGATTTTTGCAATTTCTGTTTTTGCATACTCTTCTTGCAAATTGACGTGAGTATTATTCATAAAGGTAATTTATAAGATTATCAATTATTATTTTATGTATTGAATCAGTTAATCATAAAGAATTAACTGATTTAATATAGTACTGTACATTTAATTTATTGTAAAGGTTGGAATACTTGATAAACAAATAAAAGCAAATCCAGCACTACCGCAAGCACCGACAAAGAACCCACCTTTAAACTGATTCCAAGAATTTTTAGTTTGTAAATCGGTTTCAGATTCAGACGTTGTGCCTTCAAAAGTCGCTAAACCATAAATTGTTAAACCTAAAGTTAATATTAAAATTAAACCAATAGTCGAAAGAAAACCTGCTAATAAACCAATTTCTGAGTTACGTAATGGACCTAAATTAACGAAAGGACCCATTAAAAAATAGCCATGCGCTAAACCAATTTCTAATCCTCGTAATAACGGAGTTAGTCCAAAACGATATGCCGGTAAATTTTGTAAAATTGCACGAGTTACAGCTGAAGATGTAATTGGAGTTGCTAAATGACCTACAAAAGGATCATCATTATATGGTTTAATAAAATTAGCCATAAATTTATTTTAAATTTTAATGAAGTTAATAATAAAAGTCTTTGAATGTTGATATTTTTGATTAATAAAATATACGAAAAATTTTATCAGTCAAAAATTTTTACTTTATTACTATATAATATATATTAATATAGTAAAAAAAATTTATAAACTTCAAATTAAGAAAATAAAAAAATTTTATGACAGTTGCTTTAGATTACTTTTTATTAATTGGGTTTTGTTTTGCAATTACATCAGGTTTATTTTTAGGTTTCAAATCAATTAAACTGATTTAATTTAAAATTGAAAAAAATGGAACAAGAAATTCGTCAAGACATAATTATAGGCTCTAGACGGTTTAGTAATTATTTTTGGGCACTCTTTCTGTTAGTTGGTGGTTTAGGATTTTTACTTGCAGGAATTTCAAGTTATTTTAACCGAAATTTTTTACCATTTTCAAATCCGAGCGAATTGACATTTATTCCACAAGGATTAGTCATGATGTTTTATGGTACTCTTAGCTTAGGAATTAGTGGATACATTTGTTTTACCATAATTTTTGACATAGGTAGTGGATATAACGAATATAATAAGTTAGAAAACTTAGTAAAAATAGTTAGAAAAGGTTTTCCTGGTAAAAATCGTCAAATACTATTAACTTATCCATTTGGTAATATTCGCGCAATTGGTATTAAAATAACAGAAGGATTAAATCCTACACGAAGTATTTATTTATGCTTAAAAGATGAACGTAGTATTCCATTAACTCCAGTTCAACAACCAATTTCAATTTCAGATTTAGAAGAAGAGGCATCTGATTTAGCAAAATTCTTGGACTTAAAATTAGAAAACTTATAAGATTTTATTGCTTTTCTACCCGCATAACTCTATAATTAGAATATGCGGGCATAGTTTAGTGGTAAAACCTTAGCCTTCCAAGCTAATGATGGGGGTTCGATTCCCCCTGCCCGCTTTATAGTAATTAAAGTTTTGAATGAGCAACAATCATTTTTTATAGGAGTAAATATTATTATGTCTGGTGGATCTACGGGCGAACGTCCATTCTCGGATATTATTACTAGTGTACGTTACTGGATTATTCATAGTATTACAATCCCATCTCTTTTTGTATCAGGATGGTTATTTGTTAGTACAGGTTTAGCATATGATGTATTTGGGACACCACGTCCTAATGAGTACTTTACTCAAGATCGTCAACAAGTACCATTAGTAAACGATCGTTTCAGTGCAAAACAAGAATTAGAAGATTTAACTAAAGGTTTATAATTTAAGGAGATATAATGGCAAAAAATATTAATCAGCCTGTAGCTTATCCAATTTTTACTTTCCGTTGGTTAGCAATTCATGGCTTAGCAGTACCTACAGTTTTCTTTTTAGGCGGAATTACTGCTATGCAGTTTATTCAACGTTAAACTAAATAAATATATACGAGGTAAATAAAATGACAGGTCCAAATCCAAATAAACAAGCAGTAGAATTAAATCGAACTTCTCTTTTCTGGGGACTTCTATTAATTTTCGTATTAGCAGTATTATTCTCAAGTTATTTCTTCAACTAATATTTAAATATAACAGGAGTTTTTTATGGCAAATTCTGGTCGAATTCCTTTATGGCTTGTAGGCTTAGTAGGTGGTTTAGCAGTAATTACTTTACTTAGTTTATTCTTTTATGGTGCATATTCAGGTTTAGGTTCATCACTATAATCTAAAATAAATAATACTAACAGTTTGTAAAACTGTTAGTATTATTTATTTTAGATTACTTTATAAAACTTTTAACTAATTTCCAAATATTGACAAAAGGAATTGTTACTATTTTTTTTATATAACGTATTAGAGTAGTTAGAATATCTTGGTCATTATTAGTTCCTCGACCAAACCATCCATACCAAAGTTTTAGTTTAAATTTACCATTTGAAAGTGTTTTTTCATCCTGCCATGCAGTATAACCACCACTGTATTTATCTAGTTTATTACGCTCACCGATATGAAGTTCTACATTTTCTGTAAAAAACGGAATATAAAAATATTGACCACATAAAGCATGTAACATAGCAAATAGAAGAAATGATAAATGAATTATAATTATTGTAAAACATAAATAATTTAATAATTGCATTTCAAATGCTGGTTGAGATAAAGTAATGCCGTATTCTTTAGCTTTTAGTAATTGTGGATAAACAATATTATATGAATAATCATTTATTCTATAGATTAAATAAGTAATAAATGGTTCAAAGAATTTTAGAATAATCAATAAAGTCCAATGCCAACGAATAAGATAAGGACAATATCTTTTATTTACTCTAGTAATTATTGTATAAACAGCATATGATGTAAAAGCATCAATAAAATCTAAAACGGCCCGCATTGTTATGGGAATAACTTTTCTATAAAATAGATAATAAGTTCCTTCAATCCAATCTTTTTTTGGAAAAGACTGAGGAATATTAGACATAAACATAGAAATTGGGTCAATTCTATGACCTTCATATACGGAGCCTGTCCCAAGAGCATAAATCATAATACCTACAGGATTTGTTAAACGTATTTGATATGAAGAACTCATAACTTTTGCTTGTAGCATTCGTCTAATCTGATTAGCATCAACTCCTAATCTGAATGTTAATGCATTTTTATATAAAGCATTTTCATAAACAAATAATGTTGAGATAAATGTTGAGTACCATAAATAACCTGCAAGCACGCTAATCCCTGTAATTATAAATCCTGTAAAAATGTTATATCGAATAGTTAAAATTATCAGTCGAATTACAACAATTAGAACAATAATATCATCAATTTCAGATAATCCTAATCCACTATCACGAACTTTTTCCCAATAACCTTCAACAATTAATCTTAGCGTGTCTAAAGAAAAAGCAGGAGCTCCTTGATAATTCTGTTGTAATTGGTCAATGTAAATAGAATCATCGTTAGGAGCTAAACTATAAAGGTCACGATATTCATTAATTCTTCGGCTAAGTGGTGCTTCAATATTAAACCAATTTAATACAGTTTCTTGTGTAATTTCAATTAGTAAGAGGATTGTATAAAACAAATAGTACATCTTGCACTCTCTTTGCGGTTAAGTTAATGTTAATTAAATAAAAGATCAATAATATATTTAGTGTTGTAAAATAGTCAAACTATTTATTTATACTATTTTTCATTTAGCTTTGTTATTTAGAAATTTAAACATGAAACCTAAAGTTTATAATCAATAAACTATAAGAATTTTATAAGAAAGGACTCAAGTTTAAAACAAATATTTATTGATCTGTCAATTTAGTTCTATAAAAATAATAGCATATTCTATAATCTCTGTAAACCTAGCGAAAGTAATTTAAATAACATTGAGAAGTTAAAGTTAGACTTAGCTAATAGCTAAAAATGGAAAGTACCCCCAAGGGAATTCGAATCCCTGTCTGCTCCGTGAAAGGGAGCTGTCCTAGGCCTCTAGACGATGGGGGCTAAAAATGAAGCGGGCAACGCGATTCGAACGCGCGACATCAACCTTGGCAAGGTTGCGCTCTACCACTGAGCTATGCCCGCTAGCATCCTGTTATCTATTCTTTAATAAGAATAGTCTGACAAGTAAAAGATATATCAAAATATAACAATTGTCAATACTTTAGAAATTATAGTTTAACTATAATTTCTAAATTGATGTTGCAATACCATCAACAATTGCAATTATAAGAACAAGACCAATCCAAAGTTGAAATGCACGATTGAAAGAAGGTTTTGATGCTTCCCATTCGCCAGGAGTAGCTAATGCTACAGGGACAGTTACAACTAAGCCTAATGAAATTAAAACAAAAAGAGCAACTAAAGCAGTAATTAACATAAGTTTTTTAAAATTTTTATATTGATAATAAGAAAAGAATTAAAGATTGCCTTTTTTTAAAGCTAATAAAACAATAATAGCTGGTCCTGATAACATAATAACACCTGTAGAAATTAGCTGACCTAAAACTTGCCAATTAACCATTTTAAAATCCTTGTTTACTTAATTTAAATGTTAATGAAATTATAAAGAATAAAATAACCCGTAATGTTAGTTTTAATTTTACTTTAAAAAGAACAAAGAAAAAATAATATTTTTATTAAAAATATTTATGTTAAATACTAGAAAACTATTTTAATTAATAATGAAATATTGGAAGAATAATAAAACTTTATGCTATAATAATGGTAGGGTTGCTAACTCAACGGTAGAGTACTCGGCTTTTAACCGAATAGTTCTGGGTTCGAATCCCAGGCAACCCAATAATAGTTAATAAAATTGTTAGTAATAGTATTAAAGTCAAAAATTTAAATTTTATAAATATCAATCTTCTGTTTGAAAAATTAGAAAAATAGGCCCAGTAGGAATCGAACCTACATTGGAAACTTAGAAGGTTTCTGTCCTGATCCGTTAGACGATAGGCCCTCGTTATGGGCAATACAGGATTTGAACCTGTGACCTTCTGCTTGTAAGGCAGACACTCTACCGCTGAGTTAATTGCCCAAAATTAATTAGTAATAAGTTTAATTACTTACTAATTAATACTATAATAAAAAGTTTAATACGTCAATATTTGGATTCAATTAAAAATTTTTATCTATTTACGCCTTATTTAAAGATTGTGTTTTTAAAACTAATATGCTACTATTTTAGCTAGGGTCGGTGCCCGAGTGGTTAAAGGGGGCGGATTGTAAATCCGCTACGTCAAGTTACGTTGGTTCGAATCCAACCCGGCCCATTTTTTTAACTTAAAGAGCAGTCATATTTTTAAGTATAAAATAGATGCCTATAAGTATTAAGATAATTGAAATAATTAAAAAAATACGTAATTTGGGTATTTTGAATAAATTTCTAAAAGGTGTAAGAATAACTAAAATTAAACCTACTAAACTACTAATAAAAAATCTTGGATATCGAAGAATGTTTGTCCAAAAGCTATTCATAAATGATTTAAGATTATTAATATTTTATTATTTTATATAAATTTATAATAATCTTAAATCATTTTAGATATTATAAAATAATAAAATATTTTAAAAAATTTATTTTAAAATGCTATATAATACTAATCAGTAGTTGTAAAGATTTGAATAAAATACTTACTATTTATGTTTATTCATTCATTTTAAATTAATTAAAGGATTTTTATAATATGACCATTGCTATTGGGCAAAACCAAGAACGTGGCTTATTTGATCTGATTGACGATTGGTTAAAGAAAGATCGATTCGTTTTCGTTGGTTGGTCAGGTTTATTATTATTCCCAACTGCTTATTTAGCTACAGGCGGTTGGTTAACAGGCACAACTTTTGTAACTTCGTGGTATACACATGGTTTAGCTAGTTCTTATCTAGAAGGTTGTAATTTCTTAACAGCAGCAGTCTCAACACCTGCTAATAGTATGGGACACTCATTATTATTATTATGGGGTCCTGAAGCACAAGGCGATTTTACACGTTGGTGTCAAATTGGTGGGTTATGGGCATTTGTTGCTTTACATGGTGCATTTGGATTAATCGGTTTCTGTTTACGTCAATTTGAAATTGCACGTTTAGTAGGTATTCGTCCTTATAACGCAATTGCCTTTTCTGGTCCAATTGCTATTTTTGTATCTGTATTTTTATTATACCCTTTAGGTCAAGCAAGTTGGTTCTTCGCACCAAGTTTTGGTGTTGCAGCAATCTTCCGTTTCTTATTATTCTTACAAGGTTTCCATAACTGGACATTAAATCCATTCCATATGATGGGTGTTGCAGGAATTTTAGGTGGAGCTTTATTATGTGCTATTCACGGTGCAACTGTTGAAAATACATTATTCGAAGATGGCGATGCAGCGAATACTTTCCGTGCATTTACACCAACTCAATCAGAAGAAACTTATTCAATGGTAACAGCTAACCGTTTCTGGTCACAAATTTTTGGTGTAGCTTTCTCAAATAAACGTTGGCTACATTTCTTTATGTTATTTGTACCAGTAACAGGTTTATGGACAAGTGCTATTGGTATTGTTGGTTTAGCTTTAAACTTACGTGCTTATGATTTCGTGTCACAAGAATTACGTGCTGCTGAAGATCCTGAATTTGAAACATTTTACACAAAAAACATTTTATTAAACGAAGGTATTCGTGCATGGATGGCTGCTCAAGATCAACCACATGAAAACTTTGTATTCCCTGAGGAGGTATTACCACGTGGAAACGCCCTTTAATAGTAGTATCGCAGGTCGCGACATTGAGTCAACAGGTTTTGCTTGGTGGAGCGGAAATGCGCGTTTAATTAATGTATCAGGTAAGTTATTAGGTGCTCACGTTGCTCATGCTGGTTTAATGGTATTTTGGGCAGGTGCTATGGTGCTATTTGAAGTTTCTCATTTTGTACCAGAAAAACCATTGTATGAACAAGGTTTTATCTGTATTCCTCACCTTGCTACTTTAGGTTATGGTATTGGCCCTGGTGGTGAAATTACTTCAACATTACCATATTTTGCAGTAGGCGTTGTTCATTTAATTTCATCTGCAGTTTTAGGATTTGGCGGTATTTATCATTCTTTATTAGGTCCAGATACATTAGAAGAATCATTCCCATTCTTTGGTTATGACTGGCGTGATAAAAATAAGATGACAACAATCTTAGGTATTCACTTATGTTTACTAGGAATTGGTTCATTCTTATTAGTGATAAAAGCTATGTACTTTGGTGGTATTTATGACACTTGGGCACCTGGTGGTGGTGATGTTCGCTATATTACAACACCAACATTAAATCCTATCGTTATTTTCGGTTATGTATTCCGTTCACCGTTTGGTGGTGATGGTTGGGTTGTATCTGTAAATAACATGGAAGATTTAGTAGGTGGTCATATTTGGGTTGGTGTTTTATGTATTGTTGGTGGTTTATGGCATATATTCACAAAACCATTTGCTTGGGCTCGTAGAGCTTTTGTTTGGTCAGGTGAAGCTTATTTATCATACAGTTTAGCAGCAATCTCGCTTATGGGCTTTACTGCATCTTTATATTCTTGGTATAACAATACAGCTTATCCTAGTGAATTATATGGGCCAACAGGTCCCGAAGCTTCACAAGCTCAAGCATTTACTTTCTTAGTTCGCGATCAACGTTTAGGTGCTAATGTTTCATCTGCACAAGGTCCAACAGGTTTAGGTAAATATTTAATGCGTTCACCTAGTGGTGAAATTATTTTTGGTGGTGAAACAATGCGTTTCTGGGATTTACGTGCTCCTTGGGTTGAACCATTACGTGGTCCAAATGGATTAGACATCAACAAAATAAAAAATGATATTCAACCATGGCAAGAACGTCGTGCTGCTGAATACATGACACATGCTCCGTTAGGATCATTAAACTCTGTAGGTGGTGTTGCAACAGAAATTAACTCTGTAAATTACGTATCACCACGTTCATGGTTATGTTGTTCACACTTTATTTTAGGTTTCTTCTTCTTAGTTGCTCATTGGTGGCATTCAGGTCGTGCTCGTGCAGCTGCTGCTGGCTTTGAAAAAGGTATTAATCGTGCTAACGAACCTGTATTATCAATGCGTCCTATTGATTAAATATTAATTAATTCAGTTATTTCATTTTCTGAACAAATAAAAAACAAAACTTATTATTGAACTGTGAGTAGCTCAATAATAAGTTTTGTTTTTAGATCTTTATTGAAATATTCACATATTAGAAAATTTTGAATATTTAAAAAACATCAATTTGCTATATTAATATATTAAAAGAATGTGAGCTTTTTCTTTCAATCATTTAATCTAGAGTAGTTAAAGTTTTGAACAAACTGTATTTGTTTTCTAGATAATTTGAAATCACAAGAAAATTTTGTGATTTCAATGGTATTTTTTTTTATGAATCTAAAATTTCTAATTTGTTACGAAAAGTTTAAACCTGTTTTATATTTTTTACTTTTAAAGCTGGTGAAGGGATTTGAACCCCCAACCTACGGATTACAAATCCGTTGCTCTACCGTTGAGCTACACCAGCTGCTTTTTTACTTATATTTTAATTTTCTAATTATCATAACATATACACTAATATTTAAAATTAGTCAAATAGTTTTTAACTTATGCAAAATTTTGTAAACTTTTTAAGTTTACAAAATTTTGCATAAGTTAAATTTCAAATTGATTTCCACGACGATATTGTAAAAACGCTGCAACAAAAAGACCAAAAGCTGTAACGCTAATTAGACCTAAAACGATTCCAGATAATAAAGGTTCAACCATTTATTTTTTGAATTTTATATAAATTATTATAACACAAGTTATTGAACAATAATTGTAATGTATATTTTTTTAATTATATATTTTAAATTATCTAAATCCGATAGATGCTTGCCATACAAAAGCTAATAATAAGAAGAAAACAGGAATAATAGGTAAGACATCAACAATAGGACTAAAAACAATATATGCTTCTGGTAAACGTGATAATAATAAAGTTTCCATAATTATTAAATTTATTTATATATAAAACTTGAAAGGATAAAAATCTTCGATTTAATAATAATAATTTTACTTTAAAAATTATTATTTTTCTGATTTATATTAATGTTTTATTCTTGTAATTTTTAGTATAAAATGGATAATAGCAATTTTTGCGATTAATAATTCTTAATTTAAAACTTTTAAAATTTAACGTAATCTATGGCAGCTGCTTTTTTACCATCAATCTTAGTTCCTATTGTTGGAATAGTATTTCCAGCCTTAACTATGGCCTTATTTTTTATTTATATTTCTTCGAATGATATTGAAGATTAAAATGGAATTTTTATATTGAGGATTGTAAATTTTACCTCAATATAAAATATTGTTCTATCTTTTAATAAGATAAGAAACAAAATTAATTTTAAATAATTCTTAAAAAGAATAAAAAAACTTTATGATAAATGTTATAATCATTATAAAGTTAACATAAGTCGCAAGGCTCCGTAGCTCAGTGGTCAGAGCAGGGGATTCATAAGCCCAAGGTCGTAGGTTCAAATCCAACCGGAGCCACTTAATGCGATTATGTAGAGTTTCAAAATCTACTAAATAGTTTTTTGAAAAAACGAAACACATATTGAATTTCTTTTTAATTGTATTAAATATCTAAATTGGACAAATCATGAAATTTGGAGAAATGGCTGAGTGGTCGAAAGCAATAGATTGCTAATCTATCGTACAATTATTTGTACCCAGGGTTCGAATCCCTGTTTCTCCTTAAAATATTGTTTGACAATTTATTAGAAAATTGTTATGCTTTACCTTGTCTTCATTTATTGGAGAGGAAATTTG
>Ga0208305_10001712_pt1 | contig 10234 bp, 14 predicted proteins | sample ColrivemetaGS741_FD_187605 | JGI IMG/M metagenome (GOLD analysis project Ga0208305, IMG submission 187605) | Estuarine microbial communities from the Columbia River estuary - Flood tide ETM metaG S.741 (SPAdes) (version 2) | ecosystem: Environmental > Aquatic > Marine > Intertidal zone >... | reverse complement strand
CTACGGTCTTATCAAAAATACTCATGTATTCATCGCCAAAAAGAACATCCCAACCAGAAAGACATAGGTCAGCATCAACGAAACTCCAGTTAACTTGACCATCTGATAACTTATTATCAGTATCATATACTGCTTTATTGAATGCTTCTATAAACTTAGGGAATTTTTTATATTTCACTGACATTTGTTATCCTCTTTTCGATTATCTATACTTACAGTATACATCGATTCGGGGTTTTGTCAAGTTTTTTAGGTATTATAAAATGTTTTATTTTGTACCCAGAGGTTTATGTCTCCATCAAGCATTAATAACTCTGCGGCAGGCACTTCTTCAAATAAAACTAATGTTGACTTTCTTAGATAATATGGAGTTTTTAAATACTTATCAAGTGTGAGTATTTGATTGCCAGTTCCTATTGCATTTTTTCTATGTTCATGCATAGTGTCTGAATTTAACTTCAGTTCTATCTTATATGTTCTAAAATGCTTTTTGAGAATGTCTCGACCAAGTGCTGATACTCTAAATCCTGTGTCGGGTCTGGCGCTGATGAAGATATCACTCATAGTGATTTCTTTTCTGCCTGCTGTTTTTCCAGTTGTGTGTTTGTTAATATAGTGTATTAACTTTATCTTTTCCACGATTACAACTCTAGTTTGTCACCCTTTGTAAGAACATACACTTCAAAATCAGCACATCTAAACAATTTGTTTAATCTTTGTGCTAAGTTTATTGCATGTCCTGGATTACTGAATGACACTTTTTTATATTTTGGACCAGGAAAATTAACCAATGAATTAAGGCTACGTAGATTTATTGCAACTCCTTTATAAAATACGGAGTATACTGCTGTTGCTTTGAGTACTTGTTCACTGCGATAAGTTTGGTTATCTGTGTGTTCCAAGATTATCGTGGGTTTTGGTCTAGCCATATGAGTATCCTCGTATTGATTATACTCTTATTTATCTAAATTTACGTATTATATGCTGATATAACTGTGTACTTAACTTATATTACGCATTGGGATCCTTTGATAATCGCTTATCAATAATCATTCCAGTATCCTTAGATGGTTGTATCCAATCGTCTTGGTAACTATGTTCAAATCCATATACAACTGCATTGTCTACATTTTTGTATTTAGATAAACTTTTGTTTAATAATTCTTCATTCTTCTGTGGGTCAATCCATCCATGACAAAATAATATATATCTATCGTCTACGTATTTTGTATTTGCGTGTGCTGTTTCTGTATGACGAATAGTATACCAATCTGTGTCTTCTGGTAGTATTGGTTGCTTAATAACATGGTCATTTGTAATGATTGCTAAATCACCTTGTCTACTACCTTGAATAACCATTCTGTATCCACATGGTTCATTTTCTTTGTTATGCTTGTATAATTCTTTGTTATGGTTTGGCTCTACAAAATCAATATGTATGCTACCCTGTCTACGCATGTGGTGTATCTTAATATTAACTAAATCACTTAATGGTAAATGTTCGTTTATGTATTCTAACATTGCTGTTTGACTTTCAGTTAGGTCATTTAATGACTTAGATATTGCGTAGTTCTCGGTTTTTTCTAAGAGTCTTTGTGCTTCAAATGCCTGTGCAGAATACGGAGTAACTTGATTGTTAAAGTCTGCCACTAGTTCTTTGCTCATATGAAATTTAGGTAAATCAACTGGCATATATAATATGTCTTTAAAATTTATATCTACGGTCATTTTTAAATCCTTTAATAATTCCGTATTGGACGTTGTTTGTAATATGGGTTATTCATAATTAAACGGCTGTTTTCTTAACACCAGACCAGCATCTTCTAAAGATTTTGGAGTGGTAAAATTTTTATTCGATTCTTTCTCAATAGCATTATTAATATCAAATCCATTTTCAAAATAATTCTTAATATGTTCTGCTAATTCTATATTTTGTTGTGAACTACAGTGGCATACTCTTCCAAGTTCACCAGATTCTAAATATGTATCACCCCAAAATTTACCTTTTGGTGATGTAAACCAAGGAGCCATAGGACTATTCAATCCTAAAGTGCCAATATTAGATAAGTGGTGGGCATCTAATATCAATGTATTTTTATGTGAATGTAAAACATCTTTGCCTATTGCTCTTTTCAGGAAATTCCATGTGTCAGGATATATCGCAGATATATATTCTTGGTATTCTAATACACGAATATCTTCTTTGTTTAGTTTTCTTCCAAGTAGATTATTATTCCAAATGGATTGCTTCTTACCACCTTGAAAATGTATTGATTTTTGTTCTGCGTTATTAATAAGAAGTTGTCTAGTTGGAAAGGTAATAATAAAGATAACCTTTGAATATTTACTTAAATCTTGTTCACAGAATTTTTGATAACTATATGAAATAGATGTTGAGCATTGGCAAAAGTTTTCTATTTCTTCATCATACATCCTACCTAAAATAGATGGCCAGCCTTCTAAATACCCACCGGCTGTAGTAATAACTTCTTCACCATAACTGTCACCAAATATGCCAATCATTTTTGAAATGTTCCGCCATCTATAATTGTAGGACCATTATTATCTTTCTTTAATTCTAACAACAATAAAGTAATTTCATGTTGAATAGCCTGTGCTTCTTTTATTGGCAATGAAACTCTATGGTCGCCTTTTATGTTAGCACGATTAATTGTTGCCATTAAGTTTTTTAAGTTTTTATAATCCATCTCGTTTATTCGCCAATAGTGTTTCTGATTGCATTTCTGATTTAGTTTTATATGGTCCTATGAAATCACATGTATTTAGTGTATCTAGTTTGCCACCATAAAACCATCGCCAGTCACTTGGAAATCTTACTCCATAATATCCAGCAACATATCTTACTTTACTTGTTTCAGTTTTAGTATATGTTGGAATTTGTTTTCCTTTTAAGTCTATTGTTTCTACATTATGTACTATGTGTTTGGAAGCATAACCATCAATTTCAGTCATAGAAGTATTCCATCCACCTCGAGGTCCAACTTTGTTTTCTTCAACAATCTTTACAGTAGTTTCTTTTGCTTCTAGTATCTTTTCACCAAAACGTGCTGTAAGTTCAGATAATGATATATGCTCGTTAGTTGATAGTTCATCGTCTTTCAAATTCAATTCAAAATCATCAGACGAACAGAAACGTATTGTTCCTATTTTAACTCCTGAATTCTCTACAATCCAAAACTTATCTTTAACTATTTGTTTCGTATATATCATTTAAATCTTTTTAGTATCTTCCAAGTTTCTTTCCAATTCTTTACATTGTGACATTCACTATATGCATATGGACTATATTGAATTGCTTGTCCAATACCATAATCGTTGCCGCCCCATTGTATATTGTCACCAAAGAATATCAACTTATCTTGGAATGTAAAATCCTTTAATATTTGTGCTTTGTCTTTGCCTATCTCAATAATATCTAATCCTGTTTCACCTGCAACCTGTGATATAAGACCGAACTTACCAGTAAACTTTCTATTAAATTCATCAGAAATAAGTTGTCTTTCGTTAGTTGCAGTATCAAACTTAACGTATTTCTTTCGTTGTACTCTGTTAGCATTTCTGCCAACGATACTAAAGTTTAACAATCCTGGTCTCGATTCAAAATGATTACCAGTGGCAATATCAAAATCACTACTAATAGATTTCTTTAATAAGAAGGCATACGCATCACGTGGTAGTTCCAGATTTTTAGTATTGAATACACATACACCATTCTTATGTTTTGTATTACCCGAAGAATTATATACACATTCAACTTTGTTGAATAGTTCTTTACCTATCTGTTCTTCAGTTTTAGACTTATCACTGCCCGTAACTAGATACACATTATTCCACTTGACGAACTCTAAGAACCATAGTCTAAAGTCTTCATCTATTCTATCTCTACTTGGAGTTAGAGTGCCATCTACGTCAAATATAAAATGCATTAGGACGGATACGGATTGTTAAGTATTTTAGCAAGTTCGTCAGGTGACTTAGCAAGATTTTGTAAATCGTGTATGCCACAGAATTTTAGAAACTGCATACCAACACCAGCGTTAGTCTTAGGAATACTATTCTCTGCAATAGTTTCAATAAACTTTACTTTTAAGTCCATTGGTTGTGCAGTTAAGTCAACTAGTTTCACGTTGCGTTCATAGTCTTCACGTACTGTATGCTCTACACCGTTATGGTCAGTCCAACGTTGTAACATAAAGTTATTCCAGTTAAAACCACCAGCATCTTTATCTGCGAATGCTTCTAACATACCAATTTTGTTCTTGGTACCTTTCTTACGACAACCAGGATATGCTGAAAAGATATTATCTGATGTATCACCACGAACACATTTCTCAAACAATGCCCACTCTGGGTCTACTTTCTCTTTGATTTCACCAGTCTTCTTCTCTTTGATAGGGGTCATATTCTTATCATCTTTAAAGAAACCATCTTTAGTAATGATACGATTTTGTACACCATCATACATAGTTACATTGTCGGTGATAAGTTGAAAGTAATCACTATCACTTGATATGATAATATGATTATCATTTGGATGTGCTTCAATGAACAAAGCAATCATATCGTCTGCTTCTGCTTCTGGATTTCGTAACATAGTTACATTAGTTTTTTCATCTAAAAACTCTACCATATCTGCATAGGCATCGAACATGATTTGGTCTTCTTCTTGTTCTCTGACACTCTTAGCCATACGGGCGACTTGTCTGTTCTTCTTATATGGCTCATAGAAGTCTTTACGCCAACTGCGACCTTCTAGGCAGAACACGGCATGGTCTGCATTGAATTTGTTATAACATAGTTTTACACTACTAAGCATAATATGATATGCCATACCGATTTTCATATCAATATTAGCACCACGCATTGCTACGTGTTTGGCTCTGTGATACATATTAAACGAATCAACTAGGATATAGGTACTCATGTATTCCTCACTACTGTATTAAAGTTAATACTATTATAACACGAAAATGTTGTTTGGTCAAGTTTTAAGAATACTCCGAGGTATCTTTATCAGTTTTGACTTTACTGATGATTAGACCCTCTTTGCTATCAGTTTGAAAACTTCTTCTAATACCTTCTTCGTCTTCTAAATCGTTCAGTACAATGTTCTTACACAAGTCACTGAACCAATTATCTACGATTTGGTCTGGCTCTAGTCCATCATATCCAGCCTTCGCTAAGTATTCTACAAAGTTTTCATTAAAATCTAACTCAAAGAAACCTTGTCCTGGTTTGTTTTCATCTAATTCCATACCAACAACTCGAACATATTCTTCACCCTTATGTGTAGCCATGTTCTTATCATAGGTATGTTGTTCTGTATGTCCATACTTAAAATTGATTTTCTCAAGTGCAATTGCTTGTTCTTTTTCGTCAACAATTCGCCTAGCAATCGCTCTTTCTTTTTCTTCTGGTGTGCCAAACCAAGTAGCCGGATTAAGTGTTTTACTCATAAGTTCTCCTTTTCAATTGTTACCATCCAATCTTTTCCCACGGAACATCTTTATCACCAAAATGTCCGTAGACACAGTTCTCACTGTAGTTATAAAAATTAAATAAACCAAATCTATCAATAATTCCTTTTGGTGTTAGGTCGATATTCTCTTCAATATATTTCTGAATAGTTCTGTTGTGTCCATTTGAATCTACATAGATACTTGTTGGTTCTTTAACACCGATAGCATATGACAATTGAATTTGGCACCAATCTGCCATATTATCTGCTACAACATTCTTTGCTAACCACCTTGCCATGTAGGCGGCACTTCGGTCGACTTTTGTGGGGTCTTTTCCACTAAAAGCACCACCACCGTGGGGAGCAAAGCCACCATAAGTATCAACGATAATCTTACGCCCGGTGAGTCCTGTATCACCATCAGGACCACCAATGACAAAATTGCCTGTAGGATTGATATGCCAAGTAGTTTCATTGTCTATTAAATCTCCCATTACGCTATTGACTGCTTCTTTTACTGGTGCTTTAAGACTATGTTCAAAGCCTTGTTTATGTTGTGTACTTACAACAATTTGGTCTGCTCGTTGAACACGACCACCAACATACTGAATACTTACTTGAGATTTTGCATCTGGTAGTAAGAAATCATATCCATCTAATCGAAGTTCTTTTAGTTTCTTTAGAATTTCGTGTGAGTAATGAATTGGTGCTGGTAGCATTGCATCGTTTTCATTAGTTGCATAGCCAAACATAATACCTTGGTCACCTGCACCAAAGTCATCTGTTCCTAATCCAATGTCACCTGACTGTGCATGTATTTCATCATAGATATTTAAATTATCCCAGTGAAAACCTTCTTGTTCATAGCCAATTTCTTTAACTTTATCTCGTATGATATCTTTTACATTATCTACGTTAAAGTTCTTTACTTCACCCGCTACCGTTACGTGGTTAGTGGTTACAAGTGTTTCGATAGCAACCCGAGTAGTTTCATCACCATTCTTTAGTCCCGCATCAACTAATGCATCACTAATCTGGTCAGAAACTTTATCTGGATGTCCATCACTTACACTTTCGCTTGTAAAAATATAGTTGTTCATTTAAATCCTTTAATTTATGTTATTGTTCTTGGAGTATAGAGTATACATCGTAGCCTTCGTCTCGTAACTTAGCACCACCACCTAAAAACTCTAGTTCCATTATACTTAGTATAGTTACAATATCTGCTTCAAATCTATCAGTTAATGTAATCACGGCACCTAGTGTCCCACCAGTTGCAATAACATCATCTATGACCAGAACTTTGTCACCTCTTTGTATTGCACCTTTCTGTAGATGTAATTCATCAGTTCCATATTCTAGTTCATATTGTGTAAAGATAGTTTCGCCTGGTAGTTTACCTTTCTTTCTAGCCATAGAAAAGGGTATACCAGTTGCTGAACTTAATGCACCTGCCATAGGAAATCCACGAGCATCTAGCCCAATGATTTTGTTAAACTCAATATTGTTTGTTTCAATATAGTCCGAAAACAAAGTCATCACGTGTTGAAGTCCTTGCGGTGCATTAAATATACTAGCCATATCCTGATAGAGTACTCCAGGCCTAGGATGGTCTGGAATAACTCTAATCAAGTTTTGAATAGTTTTTGGGGTTGGTTTTATAATAGTCACAAGTTTCCTGCTAACTCTTCTTCTAGCCGTATGATTTCTTCTTTTAGATGTAACTTCTTCAACTTAAGTTTAGAAACTACTAGGTCTTCAGTACGCATTTTGTATGCAGTAGTGATACCATTATCTAAATCTCTGTGTTGTTTTTTTAAGTATATGAGACGGGTACGTATCTTTTCGTCTCCCTGTGGTCGTACGGGTGTAGTCATTTACTTCTCCTATATTAGACCTCTCTGATGTATTTATAATTTAGTTACCTGCTTTTGCTGGTAAAATATATTCATATAAACCTAGACCACTATCAACTGCAATCATCATTGCACCTTGGTCTGAAATCTTCATGTTCATTGTGCTAGTGTCACTTAGTTTAAGAATAGTTAAAACTGTTGAAAGTGGAAAACTCCAACCAGTCTTTAGTTCGCCTTCTACATTACTTGCAAAAGGAAGTTCTACTTTATCTGTTGAACTATCACCAATATAAAATACTAAGTTGCCATCAACTGTTCTCGCAGTAAGTAATGGGTCAAATGCACCAAGAATACCTGCAAAGTATTGTAGGTCTTTGATTGCTTTTTGTGTTGGCATAATCTCTACGTTCCATGCCGCACCACGAAAAGTTGCAGTTTTAATTTGGGCATCTACTAATTCACTTACGATTACTCGATATGAACTATCAAACCCACCTGGCATTGAGAAGTTAAGTTCGGTAGTAACGTCTTCACCATTACGTGTTTCTGTACCAACCTTGACTTCAGATTGTACCATATTACCTTCTTTGTCTTCGCTACTGTAACTAAGTAGTCCGTTAAGTACGCCTAGTCTACCTAGACCAAACTTTCCTTCGAATTCAGGAACTGGCGTGTGTAATTTGCCACTTAATACAACAGTACGGTCTTCGTCCATCGCATCGATTGTAGTTCCCTCGTTATCTGTTGTTACTTTAGCCGCTTGGATAATTCCAAGTGAGTGTGTATGTTTTACAATATCTTTTAAAATATCACGCATGTTTAGTTCTCCTGATTGATTTTATTAATTATAACATATTTCATTACCGTTTGTCAACCTATAATTGACTTGGTTTTCTTACTTTGTTTAGGATTATCTACCCAATATATCGTATTAGGAGGCAAAAACCCGTGAATAAACCAAGCATTACCGAATGTTGGATTACCTTTTCCTGTAAAGTCTACACGATTATTATACACGAGTGTAGACATTCCGTGTTCTATAAACATTCTGCCTCGTTTCCCACCTTGAAAACTTGTTACTGGCAGTAGTAATGCAAATGGTTTACCAAGAGCATAACAATGTTCAATAAACTTATCTTTGATACTATATGGTGGATTAGTTATAATCCCATCGTATACATCATCTGGTTCACAATCGAAAAAGTCTTTACCTTTGCTTGGCACTATCTTATATCCATTGTTATTAAACCCATCTACGATTAGATTAGATGTTCCACTAGTTGCTTCGTAGTAAGTTTTGTCTTTATCAATGTATTCTAGTAGAGGTTGAACTTGGTCAGATGGAGTATAACATTCATCTGATTCCTTGTTTCTTGCTCGTCTCTGAATTAAGTCCGTGTAAGTATTGCTCATTATAAATCAAACAAATTATCAAAGGTTTCAGATGCATTTGCATCACTCATATCCCAATTCAAAACACCAATTAAGTTATCTAACTTCTTATCAACAATAGTTTGTTCCATCAACTCGTGGTCAAATGGCAAGTCTTGGAACCACTGAGGTATCTTTGTAGCATCAATTGGATATGCTACACTCTTTAACTTAAAAGTATTTGGTTTTAGTTTACAGATAATACACTTCATACCATCTACAATCTCTACTGCATATCGGTCTTGATTAAGTTCACGTAACATATTCCAGTTTAGTGCGGCTGATACGTGTCCAGGAAGGTGTACTTTATCTTTCTTACTTTTATCACCACCGTTGTTCAAGTCTCTTGCCATTGCCTTCTTAGCGGCATTCACTCTGTTCTTGTACGAAGTCAAGTTGTTCACACGAGATTGAGAACCTTTTTCCCAACCTGGCTTTGCTCTAAACTCTTTCTTAAACTCTTTGACCATATCGATAACATCTTCTCTGCTACCATCAGTCAACACTTTCAAAAGTACTTCACTTAAGAAGTTTTGCATATACTTCGGTGTATCAGAACGTTTAAGGTCAAGACCCATCGCTTTAATCTTGCCGGGTTTACCATCAACATCTCTACGTTCGCCATCATCATCATAGATAAGCATCGCATAGCGTTTCTTTTTGATAAAGATACCTTGTGTCGCACAGTTCTCACGACCAGCAACAATAATCTCACCTTCTTTTCTAGGAACATTAAAGAATGTTTTCATAAAGTCTGGAAAACTTTCGTTCACTTGATTTGCAACTTCATCATACAACTGTAATACTTTATCTTTATTCCATTCAATCGTTCCCTCGTCAATCTCTTGCTTGTAAACAGGGTACATTGAATAGTAAATGGAGTCTGTATCACCATAGATAACTGCTGGACCTTTATAGTCATAATGTCCTTCGATAACTTCATTTGTCTTAGCACCCATATGTCGAGTAATACAACGGCCGGTAAGTGTTGTACTCTGACCAATACGCTTATCATAAAAACGACAACCTTGGTTCAGTAACGCACCGTAGAGTGAGTTCAAGTTAATCTTTTTAACTAACTGTCGTTTGTCCCAGTAAGCGATTTGTTCTTTATCGCCATCTGTAATAGCCTTCTTTTTGCTTTGTTGCATTACTTGTCGTTCAGCATACCATCTTTCTAGTAAACTAGGAACAATACCTTGAATGTCTTGTTTGAATATAGTGCCATTTGCAGTCACAGTCCAGTTCAGTCCGCTATTGAATATCAAGTCATATGCTTCTGCACCAGATACTGTTTGAGTTGTTTTCATGTCTTCGTATGGACTATCTTCTAGGACTAACGTAACTCTACTTGCTTTGTCTTTCTCGTTTAGAACACGAAATTCTTCTGAACTAAATGTTTCATCCCATGCTTGAGAAGAACCATATGTTTTAGCACCAGTCTTTCTACCTTCAGATATTCTGTCAC
>Ga0208305_10001703_pt1 | contig 10263 bp, 5 predicted proteins | sample ColrivemetaGS741_FD_187605 | JGI IMG/M metagenome (GOLD analysis project Ga0208305, IMG submission 187605) | Estuarine microbial communities from the Columbia River estuary - Flood tide ETM metaG S.741 (SPAdes) (version 2) | ecosystem: Environmental > Aquatic > Marine > Intertidal zone > Estuary... | reverse complement strand
TATTTAAAATATTCCAAATGATTCAATCCTATAAAAAAAGACCACAGTTGCAGGATACTTACAATACCATTGTTATAGGATCAGGAATGGGAGGACTTGCAACTGCTGCAATTCTATCTAAAGAAGGTCAGAAAGTATTGGTTCTAGAACGTCACTATACTGCAGGTGGTTTTACACATATTTTTAAACGCAAAGGTTACGAATGGGACGTTGGTATCCATTACATAGGCGAAGTACAACGCGAAAACAGTATGCTAAGAAAACTGTTTCATTATGTGTCTAATGGCGAATTGAAATGGGCAGATATGGGAGAAGTCTACGACAAAATTATAATTGGAGATAAACACTACGATTTTGTAAAAGGCGTTAAAAATTTTAAAAGCCAATTAACCACTTACTTTCCAGAGGAAGAGCAAGCTATTAACACTTACGTCGATTTAGTTTTTAAAGCTGTTAAGACAAGTAAAAATTACTATATAAGTAAAGCGATTTCTCCTTTATTGAATATACTTACAGGTTGGTTTCTTAGAAAACCATTTCACAAATTTTCAGATAAAACCACATATGAAGTTCTAAGTTCATTAACTAAAAACGAAACTTTAATAAAAGTCCTCACAGGACAATATGGTGATTATGGTTTAGCGCCTAAAGAAAGTAGCTTCTCTATGCATGCCTCTGTTGCAAGACATTATTTTGATGGCGGAAACTTTCCAATTGGTGGTTCTTCACAAATTGTAAAAACAATTGATCCCGTAATTGAAGCATCTGGAGGAACCATTTTGATAAGTGCAGAAGTTGATAAAGTCATTATTGAAAAAAATACAGCTACTGGAGTAAAAATGAAAGACGGGAAACTATTTCGAGCTAAAAACATTGTTAGCAATGCTGGAATCATGACAACTTACAATACCCTATTACCTCCTTCCATAATTAAAAAACATAAACTAAATAAACACATACAAAAACTAAATCGTTCTGTTGCACATGCAAGTTTATATATAGGTTTAGAAGGTTCTCCAGAAGAGCTTAAAATACCTAAAACAAATTATTGGATATATCCTTCTGAAGGTGACCATGATACTTGTGTAAAACGTTATTTAGATGATTTATCACAGCCATTTCCCGTTGTATATTTATCCTTTCCATCTGCAAAAGATCCAGATTGGCCTAATCGTTATTCTGGAAAAAGTTCGATTGATATTATTACGTTATTACCTTACGAAACTTTTGAAAAATGGTCTGATACTTCTTGGAAAAAAAGAGGTGATGACTATGAAGCTATTAAAGAAGAATTTGCGCAACGTTTATTAAAAGAATTATATAAACAATTACCACAAGTTGAAGGTAAAATAAGTTATTACGAAATCTCTACGCCACTCACCACTCAACATTTTGTTAATTATGAAAAAGGAGAAGTTTACGGATTGGACCATAGTCCATCCCGATTTAGGCAAACCTTTTTAAAACCACGAACACCAATTAAAAACTTTTATTTAACAGGACAGGATATTGTAACTGCTGGTGTTGGTGGTGCTTTGTTTTCTGGAGTATTAACTTCTATGGTAATAACAGGAAAAAATGTGCTTACCAAAGTGTAACTATTACACAGTATAACTAATAAAACCGGATTTATACGTATTGCTTTTTTGATTAAAAATCGCGAACTTCGTTCCTTTCTGTCGGCATACAGGTAAGGTTGTATATAAGTCACATGTGCTTAACTTGATTCAGTATTAAAACGACATCATATACTTAAGTTAAACGAACTCATAAAAAAAACCTTCTCCAAATAAGAGACGTTTTTTTAGTTATAACTCGTATCGTACTCTAAAAGTTATAAATCGCGGTTGAATAAATGTTTCAGAAGAGAAAACAGATACTGTTGAAGTTCCATTACTTACTCGAGAATCAATATCTAATAAATTAGTAGCATTTATCTCATATTCCCATTTTGAGTCTCTGTCTTTTCTATAGGCTAAAAAAGCATTCCAAGTTTTAAATGATTCTGAAGCACCTTCATCTTGAGATTGTCTTGTGTAGGTGAAATCTGTTTTAAAAGTTACTGAATTCCATATATAAGCATCTAGAACAACTGAAGGTGAGTTTGTAATAAACTTTGTTTTTCTATCGCCTTGATTGTTGTTTGTTATACTGTAACCATAACGCAATCTTAAATTTGGTAAATCCTTAAAATTAGTTCTTAATTCAGGAGTATAGCTCTGAGAAAAAGATTCATTAATAGAGCGTGTATCTTCAATAAACTGATTGCTCTTACTATAGTTAAAATTTGCTCTTAAGCTTGCACGTATCTTTCCAAATGTTCTTTCTACACGACCAAACGATGAAAAACTCTCGTCTGCAAATGGAGAGTTAAAAAATGTACCTGTTCTAATTACATTTTCAAAGTTGTTTAAACCTCGGATTCTATCAATATTTTTAGCATAATTAAGTCCTCCAAAAACATTTGTATAATTAAACAGATTAAAACTTCTGTAGAACAATCTTAAATTATGAGATAAAGAATTCTGAAGTTCTGGTGCTCCATATTGAATGCTATTGTAATTATTTAATACTAATCCTTTAGCTAAACTAGTTACATCTGTAAAGTTGTTGCTCATGAAATAAGTAAATGTTAAACTCTCATTGTTCTTTAACTGAATTCTTGTTTCCAGATCTGGTAATAGTCTTAAGAAATTATCTTTATACGTATTATCAAACTGTGTGTTTTTATTACCGTAGGCATGAACAGAAAAACCAGGAGTAATTGTAAACTTACCAAGTCTAACTCGATAATGAAACCCTAGATATACATCACTAAAGTTATATTCTGTATCATTTTTGGTTTCCAATAGATTTCCATCTAAATCTATTGAAGTTGGTGTTGGAATAAATTGGTTATCATTATCTAGAAATTGGAAAAATTGTGAATTAAATTTTTGTCTACTAACTATTGCTCCAAGGGTTAAATTAAGATTACTCTTTGAATTCAAAATATTATAGTAATCCAATTTAGCATCTAGCTGATTGGATTTAACACGTCTTTTTTGTCCTAGATTATAACTACTTAAATTTCTATTCAACCCCAATTCTTCAGCTGTACTATCAAAAGCATCATTGTCTAGGTTCTCATTATTTTCGGGATCATTAAATAAAACTGCATTGTAAAACGGATCTTCATCACTTATGAAATGCTGTGTTTCAAGTGCAAAAATATTGGTTTCATTTAAGGTATAATAGTAATTAAAATTCTGATTAATACTAAATGGTGTTGATTCTTCATATTGATCTGTATTCTTTAATACTGAAGAAAATAAATCCTGGTTTTGAGAGTCCTTCGAAAACTTACCGAGCACATCATATTCCAATTGATTGTTAAAATTTGGCTTATAGGAAGTGCTCAATTTAATTAGACCTTGATCTGATCTTTCAATATTATTTTGTTCTGTATCCTCGTCAGGAATACCTAATTCTGGATTTGTAAAAACATTAGAAGATATTCTTTTTGATAGTATCCGACTACTATTATAAATAGCAAAACCACTAAAATCTAAAGATTGCTTAGGTGAATAACTAAAATTGGCTGCTCCTAATTTATTTTCAACTTTAAGTGCATTATTCTGATTGGTTAAAAAACCTAGACTATTATTCCCTAAATTAAGATTGGTTCCACTTGTTCTACTTGGCGATCTAAATCCTCCACTTCCAAAACTTCTTAGGTCTCTTCGGTTTAGAGCTGGTTCTCCCAAATTATTTAGGTCTCCAATAAAATTTATAGAATACTTTGGACTATAATAAAAGAGTTTTGGTTGTACAAGATATAGCTCTTCGTCAGGAGCAGTTCCAGCTCCAAGAGTTACATTTCCAAACCAAAAGTTTTCTTTACCTTCTTTAAGTTTAATGTTAATCGCAACATTATCCTGATTATTTCTTACACTTCTTAATTGTCCAACTTCTGAATAATTACGTAATACTTGAATTTTATCTACTGCACTAGAAGGAATATTTTTAGTAGCCAATTTGGAATCACCTTCAAAAAATTCTTTACCATTAACCAAAACTTTGTTTACCACATTTCCTTCTACTTCTACTTGACCTTCATCGTTAATTTCAACTCCTGGAAGATTTTCCAGAACATCTTCTAGTTTTCGTTCAGATCCAGTTTTAAAAGAATCTGCATTGTATACAATGGTATCACCTTTAATAGTTACTGGCATTTCATAAGTTAACTCAACAGCATCCAAAGCGTTTTCTGGATATAGTTTGAAGTCTTTGGTAATGTCTTCTTCTTTGGTCTGAATTGTCTCATCAATCGATTTTAAACCTATGTAACTAATCTGAATTTTGTATCTACTATTTTTACTGAGGATGAGTTTATAATTCCCTTTATCGTTAGTTACGCTAAACTTTAATTCGTTTGTGCTTTCTTTAATAGCAATAACATTTGCAAGCTCTAAAGGTGAACCAATACTATCTCTTACAATACCTTGCATTTTAATTTGAGCAGCCGATATATTAAATGCAAAAAAAAGTAAAATGACAAATAGCCTTTTCATGTTTTGAATGTTAGTTAGTTTAATAAGGTTTTGGAAAGTGATTTTTATCCTCTTTGTCTAACACGATTATCTCTAAACTCCTTCATTTTGGCAGATATCGTCTTTTGGTATTCTTCCTTTGTTATTTCTTTACCTCTCTGAGGAGCATCAATTTTTTCATTCTCGTCAGAATTCATAACTATTTTGGTACACAACATAGTTGTATTTCCTGCACTAACTTCAAGAATTAGTCCAGGAAGTCCCCAATATTCTGAAGGACCATGTCTCACTGGTATTTGAGGTGCATACCAAGCTTCAATTTCAGTCATTTCAACAGTGTCTTCTTTAATCTCAACATCCTCTGACTCATCTGTTTCATTCTGAGTACCATTACTAAGTCTGTCCCAAGAAAAATCATACCACGTTAGCTCTGCTGTTGGCAAAGAAGCAGTAGCTTTAAAACAAGTGTAATTTCCTATTTGCTTTGTTTCAGTATGAAGATCCCACTCTATTGGTTGTAAGTTGTCTTTTACTAAAAACTGCTTCCCGTAAAATTCTTGTTTTTGAATTTGTTCGTTTGTTTTTACATTCTTGTATTGATTACCTTGTGAGAAGTTTTTTCCCCAAGAATTTGTTGCCCCTGACATAGCATCTACATCCAATTTTTCTTCTTGTTTAAACATAGACTCTTCTTTATTAAAGGTTAAGACGTAAGTTTTTTCAAGTCTGTTTTTTAATCTAGCCATGATTTGCTTTTTTTGGGCTTCACTAAATCGGGCTCCCCAATTACCAAGATCCATTGTAGATTTTGAAAAATAGTAAGCTTTACCCTGAAAATCTTGTGCATTAATATTTCCTGTAAAAAGAAAAATAAACGTAATTATTGCTAATTTTGATAATAGTGCTTTCATAATAAATTCTGTTAGTATTTAATGCATGTTTAACAAATCTAATATATAGTTAAACATATAAGCTCTATTTATAAAAATATTAACATATGATAACATTAAGATAAGTCTATGTCTCATAAAAAACCCTTCATGATAAAAAAGGTTTTTTAGTTATAACTCGTATCGTAACCTAAAGGTAATATAGCGTGGTTGGATATAGTATTCTGTTGCGCTTACAGAAATAGCACTAGAACTACTTCGGTTTTGAGTTAAGGTATTTAATAAATTAGTTGCTTTTATTTCGTATTCCAGTTTAGCATCTCTATCTTTTCTATAAGACAAAGATGCATTCCAAAATTCGTATTTATTAATACTTCCGTTTTCATCACTAAAATCATTAAAGGTATAATCACTACGCAATGTAAATTTCTTAGCAATTAAAGCATCAACCTCAACTGATGGTGCTTTTGTAGTATACTTAATAACATTAGAACCTTGGTCACTATCCTGCAATGTATAGCGATAGCCAATCTCGACATTAGGTGCAGTTCTAAAATTAGTGCGTAATCGTGCTCTATAAGTTTGCGTATAGTTTTCGTTTACCGACTGATTCCCTTGTATAAACTGATTGAATTTAGAGTAATTAAAGTTACCATTAAGTGTTGCTTTAAGCTTCCCAAATGTACGTTGAAATCTACCATTAACACTTAAGCTTTCATCAGCAAATTCAGAATTAAAAGGTGTGCCAAAACTCACCACACTACCTGGTTCAAAAACACTGCTATTTCTAATATTATCAATACTTCTATTATAGTTAATGCTTCCAAATACATTAGTGTAATTAAACATATTAAAACTAAAATAAGAAAGGTTTAAATTATGTGAAGTTGCGCTTTCAAGATCTGGATTTCCCGCATATAGAGAATTGTAATTATTTAAAACTAATCCTCTAGCAAATTTATTGATGTCTGTAAACTGTGTTTGCATGCGATAATTAAAAATAATCTGCTCACTTTTCTTTAATTGCATTCGCATATTAAAATCTGGTAAAACTCTAAAGAAATTATCTGTAGTTCTCTCTAATAACTGGGTGTTTTTAGCACTATAAGCATGTGCCGAAACTCCTGGAGTAAATGTAAATATTCCTGATTTTAGTCGATAATGAGCACCTAAGTAAATATCGCTAAAATTGTATTCAATGTCATTTTCGTCTAAACCATCATTAATAATTGGTGTAGGATTATAAAAAGAGTTATCATCTAAAAATTGAAAGATTTCAGAATCGAATTGCTGATTACTTAAAATTGTACCTAATGTAAAATTGATATTACTTTTAGTATTTAACACATTCCAATAATCCAACTTAGCATCTACCTGATTTGATTTTACACGTTTATCCTGAGCTAAATTATAATCTAACTGTGCACCATCTAAACCAAGACTATTTCCAGTGCCTTCATAATTTGATTTATCTTCTATAATTGCATTATAAAAAGGGTCTTCGTCTTTAATTAAATGCTGCACTTCGAGTGCGAAAATGTTATTTTCATTTAAAGTGTAATAGTAATTTAAATTTTGATTAATACTATAAGGACTTGATTCTTCTAACTGATTAATATTTCCAATTACAGAAGAGTAAAAACGTTGATCCTGATTTTCTTTTGAAATTCGTCCTAGTATATCATAATCTAACTGATTATTAATATTAGGTTTATACTTTGCTGAAAGTTTTACCATCCCTAAGTCGCTACGCTGAGACGTATTATTTTCAGTGCTTTCGTCTGGAATTCCTAAATCTGGATTTGTAAATTGAACTGTTCTGTTTTCTTGTAAGCCTGTTATACTATTCGAGAAAATTGCAAAACCACTAACATCAAGTGTTTTCTTTGGCGACCAACTAAAATTTGCTGCTCCAAACTTAGTATTGATGTTTTTTGCTCTATTGTTTTCAGAGGTTAAAAACCCAAGGTCATTACTACCTAAATTAATACTTGTTCCACTAGATTGACTAGGCATTCTAAAGCCTCCTGAGAATTTAAAATAATCACGTCTAGTAAATGCAACTTCACCAATGTTATTTAAATCTCCAATAATATTTACACTATACTTTGGACTGTAATAAAACAATTTAGGTTGTGCTAAATAAAGTGCATCATCGTCTGATGTTCCTCCTCCAGCAGTAATATTACCAAACCAGAAATTCTTTTTCCCTTCTTTCAGCTTGATATTTATTGCAATATTATCTTGATTATTAGTAACACCACTTAATTGATTTACTTCAGAATAGTTTTTTAAAACCTGTACTTTATCTACTGCATTCGAAGGTATGTTTTTTGTTGCCAGTTTTGAATCGCCATCAAAAAAGTCCTTCCCATCTACCATAACTTTAGATACTACTTTACCCTCTACTTCTACTTCTCCATCGTCATTTATATCTACTCCAGGAAGATTTTTTAAGACATCTTCTAGTTTTCGCTCTGTTCCTGTTTTAAAAGAATCTGCATCATATGTCAACGTATCTCCTTTAATTGAAACTGGCATTTCATAAGTTAATTCAACTTCGGCAAGAGAATTATCGTTTTCCATAGAAAAATCTATATCGATGTTTTCTTCTTTAGTTAACAACTCTAATTTTGTGGTTTTCATCCCAATATAACTAACCTGAATAGTGTAATCTGTATTAGATTTTAAGTTGAGTTTATATTTCCCTTGATCGTTAGTAATACCATAGGAATCTAGCATTTTAGTTGCTTTATTAATAGCAATAACATTTGCAAGTTCTAGAGGTGTCCCAATACTATCTTTTACAAATCCTTCTACTTTAACTTGAGCAAAGGTTATGCTAACTACAAATAAAAGTACTGTAGTAAATAAGTTTTTCATTACTTGATTTTTGATTAATGTCTGATTCGCATTCCGCCACCTTGACCTCTTCTACCTCCATACATCTCCTGCATTTCTTCAATCTTCTTTTTCATGATGTCGTTATACTCCTGACGTGTAACTTCTTTACCTTTAGAAGGCATTTTCAGTTCTTCTTTGTCTGCTGGGTTTATAACTATTTTAGAACATAGTATTGTTGTTCTTCCTGCATTTATTTCAAGAATTAATCCTGGAAGTCCCCAATATTCTCCTGGTCCTTGATTAACTGGGATTTGTGGTGTATACCAAGCTACAACTTCTACTTCTTTAGGAACTTCTACCTCATCTAAAGGATTAATTGTTTTAGTTGAATCTATAGACTTTTCATTCTTTTCTTCAGCAGGTGGTCTTCGTCTCATTCTCGTGAAATCCATTTCGTCTACTTTTTTTATTGCAGTAGCCTTCATACATAAATATTGTCCAATCTGTTTCGTTTCGCCTTCAAGTTTCCATTCCAGTTTTTCTAATTCATCATTAATTAAGAACTGTTTTCCGAAAAACTCTTGTTCCTGTAAAACTTTCTGCTCTTTAACGTTTTTGTATTGAGTGCCTCCGGTAAAATTACTCATCATCATACCAAAACCTCTACTTTGACCTCCTGGAGCTTCCAATTTCTCTTCCTCTTTATAAGTCGATTCAGCTTGATTGAAGGTTAGTATATATGTTTTTTCGAACATACTTTTCATTCGGTCTGCAATTCTCTTTTTTTGCTCTTCAGATAAATCTCCTCTGCCAAAATTATCAAGATCCATTGTAGTTTTAGATAAGTAAACTGCTTTCCCTTGGAAGTCTTGTGCAAATGATATTGATGTTGTACAAATTGCTAAAAAGCAAAATAATAGTTTTTTGAAACTGGTCTTCATTGTAGTATGTCGTTTTGTTGTGTTAAAAATACTGCTTTTTAACACGTTTTAGACTCTCAATGTATTAGTAAGTTTAATTAGCTAACGTTAAAGTCTTCTTAAAATTAACCTCCAATTCGTATCTCTATAGTTTCTCCATCTCTACCACGATGCTCTGAATCGTAACGGTTTTGCATTTCTTTCATTTTCTTATCCATAATTGCATCGTACTTTTCTTGTGTGATTTTTTTTCCTTTTGTAGGTTCTGATATTTTAACTTTACTTTCTGGATTTAATACTATTTTGCTACACATTATAGATTGCGAATCGTCGTTAACTTCTAGAATCAATCCAGGTAAACCATAATAATTTCCTGGTCCACTATTAACTGGAATTTGAGGTGTATACCAAGCTACAACTTCAATTTCCTTTAGCTCTACTTTATTGTCAAATTCTTTATCCTTATTAATACTTATGCCACTTTCCATTACTTCCACTTCACGTTTATATGTCGCTTTATAACAGGTATAATCTCCAATGTTTTTGGTTTCGCTTCCTAAAACCCAATCTATTTTTTTAAGCTCATCCTGAATTAAAAACACTTTACTAAACGATTCGTTTTGGTTAGTATATCTGTTTTCTTTTGTGTTCTTATACATTACATCAGAACCTCCAGTTTCTACCATTACCATTACCATTCCTTGAGGTTTTGGTGCTTCTAATTGCTCTTCCTCTTTATAAATAGATTCTTCTTTATTGAAGGTTAATTTGTACGTTTTCTCAAACTGCTTTTTTAACATTGACATCATTTGGTCATGCATCTGACCTCCCATTTGTGAACTATCTAGTTTAATATCTAGTTTTGTGTGTGTTTTATAAGTTGCTATTCCCTGAAAATCTTGAGTATTAGCTATTGCAACTGCAAAAACTAAACATAGAAGTACTATTGTCTTTTTCATTTTTAATTGTTTTTATTATAATAATTTAATGCTATTTTCTTTATTTTTCTTAAACGTTTAATAAACGCCTTTTTATCGTTTGAATTACCAGTAACTTTAATTTTAAAATCAGATTTCT
>Ga0208305_10001691_pt1 | contig 10315 bp, 9 predicted proteins | sample ColrivemetaGS741_FD_187605 | JGI IMG/M metagenome (GOLD analysis project Ga0208305, IMG submission 187605) | Estuarine microbial communities from the Columbia River estuary - Flood tide ETM metaG S.741 (SPAdes) (version 2) | ecosystem: Environmental > Aquatic > Marine > Intertidal zone > Estuary... | reverse complement strand
CTAAAAAATATCAAGTTTTAGAATGTCATAAAGAAAGTCCACAAATGCCATTTGGTTATCCAACATCAATGGTTTTAGCCTTAATTCCTCCTTTATGGTTCAATATTATGAATAAACGTGTGCCACGAGAAATGATTTCATTATAACAAATCCAAATTCCTCTTTTATCTTTTTTCTTTGTTCTCTTGTGTTATCAATCTATCTTTGCTTAAATAAATTAGCGTTATGAGTAAACATGTTCGAGTACGTTTTGCACCCAGTCCAACAGGACCTTTACATATTGGAGGAGTAAGAACTGCTCTTTTTAACTATTTATTTGCTAAAAAACACAATGGAACATTTGTGCTTCGTATTGAAGATACAGATCAAAATCGTTATACAGAAGGAGCAGAAGACTATATAGTTGAATCTCTTATTTGGTGTGGAATTCCATATGATGAGGGACCAGGAAAAGAAGGCGAATTTGGGCCATACAGACAAAGTGAGCGCAAGCATCTATACAAACAATATGCAGATGAGTTAATTGGAAAAGGAAAAGCATATTACGCTTTTGATACAACCGAAGAATTGGATGGCCACAGAAAAGATCATGAAGTAAAAGGAAAAACTTTTATATACAATTGGCATAATCGCGAAAAACTAAATAATTCTATTTCTTTAAATAAAGAAGAAGTAAAGAAAAGAATAGATAATGGTGATGATTTTGTAATAAGATTTCTATCTCCACAAGATGAAACATTACATCTTACAGATATTATTAGAGGAGATATAACTATTGATACGAATGTTTTAGATGATAAGGTATTATTTAAAAGTGATGGTATGCCTACTTATCATTTAGCAAATATTATAGATGATCATTTAATGGAAATCACTCATGTAATTCGTGGTGAGGAATGGTTACCTTCTTTAGCTTTGCATCAACAACTCTACGATGCTTTTGGTTGGGAAACTCCACAATTCGCGCATTTACCATTAATTTTAAAACCAACTGGAAAAGGTAAATTAAGTAAGCGTGATGGCGATAAATTAGGTTTTCCTGTATTTCCACTAGAGTGGAAAGACCCTAAAACTGGAGATGTTTCAAGAGGTTATAATGAAGACGGTTATTTCCCTGAAGCAATGGTAAATTTCTTAGCCTTTTTAGGTTGGAATCCAGGAACAGAACAAGAATATTTCTCTTTAGAAGAGCTTGTAAATGCATTTGAATTAGAACGCGTACACAAAGCAGGAGCACGTTTCGATCCAGATAAAACGAAATGGTTTAATCATCATTACATGCAAGAATATAGTAATAAAAATCTTGCAAAAGCATTTATTAAAGATTCTCCAGAAATTGAAGAAGTTGATATCAACTATGTTGCTAAAGTAGTTGGGTTAATAAAAGAACGCGCAACATTTGTTAGCGATTTTTGGGATTTAAGCTATTTCTTTTTTGAAACTCCAAGCAATTTAGATCAAAAAGCTGTTAAAAAAGCCTGGAAAGAAGATACACCAAACATAATGACTGAACTTCTAGATGTTATTAAAAGCATTGATATTTTCGAAAAAGAAAATGTTCAAGACCATATTAAACGTTGGATAACATCTAACGAAATTGGTTTTGGAAAAGTTATGATGCCATTACGGTTAGCCTTAGTTGGTGCATTACAAGGTCCAGATGTTTTTGATATTATATTTATGATTGGAAAAGACGAAACCATCAGGCGTTTAGAAAATATAATAAATACACTATAACGAAAAAGAGCGCTAAAATTAGCGCTCTTTTTAATTCTTAACTTTTTTAAAAAGTTATCATTACAGAAAAAGCCGTCATGCTTTGATTGCCTTTAAATTTATCTTTCAAGGTAGAATTAAAACTTGCATCATTTAATTTATCTAAAATATTTGTGAATCCGTAAATATATTGGGCACGTATTTTAATTGCACCTAATCCTAATGACACGCCACACACTCCATTAAAATTAAATTGTGAAATACCCTCAATTTCACTCGCTCTTAAAGTGTCATAGCCATTAATAAAATAGTTTTCCTGATTATCTTCTTTAAGTTCTAATTTACTGTTGTATTGTATTTGCGGACCAGCTTCTAGCATTATTAATTCATCAAAAACCTTAAGATGAAACGTAAAACCTAACTGAACAGCCATTAATTTATATTCTAAAGCTTCGTCACTAGCAATAAGTTCAGATGGTCTGCCAGAAATCTCTATATTGTTTTCAGATAGTTTCATACCATAACTTACGGTATATGGTTTGTGTGGTAATTCAACAGTAGCATTTAAACCTCCAATCCAGCCATCACTTTTTGAAGTTGCAAAATTGTCTGTAATAATATCGTATTGTGTTATTCCAATTTGAACACCAATTCCATTTTTAATAGCATAACGTCTATGTTGTGAAAAAGAAAATGTAACAAAACCTATAGTAAAGACTACTAATAAAATGTATTTGTGTTTTAGCATAATTTTAATGTAAGTATTACAAATATAGATTAATTTAGTCTCTCAATATTTTCTAACCTTTTAAAAACTTATTATGGGCCAATTTATTTTTATTCCTTTTGTATTTTTTGGATTAATCGTATTAATCTCTTCATTTTTTATTGTAAAACAACAAACTGCAGTTATTGTAGAGCGTTTTGGTAAGTTTCAAAGTATTCGCCAATCTGGTTTACAGTTGAAAATTCCTTTAGTAGATCGTATTGCAGGTCGTTTAAGTTTAAAAATTCAGCAGTTAGATGTTTTAATTGAAACCAAGACTCTTGATGATGTTTTTGTTAAGCTTAAAGTATCTGTACAGTATAAGGTTATTCGTGATAAAGTTTACGATGCTTTTTATAAACTTGATTATCCACATGATCAAATCACATCTTATGTGTTTGATGTAGTTCGTGCAGAAGTGCCAAAAATGAAATTAGACGATGTATTTGTTCGAAAAGATGACATTGCAATTGCAGTAAAAGCAGAATTAAATGACGCTATGATGGATTATGGTTATGACATTATTAAAACCTTAGTAACAGATATTGATCCTGATGCACAAGTAAAAGAAGCCATGAATAGAATTAATGCTTCAGAACGTGAAAAAGTAGCTGCTCAATACGAAGGTGATGCTGCGCGTATTTTAATTGTTGAAAAAGCTAAAGCTGAAGCTGAAAGCAAACGTTTACAAGGTCAAGGTATTGCAGACCAACGTAGAGAAATTGCGCGTGGTTTAGAAGAATCTGTAGAGGTTTTAAATAAAGTTGGTATTAACTCTCAGGAAGCATCTGCTCTTATTGTAGTTACACAACATTACGACACCTTACAATCAATTGGAGGAGAAACAAACAGTAACTTAATTCTCTTGCCTAACTCACCTCAAGCAGGTAGTAATATGCTTAATGATATGGTTGCAAGTTTTACTGCAAGTAATCAAATTGGAGAAGCAATGAAAAATTCTAACAAAAAAGAAAAAAAGTAAAATATGAATAACCGCTTTCTAATAAGTGTTCTTATACTTTTCGTAAGTATTGGAAATGTATGGTCTCAAAACGAAGAAGAACTTAAAGTCTTAGCTATTGAAAATGCCCAAGCGGTATCAAACGCAACGAGATCTATGGATTTTGAAACCGTATTAAAATATACTTTACCAAGTGTAGTAGAATTAATCGGAGGTAAAGAAGCTACTGTGCAAATGCTTACTGCTCAGTTTGATAAAATGACTACTGATGGTTTTGTGTTTGAAAAAGCAGAAGTAAAAGGAATTGTTAATTACAGAAAAGAAAATGGAGTTTCCTGAAGATGAAATGTCTACTGAAATGATCTAAAAAACAATAGAATCTAAAGAAGATTAATAAATTAAAAACCCCGAAGAAAATTCTTCGGGGTTTTTATGCTTTTAGAATAAATCTATACTTCTTTCGCTTCTTTTACCAACAACTCATTTTTATCTTCAAGAGCTTTCTCAATAAAGTTATTGATGGCTTCATTTCGTTCTAATCCATTCTTAAGTAAAACACCTAAAGCTAGTATTGCAGCAATACGAGTGCCTACTTTTTTAACTGCTGTTCCAAACAAAGGCTCTAAGTCTTCATAAGAAACATTCTTAGCTAATTCTTGTATTTCAACTTTAGCTTTTAACTGCTTTTCCTGAGGTAGATTAGTGTACTTTTTTCCTAGTTGTTTAATAATATCAATAGGCTTTCTTTGGGATTGTTGTTGATTCTGTCTGTGTTGATTGTGATTTGTATTTTGTTGTGGCTTTTGCTTTGCCCAAGTATCACGTAATCCAACTGTTTTATTAAACACTATATGTTCTGAAGTTGAATCGATATCAACACAGAAATATCCTAATCGTTGAAACTGGAACCGCTCACCAACTTTAGTATTTTTTAAACTTGGTTCTACAAAAGCTTCAATTAATTTTAAAGAATTAGGATTAATAAAATCCATAAATGATTTATCCTGATGACTATCTGGAGCTGCATCAGAAAATAATCTATCATACTCTCTAACTTCAGATTTTATCGCGTGTTTAATAGAAACCCAATGCAAGGTTCCTTTTACGCTTCGAGAGGTGTCAACAGAATAAGTACAGTGTACTTCAGTAATATTTCCTTTATCATCTTTTACTACACTTTCAGCTTTAATAATGTAAGCGTTTTTAAGTCGTACTTCTCCTCCCAACTTTAATCTAAAAAACTTATTACTTGCCTCTTCTTTAAAGTCTTCTTTTTCAATATACAGCTCGCGAGAAAATGGTACTTTTCTACTGCCAGAATTAGCGTCTTCAGGGTTATTTTCAGCATCTAACCATTCTTCTTTTCCTTCTGGATAATTAGTTATTATCAATTTAACAGGATCGAGAACAGCCATTACACGATTTGCTGATATATTTAAATCTTCACGAATACAAAATTCTAAAAGAGAAACATCAATTACATTATCACGCTTAGCAACACCAACTGTTTCTACAAACTTTTTAATTGCTTTTGGCGTATAACCTCTTCGTCTTAAGCCGGAAATAGTAGGCATTCTTGGATCGTCCCAACCAGAAACAATTCCATCATTTACAAGTTGTAATAACTTACGCTTACTCATTATGGTATAGCTTAAGTTTAATCGAGCAAATTCGCGTTGTTTAGGAGGTAATGGTAGTTCTTTTGAACTATAATTGTGCACTATCTCTCTAAACCAATTATAAAGCTTTCTGTGAGGCTTAAATTCTAAAGAGCATAAAGAGTGTGAAATTTGTTCAATGTAGTCGCTTTCGCCATGTGTCCAGTCGTACATTGGATATATACACCATTCATTACCTGTTCTATGGTGAGATTGATGTAAAATACGATACATAATTGGATCTCGCATTAACATGTTTGGATCTTTCATATCTATTTTTGCACGTAAAACATGAGTACCTGCTTTAAACTCACCATTTTTCATGCGATTAAATAAATCAAGATTTTCTTCAATGCTTCTATTGCGATAAGGACTATTTGTTCCAACTTGTGTTGGAGTACCTTTTTGCGCTGCCATTTGCTCACTAGTTTGCGAGTCTATATACGCTTTTCCATCTTTTATCATTTGGACAGCCCAATTATAGAGTTGATGGAAATAATCTGAAGAATATAATTCTTTGTCCCATTTGTATCCTAACCAAGCAATGTCACGCTTTATCGCATCTACATATTCTTGTTCTTCTTTTACTGGATTAGTATCATCAAAACGTAAATTAACAGGAGCATTGTAATACTCACCTAGCCCAAAGCTAATTCCTATTGCTTTAGTATGGCCAATATGTAAATATCCATTAGGTTCTGGAGGAAAACGAAAACGTAAGTTCTCCTTTGGTAAACCATTTTTTAGATCTTCTTCTATAATTTGCTCTAAAAAATTGAGCGATTTTCTTTCTTCAGACATATACTAATAAATGTAGATTATTTCTATTTAATCAAATTATTAAACAAGCCGTAAAATTAATGAAAATACGTAACAAATATTCTGTTTATAATACTTATACTATGAATTCAATTAAAACTTAAAAAAATTTATGAACTATCGTTGTCCAAAATGCTCGAATACAACTTATGAAGTAGACCAAATGCAGGCTACTGGAGGAACTTTTTCTAAACTTTTTAATATTCAGAATAAAAAATTCTCCTCAGTAACGTGTAAAAAATGTACCTATACCGAATTTTACAAAGCTAGTACAAGTAGGTTAACTAATATCTTTGATTTTTTTACTAATTAATATCATAATGTAAAATTCTTTTTGAAATTTTCATTAAAAGTAATAGTTGTAGCATTACTTTTGTTTTATGGGAATAATAAAAGTTGAAAATATTCGTGTTTTTGCAAATCATGGTTGTCTTGATGAAGAAACGAAAATAGGAAGTGATTATCGTGTAGATTTAGAAGTAAAAACAGATTTAAAAAAATCATCAAAATCTGACAACTTAAAAGATACTGTAGATTATGTCTTGCTTAATCAAATAGTTAAAGAAGAAATGGCAATTCCGTCTAAACTTTTAGAAACTGTAGCAAAACGTATTATACAGCGTGTATTTAAAGAAAGTAAAATGGTTTCTAAAGCTTGTGTTTCTGTATCAAAAATAAATCCACCTATAGGAGGAGATGTTGAAATGGTAACCATAAAAATGGAATCTACTCGAAAAAAGTTTGGGTAAATAGCTTAGAAGCTATATTTTTTTTACATTTGCTGTCCTTATAAGGCGTCTTGGCCGAGTGGCTAGGCAGAGCTCTGCAAAAGCTTGTACAGCGGTTCGAATCCGCTAGACGCCTCAAAAAAACCGTTTCAAAATTGAAACGGTTTTTTATTTTTTATTAATTATATTAATGTCTTCCATTTTTTCTTTTATTAATTCTTTTTCTTTAGGGAAAAAACCTTGAACTAATAAAAGTATTCCAAAACCTAAAATTGCTAAAGCAATAATCTTTTTTGTTTTAAAAATAAGTCTTGGTGTGAGTTTGGTTTTTAAAGTTTTAGCTGCGTAAATTTTTAATAAGTCAACTAAAAAATACACAACTAGTATTGTAGTTAAAAACACTAAAACACCATTTTTTGAACTCGTTAATGAGTTCGCTAATATTATAAATCCTAACCAACCTATTAACACTCCAATATTTATAAAGTTAAGTAGGAAGCCTTTTAAAAAAAGTTTTCCATAGTTTTTCTTAAGCTCTACACGATGGTATTCTCTAACTATTGAACGGAATGATTGTGAGGTTTTAATAAAAGAAATTAGACCATATGCCACTAATAAAACACCTCCAAAAATTATGAAATTAGGATCATCTTTTACTTTATCTAATAACTTATTTGTTGAGTAAAATGCAACTAGAATAAATAAAACATCAGCTATAATTACTCCAAAGTCAAAAATTAATGCGCTTTTAAACCCTTTTGTAGCACTAGTTTCTAGAAGCACAAAAAACACAGGACCTATGGTAAAGGCTAGTATAATACCAAATGGAATTGCTGTTAAAACATCGTCTATCATGAAACTAGTGTTTCATACAAATTTAAAAAAAGAACGCATAAACCACTTATTCTACGTATTTAATTCTTCCCCCTAAAGTTTTACTTTCTTTTACTTCTTTTGGTTTGTTATAAATAAACACATCTCCTCCTGCCCTAATTTTAATATCCAGAAGTTTTATAGCTTGTACTTCTGCTTCTCCACCAGCTCTAATAGCAACTTTAGTAGATTCTGATTTTACAGTTTTACCTTTATAAATTCCGCCTGTACTAATATTTATATTTTGATTTATAGATTTTCCATTTAATTCAATAATACCTCCTGAATCTGAGCGAACTTCATTTATATTGGTATCTATATTTAACTTTATATGTCCACCTTCTTGAGTTCTTAAATCTAATTCGTATTGTTTAAAAGTATCTTGAGATGATATATAAGAACCTTCATTAGCATCTATAATATCTACTGTAGTTAAGTAAAGTTTAACTTCTGTTTTACTACCATCAAAAATCTTTTCCAGTTTCATTCTAATTTTTAATGTTCCGTTTTTATTTACAACAACAACATCTTCAGAATTTTTACCAGATATCTCAACTTTATTTTCTTTAGATTGAATTAATTCTACACTAATTAAATCGTAAACTTTAAGTGTCGAGAACTCTCCTATTGTTTTAATTATAGGATTTTGAGCTTGTGAAAAAATTGTAAAAGCTAATGTGAATAATAAGATTATATTTTTCATTTATTTTATATTTAATACCGTTTTTAAATCAATAATTATACCATCTGATATGTTATTGATATTCTTTTTTTCCTATTAGTGTAAAATCTAGATGTTTCTTAACTAAATCGGCTTGTTTTACTTTAACTATAACTTCATCACCTAACTGATACATGTTTTTAGTAGCTTCTCCAATTAAAGCATATTCATCTTGATCAAAATGATAATAATCGTCTTTTATATCACGTATTCTTACCATTCCTTCACATTTATTTTCAATAATTTCAACATAAATTCCCCAATCTGTTGCACCAGAAATTACACCTAAAAATTCTTGATTCTGATGATCTTTCATAAACTTAATCTGCATATACTTTATTGAGTCTCTTTCAGCTTTTGTAGCAAGATATTCCATATTTGAAGAATGTGAACATTTCTCTTCGAAAGCATCTTCACTTACAGATTTTCCGCCATCGAGATAGTATTGTAATAAACGATGTGCCATAACATCTGGATAACGACGTATTGGAGAGGTAAAATGACTGTAATAATCGAAAGCTAAGCCATAATGTCCAATATTATGAGTTGTATATTCTGCTTTACTCATACTGCGTATAGTAAGTGTATCTACTAAGTTTTGTTCTTTTTTACCTACAACATCTTTTAATAAAGTATTTAAAGATTGAGTGGTAGTTTTTCTATCTTTAAAATTTAGTTTATAACCAAAACGCTTAACAATATTTTGAAGTGCCGTTAGTTTATCATCATTTGGTTCGTCATGAACACGATATACAAATGTTTTTTTAGGGCTTTGTTTTCCTATAAATTCTGCTACTTTTTTATTTGCAAGCAACATAAATTCTTCAATTAAATGATTAGCATCTTTTGAAATTTTAAAGAAGACTCCAACTGGATTATTACTTTCATCTAGGTTAAATTTTACTTCTACTTTATCAAATGAAATTGCGCCTTGCTGCATACGTTGTTTTCGCATTATTTTAGCTAAGTAATCTAACTTCAAAACAGCATCTGCAATAGGTTGATTGGTTTTATAAGCTTTTCCTATTAAAGAAACCTCTTTAGGAATAGAATTAGATTTTGATTCTATAATAGCTTGCGCTTCTTCATAAGCAAAACGTGCATCACTATAGGTTATAGTTCTTCCAAACCATTGATTTAAAATTTGAGCTTTATTATTTATTTCGAATACTGCTGAAAAAGTAAACTTTTCTTCGTTTGGTCTTAATGAACAGGCATTATTAGATAGTATTTCAGGAAGCATTGGTACTACTCTATCTACTAAATAAACTGAGGTTGCGCGTTCGTAAGCTTCATCATCTAGAATTGTACCTTCTTTTACATAATGAGATACATCTGCAATATGAATACCTATTTCGTAATTTCCGTTTTTAAGTACTTGAAATGATAAGGCATCATCAAAATCTTTTGCGTCTTTTGGATCTATAGTAAAGGTTAAAACATCACGCATATCGCGACGATTTTTTATTTCTTTTTCGGTAATAGAAGTATCTATTTTATTAGCATAATCTTCTACTTCATAAGGAAACTCATAAGGTAATCCATATTCTGCAAGGATAGAATGTATTTCTGTATTGTGCTCTCCTGGTTTTCCTAAAACCTTAAGAACTTTACCAAATGGAGAATCTGCTTTCTCTGGCCAATCTTCAAGTTTTACAAGAACTTTATCGCCATCTTCAGCTTTGTATGTTTTTTTAAGTGGAACAAAAATATCTTTATACATTTTTGAATCATCTGGAATTACAAATGCATAACTTTTATGTATTTGTATTACACCTACAAATTCTGTTTTAGCACGATTTAAAATCTGAGTAATTTCACCTTCAATTCTTCCTCTGAATTTTCTTTTAAATACATAAAATTCAACTTCATCTCCATTAAGTGCTTTATTAATATTATTTGAAGATATATGAACATCTTCTTCAAAATCTTCACTAGTAATATAACCATTACCACGAGAACTAATATCTAGTTTACCAGTGTGGTATTCTGAAGTTACAACAACTTTAAATTTACCTCTATCTACTTCTTCAATATCTCCTTTTGAAGCTAATTTTGCTAGGGTTTTAATTA
>Ga0208305_10001689_pt1 | contig 10318 bp, 6 predicted proteins | sample ColrivemetaGS741_FD_187605 | JGI IMG/M metagenome (GOLD analysis project Ga0208305, IMG submission 187605) | Estuarine microbial communities from the Columbia River estuary - Flood tide ETM metaG S.741 (SPAdes) (version 2) | ecosystem: Environmental > Aquatic > Marine > Intertidal zone > Estuary... | reverse complement strand
AGATTTATTTATTCAAAATGACTTTGTTTACAAACAAACCATATATGGTCCTGAAAAAGTAGATGTTATTTATAGAAGAATTGATGATTTATTTATAGATCCTCTAGAATTTAGAAAAGATTCGTTATTAGGTGTACCTGGTTTATTTTCTGTGTATAAAAAAGGAAATGTATGTTTGGTAAATGCTCCAGGCACTGGTGTAGCTGATGATAAAGCAGTTTATACATATATGCCTGAAATAATTAAATATTATTTAAATGAAGAGCCAATTTTAAGTAATGTACATACTTATCACTGTAGTAGAAAAAATGAATTGAGTTACGTTTTAGATAACATAGATAAATTAGTTGTAAAACCTGTAGATGAATCAGGTGGTTATGGAATTTCAATTGGAAATAAATTAACCAAAGAAGAGATTGAAAAAGTAAAAGAAACTGTTAAAGCAAACCCAAGAAAATACATAGCTCAGCCTATTATGGCACTTTCAACGCATCCAACTTATATTGAAGAAAGTGGGTCATTTGAACCTCGACATGTTGATTTAAGAACTTTTACATTATTAGGAAAAGACAAGGATTTTGTATTAAAAGGAGGGCTATCTAGAGTAGCTCTAAGAAAAGGTAATTTAGTAGTAAACTCATCTCAAGGGGGTGGTTCAAAAGACACTTGGGTATTAAAAAAATAATGTAATATGTTAGCAAGAGTAGCAAATAACCTATTTTGGATGGGACGATATATTGAACGTTCTGAACATTTGGCAAGATATTTAAATGTAAATTATTTTTCATCATTAGACGCTCCTAATGAACTATCACAATCCAGAGAGTTTGTTTTAAGATCAATAATGTTTATGGCTAGTAATGAAGTTATTGGCGCTGAGGTAAACCTAAAAGAAGAAGATGTATTATTCAATATTGGTTTAAATATTAAAGAACCTTATTCTATAATTTATTCATTTAATTCAGCTCACGAAAATGCAAGAAGTTCTAGAGATATAATTTCAACAGAACTTTTTGAATCTTTAAATACTATAAATCATAAAATAAAAAATTATAACGCCAAATCTTTTGTTAAAAATGGCTTGTATGATTTCACTTCTATGATTACAAAATCTACTTTAGAATTAAGAAGTAAAATGAGAGGCACACTGCTCCATGACGAACTTTATGCGGTAATTATGCTGGGTATTTATTTGGAAAGAGCCTTACAAGTTACAAGAATTATTAATGCTAAATGTAGCGATGCTGCTGTTGAAAGATTGAAATATAAAGATTCTCCTGAAAACGGTCATTTATGGGCTACCCTTTTAAAATGTGTTGCAACATATGACATGATGAGAAGATTATATAAAAAGACTCCTACTAAAAAAACAACCTTAGAATTTTTAATATTAAATCCTGAATGCCCTAGGTCTATAAAGAATTGCTTAAATCAAATGGAAAAATATATAAATATTCTTTCAAAACATCAGGTGGTTAAAAGCTATTCAGCTGCATTTTTAATTAAAAAATTAAATGCAGAATTTAAATACAAATTAATTGAAGACATTGAAGTAGATGTTGAAGGTTTTATTAGTGGCTTAATTGATAAATTAGTAGTTATTGGCGAAACATTAGGTGATAATTACTTTAAAATAACAAATTACCCTGTTATTAAAAAAAGTTCCACATCAAAACAGAATCAATAAAAACTAAAATTTTAAAATAATTACAATTTCAAAGCTGGCCTGATATCAACAGATACTTCCATCTTGTTCTTACCAGAACTATAAGTAACACCCTTTAAAGGCGGAACATCTAAATAGTCTCTTCCATGCGCAACTACGATATGTTGGTTTTTTGGAATTTGATTATTTGTAGGGTCAAAATCTACCCAACCATATGATGGGATAAAAACAGAAAACCATGCATGAGAAGCATCGGTTCCTATTAGTTTTTCCTTTCCTTTAGGCGGTAAGGTTTCAATATAACCACTGACATATCGCGCAGGAAGCCCAACTGAGCGAAGACAAGCAATTGCTATCTGCGCAAAATCTTGACAAACACCTTTTTTTTCTTTCATTACCATATTTAAAGGTGTAGCGATACTAGTAAAACCAGAGACAAAATCAAAATCAGTAAAAATACGCTGCATTAATTCAAAAGAAGCCTCATATAATGAACGTTTTCCCTTAAATGAAACCTTTGCATACGCTTTAATTTCATCTGAATTAATTGAAATCAAAGGAGACTTTAATACAAATTGTTTGGCTTCTAAAACTTCATTATCAATACCCTTCAACCATTCTTTAGTTTGCTCAATAGTAAAGGCTTTTAAACTTTTTAAATTAGCGCTTGCAACTTGCTCTTCATAATTTCTGTATACCTTACTTTCTGCAGTAACTTCTAATTCTTTATGATATTCCTGTATTGAAAACCTAGTTATTGTATTTCCAAAAAAATCATCCCTTTCAGAAAATTCATTTGGCGTAGGGCTTATTTTTAAATTGTAATCTAAAAGTTGCTGACCTATACAATTTTTAGGTTTTAGTGTTGCTAAATTATGGCAAAAAGTAGCACCATCTTCATATTTATAGCGAGTAGTATGAATTATGTCAAAAACCATAAAGCGTTATTTCTATTTAGTTGATTTTAATAATTGAGTTTGCTGATAAACATGATTAAAGTAAGTGTTTGAAATAGACAAAAAAGTTTCATGTAATAAATCACTAAGCCCTTCTAAAGAAGCATCTAATTTTAAACGCATATTAGAATTCAAATCCACTTGGGTTAATTCTGTTATGGTAAAACTTTGAATTATATTGAATGCCTTCAAAATATTTTCTTGACATTCGGTAAATTCATTACTGGTATTATTTGGTAGTTGGTCAATATCTTTTTTTAACCTTTTGATTTGATAAGATAACGATTTTGCATAATCAGTATCTAATAAAACTAGATTAATTACATTATCTAAACTTAAATACGATTTATAACTATACCTATAAATATTTAAACTTTCATGACTAATTAGTAATGATTCTAATATTTCATATTCTAATTCTTGGGGATGATTTACGATAGTTAGTGACCTAAATTTTGCAATGGTCATAGTTGCCTCTTCCATTTGCAAGCCAATAAAATAAAGTAATAGTCCTTGTTTAACAAGTATACTCTCTTCAGAAAGCGCTCTAAAAGCAATCAATCTAGAAATTATTCTATCAAAAAATTTTATTAAAATTTGTATCGAATAATTCTCCTCATTTTTAAAATTTTGCCAAAGCTTTTGAATCCCATCAAAAACACGCCACATGTCTCTAGACCATAAATTTCTACGAGAATAATACGCAAAATTGAAACTTGAAATAGTTTGTGCAAAACTACCTATTCTCTTTTCATCTAAAATTACAGATACAATTTCTTTTAAAGGATTTTTCATAGCCTTTAATTCATTTTCTCCTGTAAACCCAGGAAAAGTAGATGTTATATTTGTAATTGACTGAAAAAGAATAGTTAAACTTTCAGAATCCGTTTTTCTATTATTGAATTGTACATTTGCCATTTGGCTTAAAACCATTCTCAAATATCTCGCCGTTACTAAAGTTCTACCTACATATCTTCCTGACCAAAATAAATTTTCAGCTGTATCACTTTGAACATCATTTATTCCAGTAAACTTATTCGATGTGGTGTTAATCCATGTATAATGTTGAATATTATTTTGGATTTTATCGTTTACAACCCAAAAATCTTTACTAGTTCCTCCCTTTTGGTTAGATACTACTAACTCCGATTGTTCTGCAGCAACCCTTACTAAACCACCAGGCATAACAGAATATCCATCCTTTTTGGCAATTGAAAATGCTCGACTAACTATTTTACGTGGTTCCAATTTCCCTTCAACAAAATTTGGCGCAGTTGAAAAATTAATTTTTTCCTGTGCAACAAACTGATAAGGAGCTTTTAAAATTTCTAATTTGAGTTGTTTTAATTCACTTTTAGTTAAATACTCACAAAAATAAATATGCTCTCTATGAGTTTTATCAATCCTTTTAACTACAAATGAAGATAAATGTTTCAAAACAAAGTGCCTTTCCTTTTCTTGTCCGCACCACCAAGATGCTATTTGAGGTAAAATTAAATCTTCATTTAAAAAATACTTACAAACATTATTTAAAAAAGGAATTAATCCTGGATTTTCCAGAATTCCACTTCCAATAGGGTTTACAATAGCAACATTTTGAAGACGCACCACTTCCAATAAACCAGCAACACCCAAATAAGAATCTTCTCTTAACTCTAAAGGATCTATAAAAACATCATCAACTCTTCTATAAATTACATCAACTTGTTTTAAACCTTTTAAAGATTTCATCCATAATTTCCCACCTCTAACTACTAAATCACTTCCTTTTACTAAAGGGTAACCTAAGAATGATGACAAATAGGAATGTTCAAAATAGGTTTCATTATGTGGTCCAGGAGTTAAAATAACAATGGTTGGATTTTCCTTATTTGAAGGAGCTGAAGTTAACAGTAGTTGGTTAAAATCTTTAAAAAATTCTGATGGTTGTTCTACATTTATATCTTGAAACATTTCAGGCAAAACCTTACTTGTAGAAAATCTATTCTCTAAAGCATATCCCATACCTGAAGGTGCCTGTGCCCTATCATTTACTACCCACATTCTCCCATCTGGTCCTCTCGCCAAATCCACCGAATGAAGTAATAATTGCTTGGCAGTTTTATATTGAATTTGATCGCAAGCTCGCAAAAATCCTTTATGCGCAAAAATAACTTCATAAGGAATAATCCCTTTTTTTATAAGTTCGCGTTTTCCATAAATATCTTTCAAAAGTAGGTTTAAAACTTCTGATCGTTGTTGTAACCCTTTTTCAATAGTATTCCATTCTTTTTTTTGAATAATAAAAGGAACAACATTTAATTTCCAAGGTCTATTTAACCCTTTTGGATCGTTGTAAACATTGTAAGTAACACCATTTTCCGATAATAACCAATCTATTTCACCTTGCTTATGAGTTAGTTCTTTACTTCCAATTTTTGAAAGGTTATCTAATAATTTATCCCAATCTTTGTCAATCCCCAAATCTGTGGCAAACACTTCGTCATAACCTTTAAAATGAAGGAAATAATCATTAAACAATGTATTTGTAGTAATTGGCATTCTTACTCTTATTTTTTTCTTAAATCTAAGGTATGTGGAAATTCAAAGTTAGTAGGGATTTCTTTATAACTAAACTTTTTTGAACTTCCTTTTTCTTCAACCGTTTTAGTAGAACTATCATCATCTTGTATAGTACTTTCAACTGGGTCAATTTCTCCTTGAGTATGACCAAACTCCCAAAAACGATTTATTCTTCTTGATTCTGCTTCAAAACTATTCACTGGATAGGTGTCATAAGATCTACCTCCTGGATGTGCAACATAATAAGTACATCCACCTATAGACCTTCTATTCCATTTATCAACAATATCAAAAACTAACGGGGTATCCACACCAATTGTAGGGTGCAAAGCTGAATAGGGATCCCAAGCTTTGTATCTTATTCCTGCAACATATTCGCCCTTAACAGAGGTAGCATTTAATTGAACTTTTACCCCATTACATGTAAGAACATACCTTTCTTCAACAAAATTAGAAACTTTAACTTGCAATCTTTCTAATGAAGAATCTACATATCTAGCAGTTCCTCCTCCTGTCATTTCTTCACCTAAAACATTCCAAGGTTCAATGGCAGCCCTCAATTCAATATGGATATTATTAATATCAACCATACCATGCAATGGAAATCTAAACTCAAAAAACGGATTAAACCAATCTTCTTTAAATTTGTAACCTGCTCTGTTTAATTGTTCAACAATATCCTTAATATCTTCACGCACATAGTGCTCTATCAAAAACTTGTCGTGTAATTCTGTTCCCCAACGCACCAAATCATGTTCATATGGTTTTTTCCAAAACCAAGAAACCAAGGTTCTTACCAACAACATTTGCATTAGACTCATTTGAGGGTGTGGTGGCATATCAAAACCTCTCAATTCTAAAATACCTAACCTTCCTGATGACGAATCTGGGGAATATAATTTATCAATACAAAATTCTGCCCTGTGCGTATTTCCAGTTAAATCTGTTAATAAATGTCTGAATAAACGATCGGTTAACCAAAACGGAACTTCGCCATCTTTTGGAATTTGACTAAATGCAATTTCCAGTTCATATAAATTTTCTAAACGTGCTTCATCAACTCTGGGCGCCTGACTAGTTGGGCCAATAAAAGAACCCGAAAACAAGTAAGAAAGCCCCGGGTGATGTTGCCAAAACGTTAATAAACTTCTAAGTAAACTTGGCTTTCTTAAAAGCGGACTATCGGCTGGCGTAATACCTCCTAAAGTCACATGATTTCCACCACCAGTTCCAGTATGTTTACCATCTAACATAAACTTTTCAGTTCCTAAACGTGCCAGTTTTGCTTGCTCATAAATTGTAAAAGTATTTTCTGTTAGTTCCTTCCAATTATGTGTTGGATGCACATTTACTTCAATTACTCCAGGATCAGGTGTAATTTTCATGGACTCCAATCTACTATCTTTTGGTGGATCGTAACCCTCCAAAATAACAGGTAATTTTAATTCTCTTGCTGTTAATTCAATTGCTGCAATTAAATCTAAAAATATTTCAACACTGTCCAAAGGTGGTAAAAAAAGATACAATTTCCCTTCTCTTACCTCTGCACAGAGTGCTGTTCTAACAAAATAGCTATGCTTATTTTCTAAAATACCATCGCTTAAAAATTCTTTATGCCTTTTTAAAACACGATTTTTATAGCTTGGCAATTTTTTCTTTTTTGAAAAATTATCTGGTTCGTATTTCGGAAATTCATTTCCCGGTTTTTGAATTAAAGAGTCTAGTGGTAATCTTAATCCAACTGGTGAATTACCCGGAATTAAAAATATATGTTGCCTTCTAAATTCCCACTTATTGGTGTACCATTGACCGTCTGAATTATTTAAAGGCAATACATAGCCAATTTCTTTCGAGGTGCCAGATTCCAATATTTCATTTAACTTTTTTCGAACTAATGAAGCATCTTTATCTTTCGCAGGGTCTACATCTACAGGTAATTTACCTTGTTCCCATAAAAAATAAAATGCATCTTCATAGGTTGGTAAAATAAATTCATTTGTAATTCTTAAATAATTTGTAAGCGTATCTAAAAATGAACTTGCCGCATTTTCTGGTAGTTCAATATTTTCAGTAAAAGCGCCTAACAATTTTTTATTATGCCAAATTGGCTTCCCATCTTTTCTCCAACAAATTTCAATTTGCCATCTCGGTAATGGCTCTCCAGGATACCATTTCCCTTGTGCGTGATGCAAAACACCACCTTCAGCAAATTTTCCATATAATTTTTCCGTAAGATCAGCTGCTAACTTTCTTTTATGTTCCCCATCTGCATCTGTATTCCATTCAGGAGATTCCATATCATCAATAGAAACAAAAGTAGGCTCACCTCCCATTGTTAATCTAACATCTCCTTTTTCTAACTCTTTTTCAACCTTAAATCCAAGTTTGTAAATTTCCTTCCATTGCTCTTCTGTATAAGGTTTGGTTACCCTTGGAGATTCAAAGATTCTTTTTACTGAATTTTCAAAAAAGAATTCGGTTTCACAAATATCAGTCATCCCTTCAACGGGCGCAGCACTTTCAAAATTTGGCGTACAAGCCAAAGGAATATGTCCCTCTCCCGCCAATAAACCAGAAGTAGCATCAAAACCAATCCAACCTGCACCTGGTAGGTAAACTTCTGCCCAAGCATGTAAATCTGTAAAATCTTCTTCAGGACCAGAAGGACCATCTAATGATTTTTCATCAGATTTTAACTGAACTAGATAACCTGACACAAACCGTGCTCCAAACCCTAAATGACGCAAAGTTTGGACAAATAACCATGCATAATCTCTACAAGATCCATTTTTTTGACCCAGTGTTTCTTCGCAAGTTTGTACACCAGGGTCTAATCTTATATTATAATTTAAATATTCATAGATTTTTCTATTGATATCAATTAAAAAGTAAATGGTTTTTCTTGGAGTATAATCTATGGTTTTTAAAAAATCTTCTAGTAGTTTTCCTTTCTCGGTAATTTCTAAATAAGGTGATAGCTCTTTTTTTATAGTTTCAGAATATTTAAACGGATATTCTTCAGCAGATGCTTCAACAAAAAAATCGAAAGGATTTATGGTTTTTAGATCTGCAATAATTTCAACATCAACAGATAATTCTGTTGTTTTTTCAGGAAAAATTAACCGTGCCATATAATTCCCAAAAGGGTCTTGTTGCCAATTTAGGAACTGATTTTCTGGTTTTATTTTTATGGAATATGACTCAATTGGGGTTCTACTATGTGGTGCAGGTCTTAATCTAAAAATATGAGGGGATAATGATACCAGGCGATCATATTTATATACTGTTTTATGCGAAATTACTATTTTTAAAGCCATATATATATTTTATGTAAACAACGTAGTTTTTAATGTAAATTTATCATCATCACAACTAAATTATTCGACGACAAATAAAGTCATTTATTTTTGAATAATCATATCAAAATATTAGATTCAATAATTTAAATTGAAAAAAAATTATAATTTTTAATATACTTTATTTTTACAATTTATGAACCTAATTTTCTTAATAAAAGGTATTACTAGAATTCATATTACGAGTACGTAAAATTAATAATAATTCAACTAATATAAGGTTTTAATGAAGATTATATTAGTTTTAGCATGAAGTATTATTAATCTTAATATAAGATATATTCCCAAAAACAGAGTTTTTAGATTAAAATTATTAAGATGTCCTAAAAATTTGTGCTATAAATTGGCAGACAGTGATTTTTTTACTCCTTATCAATCATACTTTTAGTTAAATCATTTAAAGTATTTACCTTTTCTTTAAATTCACCTTTAATAGTTTTTCTAAATTTATTTAAATTTTCTGCTAATTCATCAATATTTTCAGGAATCACTTCTTCAAAATACTGTCGTAATCGTTTTGCTAAAGTGGGTGATTTACCGTTTGTAGAAATTGCTATTTTAATATTTCCTTTCGTTACAACCCCTCCTAAATAGAAATCGCATAACTTAGGAGTATCAGCAACGTTTATTAAAATATTTTCTGATTTTGCATCTAAATAAATTTGCTTATTTACTAGCTCATTATTGGTTGCTGCAATAACAACTTGTTTATTTTTTAAGGCTGTTTTGCTATATGAAGCTCTCACTATTGAAACGTTAAACTCTTCAGTTAATTGAAGTAATTTTTCATCAAAATCTTTTGAAACTACCAATACTTTTGCATTCGGACTTGACTTTAACAAAAAAGTAAGTTTTTCTAACGCAACGGTACCTCCTCCAATAATTAATACATTTAATTGAGAAACTTTTAAAAAAATTGGATACAATTCATTCTGTACCATAATACTGTAATATTACAATTTTCTGCAGTAAAACTAATTATAAAATACAATTGTACCTACTTTAACAATTCAGAATGAACACTTTTATAAAATGAGTGAAATTTTGAACTTTCTTTTACAACTTCCCCAATAACAATTATTGCCGGAGATGATAATTGCTGCTGTGCAACAACCTCTTCAATATTATCAATTGTACCTAATCCTAATTTTTCATTTTTTGTAGTTCCATTTTGAATTATTGCTGTTGGAACTTCAGTTTTATTAAACTTTTTAAAAATAGCAACTATTTCACTAAGTTTACTCATTCCCATTAAAATAACAACTGTTGCAGTTGACTGTGCAGCTAAATAAACATCATGAGATAATTTTCTTTCTGAAGTTGTTCCTGTAATTACCCAAAAACTTTCAGAAACCCCTCTTTTTGTTAACGAAATCCCTTGACTTGCAGGAACTGCCATTGACGATGAAATTCCAGGAACAACCTCGGTTTCTATTCCAAAAGATTCAATATAGTCTATCTCTTCAGAACCTCTACCAAAAATAAACGGATCTCCCCCTTTTAATCGAACTGCATTTCCATATTCAAAAGCATTTCTTACAATTAATTCGTTTATTTCATCTTGAGTAAAACTATGTAGTCCTTTACGCTTGCCAACAAAAATTAATTTTGCATTTGGAGCATATGCTAATAATTCTCTATTTATAAGCGCGTCGTATAAGATAACATTTGCATTTTTTAAAGCTTTTACCCCTTTTACTGTTATTAAATCTGGATCTCCGGGACCCGCACCAATTAAGGTAACTTTAGGTTTTATACTAATTCTCATCTGAAACTAC
>Ga0208305_10001663_pt1 | contig 10442 bp, 8 predicted proteins | sample ColrivemetaGS741_FD_187605 | JGI IMG/M metagenome (GOLD analysis project Ga0208305, IMG submission 187605) | Estuarine microbial communities from the Columbia River estuary - Flood tide ETM metaG S.741 (SPAdes) (version 2) | ecosystem: Environmental > Aquatic > Marine > Intertidal zone > Estuary... | reverse complement strand
TGGTGATTTTTTTCAATATATGCACCACCAGTATTAGAATTATTGGTTTCCAGTGCTTCAAAAACCTCATTGATACTAATACCCATACTGTTTAATTTGTTTGGGTTTAAAGCAATTTCATATTGTTTTACATTTCCTCCAAAAGAGTTTATTTCTACAACACCAGGTACTAATGCCATTTGACGTTTAACGATCCAATCTTGAATTGTTCTTAAATCAGACGGTGAGTATTTAGTTTCATAACCCTTTTTTGGAACAATAGAGTATTGGTAAATTTCTCCTAAGCCAGTAGCGATTGGAGCCATAAAAGGTTTTCCAAAACCTGCAGGTATACTTTCTTGAATGGCTGTTAATTTTTCTTGAACCAACTGACGGGGAAGATAAGTACCCATTTCATCAGAAAATACAATTGTTACTACTGAAAGTCCAAAACGAGAAACTGAGCGTAATTCAATTACACTAGGTAAATTGGCAACTGCAAGTTCAACAGGGTACGTAACAAATTGTTCAATATCTTCAGTTCCTAAATTAGGAGCAACTGTAATTACTTGAACTTGATTATTGGTAATATCGGGTACTGAACCCAATTTTATTGTTAACATTGAATATATTCCAGCTCCTATAAGAACTAAAATAAATAAGCCTACAATTAATTTATTATTAATTGAAAAGCGAATGATTTTATCGATCATTGTTTTTTAAGATTAAGTTATTAATATTTAAAATCATCCTTAGTAATGAAGGCGATTCAATTGTATTTATAACTTAAGCTTGAGGAGGGAGGTAAATTTTGGAGTAATAGTTATTGGAAAAAGATGAGGTATAAAAGGCAGGTACTACTTTTGAAGGTTTTTCAGCATACACCAAATATTCCACGTGTTTTATAGGTTCGGTAATGCTAACAGAACAACAACTACACATACAAAAAGGAGAACACAAATCTGAATGAGAATGATTATCTAGATTAAGAACTTGAGAGACTGTTTCAGTTTGTTGGTCGTTAAAGCTATTATCATCGCACGGTAGTGCAGACAATGAGAGTATAATTAATGCTAGTATGGTTGCTAAAAATTTCATTATGAACGCAAATGTAGTAAAATTATAAATGCAATGGTAGTGCAAAAAAATATGAAAGTCTTCAAAAATATTAAATGAAGGATTTAAAAGGTTCTGTCGCATCTGTTGAAGATAAATATAAAAGTTTGGAATAATTCAGTTATTTAAGAAGCCCGTGAGATAAATGATTTGTAGGTTGAACTTTTTGATTTCAAGAGCTGATCTTTTTTAATCATTCTAATCACTTCTATTCCTGAAATAGTTCTTTTGACTGATGGAAAGACAAAAAAAGATTCTTGGTTGCATCTTCTATGAAAAATTTAAGAGCTGCAGCCACCCCATTCACTCCAGAGATTATCTCGATACTAAATGCCAGTAAGGTTTTGGAAAAGTCTAAATATAAAAAAGAGGTCAAAAATGACCTCTTTTTTGATAAGCTCCTCCTCTAAGACTCGAACTTAGGACCCTCTGATTAACAGTCAGATGCTCTAACCAACTGAGCTAAGGAGGAAGGTATTACGCTTTTGCGAGCGCAAATATATGTTATTTTTTAAAATAAATAAATTTTTATTAAAAAAATCTACTTAATAAAATGCCTATAAATATCGTTTCCAAATGCAAACACAAATAATGCTATCAATAAAAAGAAACCAACCATTTGTGCATACTCCAAAAATTTGTCGCTTGGCTTTCTTCTAAATATAATTTCATAGGTTAAAAACATAGCATGACCACCATCTAATGCTGGTATTGGCAATAAATTTAAAACACCTAACATTATAGATAAAAAGGCTGTAATGGTCCAAAATGCCTGCCAATCCCAAGAGGTTGGAAATATTTTAGCAATAGATACAAAACTACCTAAGCCTTTGTAAGCTCCTGTTTTAGGATTTACTAATTTTTTTAATTGTTTATTAAACCATCCAAAACGTTCTAAGAAATCCTTAGTTCCCGCAGGAAATGCTTCAACAAAATTATAACTTAAAGTAGAAAGCTTATAATAGCCTAGTTTTTCTAAATCGGCTAGACTAACACCTCCATGTACTACACCTAATTTATGGTCTTTAACTTCAATTTTTGAAGCTATTTGTTCGCCTTTTCTTAAAATTGAAATTTGAACAATGGTATCTTTTGCATTATCAAGATAAGCCACCATTTCGTCTGCATACTTTAATTCCTTACCATTAATAGCTATAATTACATCTCCTTTTTTAAGATCTGCAGACCTATTATGTGAGTCCTTTGGAACTTCTGCTATTACAAAAGGAAAACGTAAGCTAACTAAATCTTTAGGTTCTGCATCAATTAAATCGGAAAGGAAATCTTCTTTAACTGGTAGAGTAAGGGTTTGGTTGTCTCTTCTAATCTCAACCTCATCTGCCAATAATAGATTCGATCTTATTTGAGTATAGGTTTCAAGAGGTACACCATCTAAAGACAGAATTTCATCACCTGTCTGTAAACCAATTGTTTCAGTTAAAAATTCAGAAATTTCTAAACCATTCCCAATTTGATCTGCTGGTAAAAACTTGTCTCCCCAGGTAAAAGCGATTCCAATGTAAATTAACCATGCCAATACGAAGTTTACAAAAACGCCTCCAAGCATAATTATTAGTCTTTGCCATGCTGGTTTAGATCTAAATTCCCATGGTTGTGGTGGTAAAGCCATTTGCTCTTTATCCATACTCTCATCGATCATTCCAGATATTTTAACATATCCACCTAAAGGCAACCAACCTATACCATATACTGTTTCTCCAATTTGCTTTTTGAATAAGGAAAACTTTACATCAAAAAATAAATAAAACTTTTCTACTCTAGTCTTAAACAATTTTGCAGGAATAAAATGTCCTGCTTCATGAAGAATGATTAGAATTGAAAGACTTAAGAAAAATTGGATTACTATTATTACTATTTCAGGAAAATTCATATTATCATTTAATAAACAGTTGGCAAAAGTAAAACTTTAATGCTATAATAGAAAACTTAATTACCGCTCATTAGTGTTTTAACACCTTTTTATGAAAAACACCTTTATTTGTCTGAAAAACAATAAAATGCATTCCAGAAGATAAGTGCTCAACATCGATGGTTTCTAAAAAATTAAAATCTTCGACTAATTGTCCGAGAAGATTATAAATTTTTAAACTATTAATAGTTAAATCTTCTGGCTTCTTTATATGCAGCAATGTGTTTACTGGATTTGGATAAACTTTTAAGCTATTACTAATTATTAATTGATCTTCTAAACTCAATAAAACAGAGTTGTTTTTAGATATAAGATCATATTCAGGATCAAATTCTATAGAGGTGACCGTAAAAGCTACAGGTTCTATAAACACTTCGTTATTTGAAGTGTTATTTAAAACAACATCCAGAAGTTCTCCTCCAATTCCATGAATTCTTATAGGAATAGGCGCCTCAAAATAACTTACTGATGCATGACTCTGCGTTTGACTTACTTCAAATCTAACTTGTGCGGGATTTGCTTGACTCCAACCAATTGTATAACTAGGATGTCCTTGGTTATACAACCAATCATTAAAGAATTCTGATAAATCTTCTCCACTTGCTGTTTCCATTATCGGAATAAAGTCTTCCGATTTTGCATAACCAAAAGCATGATTTGGATTGCTTAAATAATTCTGAATGCCTTGATAAAAATCTACATCACCAATTTTTTTACGAAGCATGTGTAAAACCATAGACCCTTTATTGTAAGATAATCTGCCATTAAAAATTCTACTAACATTTGTTGTATCCTGATCTGTTAAATATACGGATCCATCTAGTTGAGAGGTGATTGAATTTACTTTTGATTGCTTCCAAGAGGTAAATGCCGCATTCCCATCAAAATCTTCTACAACAAGTCCAGATAAATAGGTCGCAAAACCTTCATTTAACCATATATCTTTCCAGCTTCCACAAGTAATTTTATCTCCAAACCATTGGTGTGCCAACTCATGAGCTATTAAGCCACGAGAGAATCCACCCATAAACGATACTGTGGTGTGCTCCATTCCTCCTCCCCAACCAAATTGGGCGTGTCCATATTTTTCATTTGAATACGGATATTCTTCAAATAAATCTGAAAATAAATTCATGATATCTACAGTAACTGGTGTTGAAGCCTGAGCAGTTGCCAAACTTTCTGGATACACATAATTAACAATCTCAAAAGGATTACCATTATTATCTACTACATGTGTATATACCTCGTAATTGGTTGCTGCAATTGCTACTAAATAAGCTGGAATTGGGAAATTATGTTTAAAATGCGTGGTTTTAAATTGACCGTTTATGACTTGGCTTTGCTCCAGTCCATTACTTACCGCAACATATGCTTCGTTTTGAGCATTATTTACAGGAGTTGTAATATGTATATCAATACTATCAATTTTATCATTTAAATCTTGTTTGCAAGGCCACCAATCTTTTGCGCCATAAGGTTCGGAAAGCGTCCAAAGAATTGGGTCTCCACTATGTGTCGATGTTTCAAAGGAATCAAAACCAGATGACTGTGGCGTTCCTGAATATGTGATTTCAACAATTCCAGTGTTATTTTGTAATACTGCTGAAGACAAGGTAATAACCAGTTCGTCGTTTGCATTTTGAGTAAACCCTAGTGCGTTTCCACCTTGAAGTACTTGAGTCACAATCATATTGTCTGTCAAATCAAACGTTACCTGAGTCATATCTTCTTTAGCTACAAAATGAGTGGTTACGACTCCTGATATACTCGCAACACTTGGATCTATTGTAAATTCTAACTTATGATACGTAACATCGTAGTTTTGCGTATTAAGATTAGCTTTATAAGCCATTCTACCCTGTGCTGATCTCGATTCTGATTTAACAATTTCGTATAAATCTTTTTCGTAATTCTGAGAATACATCCCAGCAGATACCAATAAAGAACACAATAAGATTAATCGTTTCATAGCTATAATTTTTCAATGTTAAAAATAGATATTTTATACGAATTGTATTGTATTTTTGCATTTGTTCTTAAAGCCATAAATTTTTAAGCCTCTATACATGTTATCTTTTTTTAAAAAATATAAGTTCTTCGGAATTAGTCTTTTAATAATTTCGATTATAATTATTTCAATATTTTATTCAATATTAAAACCTAAAAAAGTACTTCCCATATATCAACCAACACAAGTAAGTACAGAGTTAGTTGATAGCACGATTCAGCATAAAAAGAAGTATCATAAAATTGCAGATTTTAGTCTAATCAATCAAAATGGCGAAACCATTACGCAAGAAAACTACAAAGATAAGATCTATGTAGCTGATTTTTTCTTTACTACGTGTAAAACAATTTGTCCAATAATGACTAAAAACATGCACATTATTCAGAAAAATATAATTACAGATAATGAAGTTATGTTGTTATCGCATTCTGTAACACCTGAAATTGACACTGTAGCGCAACTTAAACGCTATGCAAAAGAAAAGCACGTTAATTCCAGTAAATGGAATTTAGTAACAGGTGACAAAAAACAGATTTATGAATTAGCTAGAAAATCGTACTTGGCAGTTAAAGACGATGGAGATGGTGGCCCATTTGATATGGTCCATACAGAAAATTTTATGCTAATTGATAAAAAACGTCAAATAAGAGGATTCTATGATGGCACAAATCTAGAAGATATTAACCGATTACTAGACGACATTGCCATTTTAAAGGAAGAATATAAATAAAAAAGGCGCCTTTTAAAAAGGCACCTTTAAATACGTAACTGTTTTATGTTGTTATCTATAACGTCTTCTTATATTCCATGTAATGGAACTTGTATTCCCAAACATTTTAGTTGAGATACCTTCTTTACTTTTCTTTGTGATTTTACTATATGTTGTTTTCATAATATTCAAATTTAATTTGAGGCTACAAATTTACAACAACATATAGGTATAAATAGCATAAAAACAGCTAATTACACCTATAAATTGATCGATTTATCAAACTGATAATGTTTGAATAAAAAAAGTATTAGGTTGGTATAAAAAGTATCGGTTTATTGAATATTTAAGCGCTAATTAGCTAACTAAATTGTGAATTAAATAATCTCATAATATTTAGTTGTTTGTTAATTTTTTTACCGTTTAATTTTCACTTATTTTTGCTTCTTTAAAATCAATCTAAATAAGGATGCATACTAGTGTTGCCGATTTAAAAAAAGGGGAACGTGGAATTATAATAGATAGTTCTTCAGATTCAATCCCTCTAAAACTTCTTGAAATGGGATGTTTGCCAGGTAATGAAGTTCAGCTATTACACCTTGCTCCTTTTTCAGATCCTTTATATCTTGTAATTAATGGCTGCCATGTTGCCATAAGAAAAGAAACTGCAACACTAATTTTAATTGATAAATTAAATGAGTAAGCAGATTAATGTTGCGTTAATTGGAAATCCAAATACAGGAAAAACTTCCGTTTTTAATGCACTTACAGGATTAAATCAAAAAGTTGGGAACTACCCTGGAATTACTGTTGATAAAAAAGAAGGTATATGTAAACTTTCAAGAAATACGAAAGCTCATATTATTGATTTACCTGGTACTTATAGTCTAAATGCTTCATCAATAGATGAAAATGTTGTAATAGAATTGCTTCTAAACAAAAATGACAAAGACTATCCTGATGTTGCTGTTATCGTTTCTGATGTAGAAAATCTTAAAAGAAACCTTCTTCTATTTACACAAATTAAAGATTTACACATTCCTTCTATTCTGGTCATTAATATGGCAGACAGAATGGAACGAAAGGGGATTTCTTTAAATATTGAGCTTTTAGAAAAGCAGCTTAACACTAAAATTGCATTAGTAAGTACGAGAAAGAAACAAGGAATAGACGAGCTAAAATCTCTAATTGAAAATTACAAAAAACTATCTGTTAAACCTTGCTTAAATACAGCAACAATAGATATTGATTACTTTCAAAAACTTAAAAAAGCTTTCCCGGATCAAGATCTTTATAAACTTTGGTTAGTTATTTGTCAAGATGTAAATTTTGGAAAAATTACTAGAAAAGAATTAGATTTCTCGAATTTTAAAACTAAATCGGCTAGTGAACTTAAAAGATTACAGCAAAAAGAAACTATTAAACGATATCAATTTATTAATGCTGTATTAAAAGAAGGTCAAAATATTGATAAAGAGAAAGCTAAAGATTTTAGAACACGATTAGACCGAATTCTAACTCATAAGGTATATGGCTACTTAATTTTCTTTGTTATTTTACTTACCATCTTTCAGGCAATATACGATTGGGCAAGTATTCCAATGGAATTTATTGACCAAAGTTTTGCTTCTTTAGCAAATTGGACTAAAGCAACTTTACCATCTGGTGTATTAACAGATTTATTAGCTGAAGGAATAATTTCTGGTATTGGAGGAATCGTAATATTTATTCCTCAAATAGCATTTTTATTTCTATTTATTTCCATTTTAGAAGAAAGTGGCTATATGAGTCGTGTTGTGTTTTTAATGGATAAAATTATGCGACGTTTTGGGTTAAGCGGAAAAAGTATTGTCCCTCTTATTTCTGGAACAGCATGTGCTATTCCTGCAATTATGGCTACTCGTAATATTGAAAGTTGGAAAGAACGTCTAATTACTATTCTTGTTACACCATTTACTACCTGTTCGGCAAGACTTCCTGTTTATATTATAATTATTCCTTTGGTGATACCTGATGGTCGTTTTTTAGGGCTAAGTTATCAAGCGCTTACTCTAATGCTTCTCTACGTAATTGGTTTTAGCATGGCTGTTTTATCTGCTTTTATATTGGACTTGGTAATGAAACAGAATAGAAAAACATTTTTTGTTATTGAAATGCCAGGATATAAAATTCCATTATTTAAAAATGTTGCTTTTACAGTTATAGAGAAAACAAAGACTTTTATTTTTGAAGCTGGTAAAATAATTTTAGCCATTTCAATTGTGCTTTGGGTTTTGGCTTCTTATGGTCCTGGTGAAAATTTTAATTCTGCAGAAAGTATTGTGAAAACAAATCATACAGAATTAAATGAAGTTGAACTTGAAAATGAAATTGCAGCATTTAAACTTGAACATTCTTATATTGGGATAATTGGAAAATCTATTGAACCCGTAATTAAACCACTTGGTTATGACTGGAAGATAGGAATCGGACTTGTTGCGTCGTTTGCTGCTAGAGAAGTATTTGTAGGTACTCTAGCTACTATCTATAGTGTTGGAAGCGCTTCTGATGAAGAAGAAGGCGAAAATACTATTAAAAACAGAATGGCTGCAGAAGTACACAGCAATGGCGATAAAGTTTTTACATTAGCTTCTGGTATATCATTACTGCTTTTTTATGCTTTTGCTATGCAATGTATGAGTACTCTAGCAATAGTAAAACGTGAAACCAATAGCTGGAAATGGCCATTAATTCAGTTATTTGGTATGTCTACTATAGCATATATTGTTGCATTTATTGCATATCAGTTTTTAAAATAACATGAACACTACATTTCAAAATATTGGAGTTATAATAATTGCATCTTTAGCAATATTCTTTTTAATTAAAAAATTCTTCTTTAAAACTAAAAAGAAGAATTCGAAATCTTGTGGTAGTGATAATTGTAACTGCTAATAAATTGCAATATCTAAACAATACATTCTCTCTGGTATCCTATGGTGTACTTCTGGATAAGGAGATAAATTTAAAGCGTTTATTAAAATATCCTCACTTTTAAAAAGTATTGGTTTCATTTTATTTACAATACTAGAAGGATAAAAGAATAGTTCTTTAGATTCTATAAGTTCCTCGCTTTTGTATATGTTAACTATAATATTTGCTTCTCCTGCTCTTATACATGTTACACCATCAGGACATCTTGAGTCTGATATTACCTTTTCAAATTCAATTACATATCCATTAACAAAAAGTGTTTCACCATATTGAATTTTCGCTAACAAAGGAGCTTCTTGAGCATAAGATTGCAATACAGCAAAAGACAAAGCCAATAATATGGTTAATTTTTTCATGATTTATACCGTTTATACAGTTTAATACCTAAATCATGCCAAAGTTTTACTTAACTAATGTTTTATTGTTATCCTAGTGCAACGTCAAGTGTCATCATAACAATAAATCCTCCAATAAAACCTAAAGTAGCAATATCTGTAAATTTATCACGCTGAGTTTCCGGAATAACCTCTTCAACAACAACGAAAATCATTGCTCCTGCGGCGAATGCTAATGCATATGGTAAAATTGGTGTAAAAAAAGTAACTGCTAATGCACCAATTACTGCAGCAATAGGCTCTACAATTGCAGACATTTGTCCATACCAGAAACTTTTAAACTTGCTCACTCCTTGTCTTCTTAATGGCATTGATACCGCTAACCCTTCTGGGAAATTTTGAATGCCAATCCCAATAGCCAAAGCAACAGCTCCACCAATTGTAGCTTCAGGTATTCCTGCTGCTACACCTCCAAAAAGAACACCTACAGCTAGTCCTTCTGGAATATTATGCAAAGTAATTGCAAGAACTAAAAGTGTGGTTCTGTGCCAAGGTGTTTTTACACCTTCCTTTTCATTTTCTTTAAAATTAATATGCAAATGAGGTAAGATTTTATCTAAGCTATATAAAAATAAAGCTCCTAAACCAAATCCAACTGCTGCAGGAATAACTTTTACAAATCCTTCTCCAGGACTCATTGCAATTCCTGGTGCAAGTAAACTCCAAAAACTTGCTGCGACCATAACGCCTCCAGTAAACCCTAACATACCATCTAAAAGGGCCCTGTTCATTCCTTTAAAAAAGAAAACCAATGATGCTCCAGCAGCTGTAATAATCCAAGTAAATAAAGACGCGTATAAAGCTGCCAAAATCGGATCTATGGATTCGAAATATTGTATAATATTATCAATCATTTTTAATGTTTTTTATATATAGGTTTTTTGATACTTCTTTAGAAATAACAAGTTGTTTAGTATTAATTTCTATAAGCATGGACTCGTCAAAAGCTTCTTTAAATATCACCTTTAAAGTAGACCCTAAAGCAATATTGTTTTTGTCTAGATATTGTAAAAATTCTGGCGAGGAATCGTCTACTCCAACACATTTATATAACTTATTTTCTTTAGCTTTAGCTAATACTATTTTATCTACTATTTTAATATTACCATCACCATCAGGTATTGGGTCTCCATGTGGATCATGAGTTGGGTAATTTAAAAATTTATCTAATTGAGACACTAGCTTTGTAGATTTAATATGCTCTAACTGTTCTGCTACATCATGTACTTCGTCCCAAGAAAAATTTAGCTTATTTACTAAAAAAAATTCCCATAGTCTGTGTTTTCTAATAACATTTACCGCAGCTTTTAATCCTTCTGTAGTTAATGC
>Ga0208305_10001655_pt1 | contig 10469 bp, 10 predicted proteins | sample ColrivemetaGS741_FD_187605 | JGI IMG/M metagenome (GOLD analysis project Ga0208305, IMG submission 187605) | Estuarine microbial communities from the Columbia River estuary - Flood tide ETM metaG S.741 (SPAdes) (version 2) | ecosystem: Environmental > Aquatic > Marine > Intertidal zone >... | reverse complement strand
CAGGAAGAAAAAGATCTAGCAGGATCACATCAGGTTGATCGTTTTTAAGTGCTTCTTTTAGTTCTAATAAATCCGTAAAAGGGCGAATATTTCTGGAGGTGAAATTCAAATCAAGCAAGGTCTCCTCCAGCAATAATAAATCACCGGAATTATCCTCAATGATCCAGATCCTGATGTTTTCGTTTCTTGATAAAAATGAGCCCATTTTCTAGTCCCTCGAAATAATCATTTTCAGTTCTTCCACATTGATGGGTTTATTCATAAAGTGAACACCTTCTTTTGTTGCCCTTATTTTATCGTCTTCGTTTGAAGATGCAGTCAAAATAATGATTCTTTCCTGTAAATTCCTTTCTTGGAGCTCTTTTATAAATTCCCAGCCAGTTATACTTGGCATATTTATGTCAATAAGTAATATTCTTGTTCCATTATTTAATGTTAAATATTCCAAACATTGAATTGCTTTGTAAAATGTGCGAATTGATGCATTTGGCAGTTCATCGAGTATGCTTTCTTCGGTTAGAAAATTTGAGCCTTTATCATCGTCAAGGATTATAAACTCAAGTTTGTTAAGGAGTTCGTTCAATTGAAGTTATATTTAGGAAATAAAAATCAATTTGGGTATATTTTGTTGATTAGTTGCTGCATTTTTTTTAGAACCTCAAGATCTTGAGATGATTCATTCTCCGAATAATCAATTCCCTCGTTTAAGAATTCTTCTAATTGCTCAATTTTGTTTTGAAGATAGATTACATCACTCTTGGTTAATATGTTGTTTATATTCTTTGAGGAGTTTTCAGGAAAAAAATAGCAAACAACAACATCTTCGTTGTATTTCAAGTATGAAAAATAAATTCGAACATTTAGAATTTCTTTGTTGGGGGTTTTTATATCAATATTAGCCGATTTTTGTTCAATTTTGATCTTCTGATTGTCATATAATTCATTCAGGAGCTGTGACATATATTTTATCAGCTCTGCATAATCAGATAATTTAATTAAATCCTTTAATGCAGGGTTGCCGTATACCACTTTCAGATTTTTCAAGTTATATACACAAATTGGAGTCAAAGAATTCTCAAAAAACTCATCAAACTGAACTTCAACTTCTGCCTTGGACCTAATGTAATCCAATCGGCGCAGGGATTTAGAAAGTGTTCGTTTCAAAACTTCAGTATCGATATCTGATTTCATTAAAAAATCCTGAGCTCCATGTTCAACGAGTAATTTGGTCATACTTTCACTTGCTGTTCCCGACATAACAATGATAGCACAGTTAGGAAAGTTCTCTTTGGTGGTTCTATAAGTTTCAAAGCCACTTGTTTCAGGCAGCCACAGGTCCAGAAGGATAATATCAGGTTCAAGAAGGTCTATAAAATCAGCAGATTCTGTTATAGATGCGGCAGAGTATAGATTAATTTTGAAATCTGAATTTTCCAGTTTTTGCAATTGAAATTGAATCATCTTTGCATACATGATTTCATCTTCAATAACTAAAATGTTAATTGGTTGCGTTTTTTCTTTCATATAAATATCTTGCTTTGAAGATACATTGGATTCCAAGTAAAAATAATAATTACAGCTTACATTGGTTTGGAATTATCTGGGTTTTCGGTAGAAAATTTATCAATTGTGGCTTCAAGTTGAACATCAATTGAGTTCACGTGAATTTTTGAACCTATATTGGGACAATTGTCCCTATTCAAAGTCTTCCCTTCAAAAGTCACAATAGAATAACCTCTGCGCAGGACCTGCTTTGGATCAAGAATCCGTATAACGGCTTCCAGATGCTCCATATTTTTTTGCTCTTGCTGAAATACACCAAGAACCATTCTCTTCAATTTCTCTGTTTCTTCAAGGATCGACAATCGTTGTTCATTCAAAAGATCTGTAGTTTCCTTTTGCAGTGATCTTCCAAGGGTAGCGATGTATTCCTGGTTTCTGACAAGGGTCAAAGAAGAGTTTCTTCTAAAATGATGTACGGTTTCAGTCAACAAGTTCTTTTCCTTGCCCAGATAGAGTCCGGCAGCATTACGAAAATGTTTGGTTTCACTGCTAAATGCCTGATTGTGTAGTTGAAGGAGCTTCATCGAATAGTTCATGATCGTTTTGCGCGCTTCCTGGACCGGAACCGAAAACTCGTGAAAGCTCTGGATCAGGAAATCGGCTAGTTCTGTTGGGGTAATCGCATTGCGATAGGCGACCATTTCGGCAACCGTAAGATTCGTGGAATGACCAATTCCAGTTAGAACAGGCAAGGGATACGTAGCGATCTTGTGACAAAGGGAGTAGTTGTTGTAGCACGACATCCCCACTTCTCCACCTCCGCCGCGAACGATGACAACCGCATCAAAATGATGTTTCACTTTCTCGATCTTGTCAAGCTGTTCCAGAATGGAATGGACAGCCATATCACCTTGAAGATAAGCCTGGAAAAGCATGGTGAAAAATCGGTATCCCCATGCGTTATGGTCCAGAACTTTCATGAAGTCCGAAAGCCCTTTGCTCGTATCTGCAGAAATGATTGCGATCCTTTTGGGGAGAATGGGGAATTCCAAACGCTGATTGGCATTGATCACACCTTCTTTTTGCAACCTTTTTAAGGTTTCATCGCGTTCTTTCTGTAATTCACCCAGGGTAAAGCTCGGGTCAATGTCCTGGATCTGCAAGCTCAAGCCAAAGATCTCGTGATAAACTATCCTCACCTGAAGCAACATGGTGTTTCCTTCTTTCAAAGGTTCTTTTACGACTTTGATGAAATTCTGATTGATCCGCTGCAAATTGGTTTTCCAGATCTGCCCATTGATCTGTGCCACGATCTTGTCATCTTCCTTCTGAACCAATTCCGGAAACGCATGTCCGGAAGGATACAAGTTCAACTTGTGGATCTCCGCCTTTACCCAATAAGCTTGCTGATAGCGATCTTCGATCGTCTTTTTGATCGAATTCACGACCTGCTTCAGTGTAAAGATCTGTTTGCTTTCTGACATGGGAATATGAAGGTAAGAAATTAGAAGCCCTAAGTGATATACTTTTTAAATAAAAATGAGGAGTAAGACTCATAAATCATTGATATTGAATGGCAAAGATCATTTGAAATAAATGTTAAAAAACGAAGAGGTATGAACATTATTGAATCAAGCCTGTTTAAGCATTATAATAAAAGGTTAAACAAAATAATATGAAAACAAAAAAATTACAATTAATTGGGGCCATCGGGGCAATTCTCTTGAGCTCGTCATCGTTTGCACAGACGAACGTATTTGACGACATTATTGCAACAAGTTCAAACCACACATACCTGGAGGCAGCGATTCTTCAGGAAGGATTGCAAGGTGCTTTGCAGAATCCTTCCGCTAATTTGACAGTGTTTGCACCGACAGATCAGGCATTTACTGATTTAGCTAATGCTTTGGGAACAGATATCAATGGTTTGTTGGCATTGCCGAATCTTGATGATATTTTACTTTACCATGTTCTTGGTTCAACTGTTCCTTCTTCAGGGGTAACGAATGGATTGATCGCTCAACCATTGAGCACGACAAACACGTTGAAGCTTACAGTTACTGGAGGAGGAAATGTATTTGTAAACCAAGCTGAGGTTTCAGGTTTTGACCTGAATGCAGATAATGGGGTTGTTCATGTTCTTGATGCAGTAGTATTGCCGTTTGAAACAGTTGCTGATGTGGCAATCGATAATGGATTCTCTACTTTGGTAACAGCAGTAGTTACAGCCGAATTGTTACCGGCGTTAACAGATCCGTTGGCATCATACACTGTATTCGCGCCAACCAATGCTGCGTTTGACGCCCTAGCAACAGCTTTAGGGACAGATCTAAACGGTCTTTTGGCACTTCCGAATTTGGCAGATGTACTTACTTACCACGTTTTGGGAACTGAGGTTCCATCATCCGCAGTTACAAATGGTTTGATCGCTCAACCGTTGAGCGCTACAAATACACTTAAGTTGACTGTTACAGGAGCAGGAGACGTTTTTGTAAACCATGCAGAAGTGACTGGTTTTGATGTTACTGCATACAATGGGGTTGTTCACATTCTGGATGCGGTAGTATTGCCAATTGAAACAGTTGCTGATGTAGCGATCGATAATGGATTTTCTACTTTGGTAACAGCAGTAGTTACAGCCGAATTATTACCAGTATTAACGAATCCACTTGCTGAGTTTACCGTTTTTGCGCCGACTAATGCAGCTTTCGATGATCTGGCTGCAGCTCTTGGAACAGACTTAAATGGAATTTTAGCACTTCCAGAACTGGCAGATATTCTTACATATCATGTTGTTGCTGGAACAGTAATGTCGACTGATTTGACTGACGGTCCGGTTGCAACGGTGAATGGCACAAATATTTTTGTTTCACTTGGTGCGGGTGTGGTGATCAATGATGCAAACGTAACACTAGCAGACGTGTCAGCTGATAACGGAGTGGTTCATGTCCTGGATAAAGTATTACTTCCTTCTTTTGCAGGAATTGAAGAAGGCACAGCAAATCAGGTAAGCTTATATCCGAATCCAACAGAGGATCAAATTTTTATCTCTGGGATAGGGGAAGGTAATTATTCAGTAATCGACCTAAACGGTAAGGTATTGTTGAATGGCACGTTCAGCTCAAATCAAGCGATCGATATGAGCAATTTTCAATCCGGAACATATTTAATGAAGATGGATGATGCAAGTGGAAGAAGAACAGTTCGAATCATCAAGAAATAAGAATTCATCAATTCTTTGGAGAGGGGGCTATAAGCCCCCTTTTTTTTGAATATCGAGTATTGATGCGGGATAGTTTCTCAATTTGATTGTTCACTGCGCTTTGTTCTTATCTTTGTGGCGCTTTAAAAAACAATCAAAATGGCAGACATCCACTCGTATGATTTTTCAGGAAAAAGAGCATTGATCCGTGTTGATTTCAATGTTCCATTAGACAAAGAAACAATGGTGATAACTGACGATACCAGAATCAGAGCTGCCGCTCCAACGATCAAACATGTCTTGGAGCAAGGCGGAAGCGTTGTGTTAATGTCGCATTTGGGTCGACCAAAAGACGGACCTGAAGATAAGTTCTCCCTTCGCCACATTGTTGCGCATACATCGAAGGTCTTAGGAGTAGATGTGAAATTTACGGATGATTGTATTGGTGAAAAAGCGCTGGAAATGAGCTCTTCATTGAAGCCTGGTGAAGTATTGATGCTGGAAAATGTACGCTTTCACAAGCGTGAAACAGCAGGAACTGAAAGTTTTGCGGAAGAGCTGGCAAAATATGGTGATGTGTACATCAACGATGCCTTCGGAACAGCACATAGAGCACATGCTTCTACAACCATTGTCGCAAAGTTTTTCCCGAACGATAAAATGTTTGGTTACCTGATCGAAGGGGAGATCAAGGCAGTGGATAAAGTATTGAATTCAACTGAAGAGCCATTAACGGCAATAGTTGGGGGAGCAAAAGTATCTTCGAAGATCACGATCATTGAGCGTTTACTGGATAAGGTCGACAATCTGATCGTTGGAGGAGGGATGGCCTATACATTCGTGAAAGCGAATGGTGGAAAGGTTGGTTCGTCATTGGTGGAAGATGATTACCTGGATGTTGCCCGCAAGATCATGTCGGATGCAAAAGCAAAAGGAGTGAATTTGTATATCCCAACCGATACGGTGATCGCGGATAAATTTGACAACGAGGCCAATCGAAAGACGGTAAAGATCGACGAAATTCCCGATGGATGGATGGGATTAGATACAGGAGCTGAAACATCGGAAGCATGTCGTGAGATCATATTGAATTCTAAATTGATCCTTTGGAACGGACCAATGGGAGTATTCGAAATGGAAAACTTCCAGCAAGGGACAGTCGATGTTGCCAATGCCATTGTTGATGCAACTTCCAAAGGAGCTTTCTCACTGATAGGTGGAGGAGATTCAGTAGCTGCGATCAACAAATTCAAGCTTGCGGATAAGGTTTCTTATGTTTCAACAGGTGGAGGAGCAATGCTCGAATACCTTGAAGGGATTGAATTGCCGGGGATCAAAGCAATAAGGCAATAAATTCTATTAATGAATAAAAAAAGGGGCTGTTAAGCCCCTTTTGTATTCTTGGTATAGATTAGTTTCTTGAGTTGATCGGTTTTTTAGTTTGCATTACATTGAACCCAACGTTCAATCCAACCATACCACCTTTTCCTTTATTTGAATAGAATACATTCACGGGTACGTTTAGGGATCCGGCCCTGAAAGTTCTTCCGGCTGCAATGATGAATTGTGCCCCAAATTTTATGTCACCTCTTTTATCCAACATATCCTTAAACTCATAGTCTGACACATCTTCAATATCCACTACTGCACCTGCCCCGTATGTTTCCTCTGTATATTCTCTCCAGTCCTGGCTGTTATAAAATCGATTTGTTTCTCCAAAAAGTCCTTCAGTATCAATGAAACCTTGTGATATTGGAGCGAGGTTGAAACCAGGGCCGAAAGCAAATTCCCAACTAGCTTTTCCAAATCGGAATCCATTCAAGATCGATAGGGAAGGTAAAAACTTACCTTGTTCCATTCCTGAAATGTTGAATATCCCCTCAACGAGCGCAGAGAATTTTTCAGTACCCACATATTGTTGCTCTAGCTGATAACCGATCGTGCTTACCACTGGAGTTATGTCAAGACCTCCCAGACTCGCTGAGCGAGTGGCAAATTCATTGATGCTACCAGTTAATACGGCAAAACCAATTCTTGGCCCGTTATTTTTCACTTTTCCAACGTTGTTTGAAGTGATCAGCTCATTGTTAAACTTTAATCGTTCCACGAGCTCTTTCTCAACAGGAACTCCATGCATTTCCTTCAACACGATCTCTGTCATTCGCTGCAGTTCTACTTCCTGATTGTCGAATTCTCGAACAGCAGATTTGTAAATTGCATCGTTGGCAACGTCGATGATCTTTAAAGAAATAACGATCTTATTTCCCAATGCATCATAGCTACCCGATACGATGTAATCTACTCCGAGCTTTGTGCCCAATTTTACAAGACAAGCTTTGCTTAAGCAATTGGTGCTTAATTTAGAGTCGCTGGAATAAGCCTCTTGCATGTCGTATTCATCATAGACAGAGTACTGATCTAGCTTAACTATTTCAAGGCGGATCAATTTGGATGTGATTTCAGGCGTTGCATGAAGTCCGGTTACTGCTGGGTTAGCAATCGCAATAGAAGATTTTTTTTGAGAATATCCTAAAGTTGAGATTCCCAGAATTGTAGCTAATGTTAAAACAAGTGTTTTCATGTGTTTGAAATTAAATTGGTGATTTCAGTGAAATCGGTTAAAAGATTATTTTGATTTGAAATTGGATTAAGAAAATATGATCAGGAGTGCAATAATGTTGATTCCAATGCCGATCAGGTTTCCTTTCATGGCTTTACCAAGTCTTCTTTGATTGATCCCTCTTTTCACGGCTCTTGATTCTTGAACAGTGGCCTTGGGATTGTCTTTTTCGAATTGTTCGATCAACGAATTTGTCCTGTGGGTTGGGATGAAAGATCCTATAATGTTGATGGGTAATGAATAGACATTAATTACAGCACCAGTCAATATTCCTCCATATAGGGGTGCGTTTGAAGCATAAAGTTTTTTCCCCTCTTCTTTTAGTCGAAGCTTATAGTATTGGTTGCTCTTGTCAACGATGATGGTTCGATCATTAAAAACGAACTGACTTTCAGTTGCACTAAGAGTTATTGGTTTTTCAGTTTTTATGGGAAGCACCTTCGCAGAGTCGATCTTAATAATTGGAGCCTCCTCTTTTGGCAGGGTCTCAGGGGTTTCAATTGTTTTTGTAGGCTCCGTAGATGGTTCTTTTTTGGGATCTTCTGTGGCCCATGGATTCTCTCCTTTTGGTTTTGCGACCCATGGATTTTCCTGTGCGGTTAGTGCACTACAAAAAAGAAGGGAAGAAATTCCAAGCAGAAGGATCCTTCTTGCTGAATCAAATTTTAAAGGTTTGTGGTTGGCTAAAATTAAGTTCATGTTTTTTGCATTTTGTATAGCCCAAAACTATTGAGCCTATGCGCCGAACTTCAACTGAATTACGCCAGTACAATTTTACCACTTGCGAATTTCGCAAATAGGTATAGGTTGGAAAATTAAATCAAATGAATTAACCGGAAAGCGGGATTACTGAACGAACAGTTCTGTTTTGATCTTTTGTCTGTAAGAATCGACCATTCTCTTGATGCCAGAGAAATAGATATTCCTTTGCTTCTCATTTACGACACTGATAATGCTTGAAATGGCCATTTGCTTGTTTAAAATGTTTTGGCTTTCTTCAATGTAAAACTTATCTGTTGTGAAGAGTGAATTCATCATGTTATGTCCGATGTAAAGTCCCTGAAAATCATCTGAGGAAAACAAAACATTTGTTGTTCCATTCAGGGTCTCACTGTAATACACTTCAAAATCATTTCCTGATGCCGGTGGCTCGGTGGTCGAAACAAACTTCTTTCCGACGGTCACCTGAGCACGCAGGTGATCAATAAATCGATCCACTACATCCAGTAAATACAATGCATAATTTGGATCCTCAAACTGTCCCGATTGAAAATAAAAATAGATCTCTCTGGCAAATCCCCTTAAAAAATCAGGATCCAGGATCTCTTTGGTAGGAATTGTATTGTAGATCTTCAAGGCCTCAAGTCCTGTATTGAAAGATTCAGGGGCAATCTTATCGTATTTGAATTTTTAATTCTGGTATTCTTTGACTTGCAAGTGGGTTTTTGCCCAGAAGAAAAGCTTAAAACGAACCAGTTGTGGGTAGTTTAAAAGCTGAAGGATAGGGATATTGTTGACCAGTACGACCATGGAAGGATTCTTCTGTGCTTTAATATATAGAAGTGAGTCTCGCATTTTCTGCAGATACAAATACATACTAAAGTCATACTCATTAACAGGCTGAAACTCAAAGATGGTTTTGTTCTTATTGATTTTAAAAAGTGAATCCAGAGAGATGTCGAAATGTTTACACAATTTTTCCAGCTCATAAATTGTAAGGTGTGTTTCGCCTCTGAACCTTCTATACACAGCGTCATGACTTAAGCTCAGTACGTCTCCGACAATATTTCCAAGTGAGTCTTTTCCGTTGTTTTTTCGTTTGATGATTTCAAAGATTTCCTTTTGATAGTCTTGTTGCATGTGTAGGGTTTTGCCCCGGCAAGATACACATATTTCAATTTTTGAAAATTTGACATGACAAAAATGAAAGGAGATTACGATTTTTTGTGCCCGCTGTAACTTTTCGGTAACTTGCCAGTCTTACCTCCGAAACGAACAAAAAAGGATGACTGCCAAAGAGTATAATCTGGCCATTGATGAATATGCTGACGGGATCTTCCGATTTGCAATGAAGCATCTTCGTAATGAGATGTCGTCAAAGGATATTGTACAGGAGGTGTTCACCAAAGTTTGGATCAAACATGAGGAGATCAGCTACGAAAAAGTAAAGTCCTATTTGTTCACGTCGGCGTACCACACGATTCTTGACTGGATCAAAAAAGAAGGGAAAAGTGGTGATATAGAGTATGCCGGAAAAGAAAGAGGATTTGAAGATTCAGCGGCATTCGACCTCAAGGATATTTTGGAGGAGGCACTTGATAGGTTGCCTGAGACCCAAAAGACGGTGGTGATGCTAAGGGATTATGAAGGATACAATTATGCAGAAATTGCTGAAGTTACAGGCCTGACAGAATCTCAAGTTAAAGTTTACATCTTCAGGGCCCGACAGTCGCTGAAGGAGTATATAAAGAAAATAGAACTCGTTGTATAATGGATAAGATCAGTATTTTCAATTATGAGGCTTTTTACCTGGATTACCTGGAGTGTAACCTGGGCGAAGAGGATACTGCCTTATTGATGGAGTTCCTCAAAAAACATCCTGAATTCAGAATGGAAGAGGAAGAACTTCCAGTTTTGCAATCGCCTTCGTCTTCTTTAGATAAAGATTTCTTGTCAACACTTAAACAAGTTGACCTTTCCACAGATACCATTACTGCAAGCACAGTCGAGCAATTCATGATCGCTTCTATCGAGGTTCAGCTCAACTCGCAGAAACAGATCGAGCTGGAGATCTATCTGTCTGTAACACCAGCGGCGGCAAAAGAAATGGAGTTGTTCAAGAAGACAATTCTACCTGCTCCAACCATGATCTTCGATGGCAAGGATGACCTAAAGAAGAAAAAGACCATCATGCTATGGCCTTACCTTTCGATTGCGGCCGCAGCGGCAGTGATCGCCTTTTTTGTTTGGATCGGAGTCCGGACAAATGTCACTGAGGCTCCTTCCTATGCAAAGAAAAATACGCCCGAAATCAAAAAAGATGAGCGTAAATTGGAGGAGGATCCGACAATCAATCGGGATCAATTTGTAGCGGATCAGGATCAAACAACAACGTTGCCGGAGAAAGGGATTGTAATCCCAGAT
>Ga0208305_10001648_pt1 | contig 10483 bp, 6 predicted proteins | sample ColrivemetaGS741_FD_187605 | JGI IMG/M metagenome (GOLD analysis project Ga0208305, IMG submission 187605) | Estuarine microbial communities from the Columbia River estuary - Flood tide ETM metaG S.741 (SPAdes) (version 2) | ecosystem: Environmental > Aquatic > Marine > Intertidal zone > Estuary... | reverse complement strand
CAAACGATTAAACTAATTAACTATTAAATGTAACTTTGCACTCTTATTAAATAAACATGCGATTACATAGAAATTTATGCTTTTCAGTTATTGACGGATTAACCTTAATCTTTAATGAAGGAAACTACGCAGATAAAGTGATTCAACAACTTTTAAAACGCGATAAGCGCTGGGGAAGTCGTGACAGAGCTTTTGTAGCAGAAACCACTTATGATATTGTCCGTTGGAAACGCTTATATGCTGAAATAGCAGAAGTTAAAGAACCTTTTGACAGAGATAATCTTTGGCGCATGTTTGCTGTTTGGGCTACTTTAAAAGGTATTAAATTACCTGACTGGACTTATTTTGAAAATACACCAACCCGCAAAATAAAAGGCAAGTTTGATGAGCTATCAAAAATCAGAAAATATAAAGAGTCTATTCCGGATTGGATGGATGAACTTGGTGAAAAGGAATTAGGCAAGGCTGTTTGGACCAAAGAAATTTCTGCACTAAATGAGCAGGCAGATGTCATTCTGCGTGTGAACACCTTAAAAACTACCAAAGAAAAATTACAAGAAGAACTTTTTGACCAAGATATTGAAACCGACTTTTTACCGGATTACCCAAATGCCTTAAAATTAAAAGAACGCGCTAACGTATTTCAAACCGATCAATTTAAAAATGGCATGTTTGAAGTTCAAGATGCCTCTTCTCAATTAGTTGCTGAATTTTTAAATGTGCAGCCCGGCATGCGCGTTGTGGATGCTTGTGCTGGAGCCGGTGGAAAAACACTCCATATTGCTTCGCTGATGGAAAACAAAGGACAAATTATTGCCTTGGATATTTATGAAAATAAACTTCATGAATTAAAGCGACGTGCCAAACGAAATGGTGCTTTTAATATTGAAACGCGCGGCATTGATTCAACTAAGGTTATCAAAAAATTATATGATAAGGCAGACAGAGTTTTAATTGATGCCCCGTGTTCTGGTTTAGGCGTATTAAGAAGAAATCCGGATGCTAAATGGAAATTACAACCCGATTTTATTGAAAAAATAAAAGGAACTCAACAAGAAATTTTACAGCAATATTCCAAAATGGTTAAAGTTGGCGGACAATTGGTTTATGCGACCTGTTCTGTTTTACCATCTGAAAACCAAAAACAAGTTAATAAATTTTTAACATCAGAATCTGGTAAAAATTTTACTTTTGTAGAGGACAAAAAAGTGCTAGCTCATAAATCTGGCTTTGACGGATTTTATATGGCCCTTTTAGAACGAAAACAATAATTACAGAATGAAACACTTTTACTTTCTTTTATTTCTTTTGATGACTTCAATTTCCTTTGGTCAAATCCCAACAGGATATTATGATTCAGCAACTGGTTCCGGTTACACTTTAAAAAGCCAATTAAAAGCAATAATTGATGACGTAAATGATGGTTTACCTACTGAATATTTTTCCATTGATAATGGTTATGGAGGCCTGTATGATACTTATGCCTCTTCTGACATTGACTCTTATTACGAAAACAATGGAACAGTTTTAGATATGTATTCAGAAAACCCTGGTGGTACTGATGCCTATGAATATACCTATGAAATAGAAACTCCTGACGATAGAGATCCTGGTTCAGGCGGTACTTCTGAAGGAGAATATTATAACAGAGAACATATTATACCTAATTCTGTTTTTAATGGTAACTTTCCAATGAGAGGCGATGCACATTTTGTTGTTCCATCTGATAAATATGTTAACAATCAGCGTGGAAGCTTACCTTTTGGAGTAGTTCAAAATACCAATTATATATCTTCAAACGGTTCTAAACGTGGCAATAATTTAAACTCAGGTTATTCCGCTGGTTATACTGGTGTTGTGTTTGAGCCTATTGATGAATTTAAAGGTGATATTGCTAGAATGTATTATTATTTTGCTACCAGATATGAAGATGGAATAGCAAGTTATAATTCTTATGACATGTTTAATGGCTCAAGCAACCAAGTATTCAATACTACATTTTTTAATATTTTATATCAATGGCATTCTCAAGACCCTGTTTCTCAAAGAGAAATTGATAGGAATAATGCTGTTTTTGATGCGCAAAATAATAGAAATCCATTTATTGATCATCCAGAATATGTTCAAGCTATTTGGGGAAGTCTGTTATCCAATAAGGATTTTACTAATTCAGACTTTAAAATGTTTCCAAATCCAGTTTCAGGAAATTATTTAAACATAAAAACGAATCAAGTATTAAAAATTGGCGTTTATGATGTTTTAGGAAAATTAATAATGGCAACAAAAGTTGATTCAAACAATTCTAAAATTGATGTATCCCCATTGAAAAAAGGTCTTTATCTGATTAAATTAGATTCAAACCAAGGAAGCATAACAAAAAAATTAATCAAACAATAATAAGATAGCGACTCTCTTACTCGCTTTTTTATGTTTAAAACATCGTGAATAACTCTTAAATTAACTTTTAGTTTCGCATAGGTCTTAAAGCTAAAAAAATTAAATTTGCACTTTATACAACAACACAAATAAACATATAATGATTCATTTCTTTGGAAACGTAAACAGTAAAGTTTTTACTGTTCAAACAACAAAAGAATTATCAACTGAAACCATCTCAAAATTAGAGTGGTTATTTGGCAACCAACCAAAAATAGAACGAGCATCATTAGATGCTTTTTTTGTTGGCCCGCGTGCTGCCATGATAACCCCTTGGAGTACTAATGCTGTTGAGATTACTCAAAATATGGGCGTTGAAGGCATTATTCGAATTGAGGAATTTAATTCAGTTTCTAAAGATTTTAAAGGTTTTGATCCTATGATTTCTGAAAAGTTCAATGGCTTAAATCAGGACTCTTTCACAATAAATATTACACCAGAACCTATTCTTGATATTAAAGATATTGCAGCCTACAATAAACAAGAAGGACTATCCTTAAGTGATGAAGAAGTAGCATATTTAGAAGGTGTATCAAAAAAAATTGAAAGACCATTAACAGATTCTGAAGTGTTTGGTTTTTCGCAAGTGAACAGTGAACATTGCCGTCACAAAATATTCAATGGAACCTTTGTGATTGATGGAGAAGAAAAACCAACGTCATTATTTAAACTTATTAAAAAAACTTCTGAAGCAAATCCAAATGATATTGTTTCAGCCTATAAAGATAATGTAGCTTTTATTAAAGGCCCTGTTATTGAACAATTTGCGCCTAAAACAGCGGACAAGCCAGACTATTATCAAACTCAAGATTTTGAATCTGTTATTTCATTAAAAGCAGAAACTCATAATTTTCCAACTACGGTAGAGCCATTTAATGGTGCCGCCACAGGTTCAGGTGGAGAAATCAGAGATAGACTCGCTGGAGGAAAAGGATCTTTACCCTTAGCAGGAACGGCCGTTTATATGACTTCTTATTCTCGATTAGAAGAAAAGAGACCTTGGGAACAAGCCATGAAAGAACGAAAATGGTTATACCAAACACCAATGGACATTTTAATTAAAGCATCGAATGGTGCGTCTGATTTTGGAAATAAGTTTGGACAGCCGCTTATTTGTGGTTCTATTTTAACCTTTGAACATGAGGAAGATTCCAGAAAACTAGGATTTGATAAAGTGATTATGCAGGCTGGTGGTATTGGTTATGGAAAAGCAGACCAAGCTTTAAAAGACAAACCTAAACCAGGTGATAAAATTGTAATTCTTGGTGGTGAAAACTACCGTATTGGTATGGGTGGAGCCGCCGTTTCTTCTTCAGATACCGGTGAATTTGCATCAGGGATTGAATTGAATGCCGTACAGCGTTCAAATCCGGAAATGCAAAAACGTGCCGCTAATGCTATTAGAGGTATGATCGAAAGTGAAGAGAACTTTATAGTTTCTATTCACGATCATGGTGCTGGAGGCCATCTTAATTGTTTAAGCGAACTGGTTGAAGACACAGGAGGCATAATTGATTTAGATAAATTACCTGTTGGTGACCCCACATTATCTGATAAAGAAATTATTGGTAACGAATCTCAGGAACGTATGGGATTAGTTATTTCTGAAAAACATATTGACACTTTACAACGCATAGCAGAACGTGAGCGCTCTCCCATGTACACTGTTGGAGATGTTACAGGAAATGACCGGTTTACTTTTGAATCTAAAACTAAAGGTAATAAACCAATGGATTTAGATATGGAAGATATGTTTGGTAGTTCGCCAAAAACCATCATGACGGATAAAACAATAGTCAGACATTATTCTGATATTGTTTATGACAAAGATAAATTCTATGATTATTTAGATCAATTATTACAACTGGAAGCAGTTGGTTGCAAAGATTGGTTAACTAATAAAGTTGATAGGTGTGTTGGAGGTAAAGTTGCTAAGCAACAGTGTGCTGGACCCTTACAATTACCTCTTAACAATCTTGGAGTCATGGCCCTTGATTATAAAGGTAAAGAAGGTATTGCTACTTCTATTGGGCACTCACCGATTTCAGGATTGATAAATCCTGTTGCTGGTAGCAGAAATAGTATCACTGAGGCTTTAACCAATATTATTTGGGCACCTTTAAAAGATGAATTAAAAAGTGTTTCACTTTCGGCAAACTGGATGTGGCCTTGTAAAAATGAAGGTGAAGATGCCCGCTTATATGAAGCCGTTAAAGCCATTTCAGAATTTGCGGCCGATTTAGGAATCAACGTACCAACAGGGAAAGATTCGCTTTCAATGAAGCAAAAATATCCTAATGAGGAAGTTATTGCTCCTGGAACTGTTATCATTTCAGCAGCTGCAAACTGCACGGATATTACCAACGTTATTGAACCCGTATTTCAAAAAAATGGAGGAAACATCTATTATATCAATATCTCTCAGGATAATTATAAACTCGGTGGAAGTTCCTTTTCTCAAGTCGTTAATAAGATAGGTAATGAAACACCTAATGTGCAAGATGAGGCCTATGTTAAAACCGTTTTTAACACCATCCAAAAACTTATAAAACAACACCAAATTGTTGCTGGACATGATGTAGCTTCTGGTGGTTTAATTACTACTTTACTGGAAATGTGTTTTGCAATTAATAATATAGGCGCAGAATTAGATTTGACTTGTTTAGGGGAAAAAGATTCACTGAAAATGTTGTTTGCTGAAAATGCAGGCATCGTCATTCAGTCAAAAAATGATTCAATTGAAAACCTATTAAAGGATGCTCAAATTGAATTTTTTAATATTGGAAAAGTAACAGAAAGTGATGTGCTAAGTATTATTAACGGAACGGATGTTTTTACTATGACCGTTTCCCGTTTAAGAGATATGTGGTATAAAACTTCATACTTATTAGATCAGAAGCAAACCTCCAATGGATTAGCAATTGAAAGATTGAATAATTATAAAAAGCAACCTTTACAATATAAGTTCCCAAGTCATTTTACTGGTAAATTACCACAGATAAATTCCAACAATCCAAAACCAAAAGCCGCTATTATTCGCGAAAAAGGAAGTAATAGTGAGCGTGAAATGGCAAACGCCATGTTTTTGGCTGGTTTTGATGTGAAAGATGTGCATATGACCGATTTAATTTCTGGAAGAGAAACCTTGGAAGATATCCAATTTATTGGGGCTGTTGGTGGTTTTTCAAATTCAGATGTTTTGGGTTCAGCGAAAGGTTGGGCTGGCGCATTTTTATACAATGAAAAAGCCAATACTGCTTTAAAGAATTTCTTTAAGCGTGAAGACACCCTTTCGGTAGGTATTTGTAACGGTTGCCAATTGTTTATGGAATTGGAAGAAATCAACCCGGAACATGAAGTACATGGTAAAATGCTTCATAATGATTCTCATAAACATGAAAGTTCATTTACATCTGTGACCATTCAAAAAAATAATTCGGTGATGCTTTCTACCCTTGAAGGAAGTACTTTAGGGGTTTGGATTAGTCATGGCGAAGGAAAATTCAACTTACCATACACAGAAGACCAATACCATATTGTTGCTAAATATGGTTATAATGCGTATCCATCAAATCCTAATGGCTCCGATTTTAATACGGCCATGATGTGTGATAAAACAGGGCGTCATTTAGTAACGATGCCACATATTGAACGTTCCACTTTTCAATGGAACTGGGCTTATTATCCTGAAGGACGAAAAGATGAAGTATCTCCTTGGTTAGAGGCTTTTGTAAATGCCAGGAAATGGCTAACAAAATAAATTCTATATAAATTAAAAATCCCGGTTTCAAATTCATTAAATCGGGATTTTTGTTATTTTTTTGCTAAATAAGTTTACCTATCGCTACCAAATAAATAGCCATAAAACATACCTACAAAAACGGCTCCACCTACAATATTCCCTAAGGTTGCCGGAATCAAATTTTTTACTATAAATGTAGTCCAAGTTATATCAACGCCTTCAAAAATAGCTAATGGAATAAAATACATATTAGCAATACTGTGTTCAAAGCCCATAGTTACAAAGGCCATAACGGGTAACCAAATAGCTAAAATTTTCCCAGGGGTACCTTTTGCTGCCATACCTTGCCAGACAGCCAGACAAACTAACCAATTGGCTCCAATGCCTTTAAGAAAAGTTACTAAAAACGTATGACTTGTTTTTCCTAACGCTAATTGATGAACTGAATCTGTATAAGGCGAACTACTAACAATATGAGTTAAATATGTAACTACATACGCTACAAAAATAGCGCCGATAAAATTTCCAACATATACCAATCCCCAGTTTTTAAGAACAACACCAATACTTTGTTTTTTATTTAAAACATTCGGAATAAAATAAGCATTGTTACCCGTGAAAAGTTCTGCACCTACTACTACGACTAAAATGAGTCCAAGGGGGAAAGTAGCACCAAATATGAATTTGGTTATTCCTGGATTTTCAGCAGCTATTCCTGGAGAACCGCCTCCAACTATAATGGCTAATAATCCACCAAATGCAACATAGGCTCCTGCCAAAAAAGCAAGCATTAAAGTTTTCTTAATTTTATATTGACCTTTAGCTTCTGCTAAAGTGCTAACTATATCTACGACTTCCTTTGGGGTATTCATATTATTTTATGTGTGCTGTCAAAACAACATTTTTAATTTATTTTTACCTTTTTAAAATAATTCTTCAGAATTTCTGCTGCTTCTATTAATTCTTCGGTTGTATTTTCTCTGGCATCTTTTAATTGGTATTCCCAACCCAAAGCATCCCATTTGTGAATACCTAGTTTATGATATGGTTGAATTTCAATTTTTTCAATAGTTTGATAATCTTTAAAATATTCACCCATGGCATGTAAAAGCTCTGGTTTGTTTGTTAAACCAGGAATTAAAACATAGCGCAACCACATATTTTTACCAGACTTTTCTCTGTGTGCTGCGAAATTAAATGTTGTGTCTTTACAACTCACACCTGTTAAAGCTAAATACCCTTCTTCGGTCATATGCTTAATGTCTAGCATGACCAAATCAGCATAATCATCTAAAAGTTCTTTTGAAAAGCTATTTAAAATTCTTCCGTTAGTATCTATATTGGTGTGAATACCTTCTTCCCTTAATCTTTTGAAAAACGGAATTAATTCTTTGGCTTGTAATAAAGGTTCTCCTCCAGATACAGTAACTCCACCTTTTTTTCCAAAATAAGGTTTCATTTTAAGAGCCATCTGAACAAGTTCTTCAATATCATATTCTGTTCCTCCTGCAGTTTCGATAGAATCTGGATTATGACAATACAAACATTTTAGTTTGCAACCTTGTAAAAAAACTACCCAACGAATTCCCGGACCGTCATGAGTTCCAAACGATTCTATTGAATGCACTCTCAATATATTTGCTTCTGTTTTGATAGTTTTCTTTTTTTAGTGTTTTTATAAATAGCATTGAAAGCGTTTATAACTGCGCTTTCAATGCTTTCTTAAATAAAAAGGTACAATTACATTGATTCGTGGAACGAACGCGTAATAACCTCTAATTGTTGTTCTCTGGTTAACCTAACAAAGTTTACGGCGTAACCTGAAACACGAATTGTTAATTGAGGATATTCCTCTGGATTTTCCATAGCATCCATTAACATCTCTTTATTTAAAACATTCACATTTAAATGTTGCGCATTTCTTGAAAAATAGCCATCTAAAGTAGTTGCTAAATTTTCAATTTGCTCTTCTTCATCAGCACCTAAAGATTTTGGCACAATTGAGAATGTATTTGAAATACCATCTCTAGAATCGTCGTAATTTATTTTTGAAACTGAATTTAAAGAAGCAATAGCTCCATTACAGTCACGTCCATGCATTGGGTTTGCCCCTGGAGCAAATGGAATTCCTTGTGCTCTTCCATCTGGTGTTGCACCTGTTTTTTTACCGTAAGATACGTTTGACGTAATTGTTAAAACCGACATAGTAACTTCGGCATCTTTATAAACAGGTAATTGTTTTAATTCATTATTGAATTCTGCAACAGCATTACTTGCTAAAAAGTCTACTCTATCATCATCATTTCCATACATTGGGAATTCGCCTTCAATTTTGAAATCTATAGTTAAGCCTTCTTTGTTTCTTATTGGTTTAACTTTAGCATATTTTATAGCAGATAATGAATCGGCCACAATAGATAATCCAGCAATTCCATAAGCAATATTAACATCTGGGTTTGTATCAATTAAAGCCATTTGTGCTTTTTCATAATAGTACTTATCATGCATATAGTGGATAATGTTCATTGAATCATTGTACACTCTGGCAACTTCTTTCATAGCAATTCTAAAGTTTGCCATTACTTTATTATAATCTAAATACTCATCTGTATAAGCTGGAATTCCATCAACAATTTGTGTTCCAGTAAATTCGCAACGACCTCCATTTAAAGCTAATAATAATGTTTTAGCTAAATTGGTACGAGCGCCGAAGAACTGAATTGATTTCCCTAATTCTTGGTATGATACGCAACATGCAATTCCATAATCATCAGAACCTCGTTTTGTACGCATTAAATCATCATTTTCAAACTGAATTGAAGAGGTGTCAATAGCTACTTTTGCGCAGTAATTTTTAAAATTTTGAGGTAAATTTTCTGACCATAATATCGTGATATTTGGTTCTGGAGACGCTCCTAAATTGTATAATGTGTGTAAGAAACGGAATGACGTTTTAGTAACTTTCGTTCTTCCATCGGCTAACATACCTCCAATAGCTTCTGTTACCCAAGTTGGATCTCCTGCAAAAATTTCATCATAAGCTTCCATACGCAGGTGACGCACCATACGCAATTTCATAACAAATTGATCAATGTATTCCTGTGCTTCAACTTCGGTGATTAAACCTTCTTCTAAATCGTTTTCAATATAAATATCTAAGAATGATGACACATTACCTAAAGACATTGCAGCACCATCTTGTTCTTTTACTGCAGCTAAATAAGCCATGTACGTCCACTGCACAGCCTCTTGAGCATTTTCAGCAGGACGAGATAAATCTAAACCATAAGATTTACCCATTTCAATCATCTCTTTTAAAGCTTTTATTTGCTCTGAAACTTCTTCACGTAAACGAATAACCATATCGGTCATCGGGCCAGTAATACCAGCTAAATCTTGAATTTTAGATTCAATTAAACATGTAACTCCGTATAATGCAATTCGACGGTAATCACCAATAATTCTTCCGCGTGCATAATTGTCAGGTAGGCCAGTTAAATATCCTAAAGAACGGAATTTTTTAATCTCATCTGTATAAGCATCAAAAACACCATCGTTATGTGATTTTACATATTTATTAAATAAATCTGAAAGTTGGTCGTTTGGTTTTAATCCATGTTCAGATAAAGCTTTTTCAACCACTTTAAAACCTCCAAAAGGTTTCATTGCTCTTTTTAATAATTCGTCGGTTTGTAAACCAACAATTACTTCATTTTCTCTATCAATATATCCAGCTTCAAAAGAATTAATTCCAGAAACAACGTCGGTATCTACAGAACGAACACCATTTCTTTGTCTTTCTTCTTTAGCACCTTGTTTACAGATTTCCCATAATTTTTTAGTCTTTTCACTTGGGCCAACCAAAAATTCATCCGTTCCGTGGTATGGGGTAATATTTTTTGTGACAAAGTCTCTTAAGTTTATTACCTCATTCCAAATACCTGTGTTAAAAATTTTAGTTTTCATATATTTATTTTTATTATCCTAATTCGTTTTAAGAGTACAAAAATAAACCTAAACCAGGTTAAAAAACTGATTATTATCATAATAAAACCCTTTGTTTACAAGGGACAGCAGCGAAAACGTTTGAAATATAGACTTTACAAAAACAAAATAATTTGTTTTTTTTCAACAAATAAAAAAGAAGTTAAATAGGTGTATTTTTAGGGTAATATACTATAGAATTTTATAGTTACCCGTAGTTCAAAAAGTTATTAAAATAATCTAAATGAGAAATGAAATGATATACTATTACTATAATATATTTAAAATATTCAATTCTCAAATGGATTGAAAAAAGATAGC
>Ga0208305_10001632_pt1 | contig 10537 bp, 10 predicted proteins | sample ColrivemetaGS741_FD_187605 | JGI IMG/M metagenome (GOLD analysis project Ga0208305, IMG submission 187605) | Estuarine microbial communities from the Columbia River estuary - Flood tide ETM metaG S.741 (SPAdes) (version 2) | ecosystem: Environmental > Aquatic > Marine > Intertidal zone >... | reverse complement strand
CAATTCAAAGTTACCAAAACCGGATAACTTAACCTGGTCATTGCTCTCCAGAGCAGCACAGATTTCGCTATAAAACATCTCTACGATTTCCTTGGCTTCTCGTTTATTGAGGCCAAGCTCGTCAAATAGCATTTCTGCCAAATCAGCTTTGGTCAACGCACCCATTTCCTAGCACCTAAATTCAGACTCTAAGTTCGACCAAAATTTTGGTCAGCCCCTGAGTTCAGCCTTAAATTTACTTCCGAGTTCTTTGATCACCCGATCTATCGCAAGATTAATTTCTTCGTCGGTAAGAGTGCGTGAACTGTGCTGAAACGTCAAGCCTAGCGCAACACTTTTTCCTTTGTTTTCAACATCTTTGCTGTGATACACGTCAAACAACTTTAAATTTGTCAGCTGATCGCCAGCCACAGCTTCAGCAGCAGTTAACAGCTCCCCCGCCTGCACAACATTGTCGACAAAAAACGCTAAATCACGCTTAACTTCGGGGAACTTGCTTACTTCTTTAAACTTAGGCAGCTTGCTTGGCGCAATTTGATCTACATTAACTTGAAATAGATAAACCGCCGAGGATATACCCAGCTCTCCCTGAATTTTCGGATGCAGCTGACCCACCCAGCCCACCAGCTCGCCATGACGCGTCAGCGCTGCTGACTGTCCAGGGTGCAGAGCTACATGCTGCCGGGCCTCAAATTTAAAGTCGGCTCCCAGACCTGTGCACTCTAATAGCGCCTCAAGGTCTCCCTTTATATCGTAGAAATCGACTTTTTCTTTAGTGCCTGTCCAACCTGTGGGAGTACGCGAGCCACAAATTAAACCGGCCAGCGACATATTTTGCTCCAGGCCCAACACAGATTTCTTGTCTTTATTACCTGCGGGTACAAAGCACTGTCCTGCTTCAAAGATGCGCACACGACTCTGCTGACGATTGAGGTTGTGTACTGCAGTGCTTAACAGGCCAGCCCAGAGGCTGGTGCGCATAACCGACATATCTGCCGAGATTGGGTTAGCCAGAGCAACTGGGGTTATCTGCGGGTCAATCAGCTTTTGAATACTGGGCTCCACAAAACTGTAGGTCACAGTCTCCTGGTAGCCTCGAGCAACCAGATGATGCCTGAACGCTGGCAATCCCAGCAGGGTTTCGGGGTCTGCCTGTAACTCCAGAGCCATAGAGGGTGTAGAGGTAGGCAGGTTGTTGTAGCCATAAATACGCGCCACCTCTTCAACCAGGTCCTGCTCTATTTGTAGGTCAAAACGCCAGCTGGGGGCTACCCAGGTGGAACCTGAGGCGTCGCGCTCTACAAGGCTGAGACCCAGACGCACCAACATATCATCGACCTGAGCAGGCTCGATAGAGACGCCCAGCTGCTGAGCTAGGCGGGCGTCGCGCAGGCAGATGGTTGCGGGCACAGGTAAATGGGCCTCGGACTCAGTCACAGATACAGGCCCGGGGTTTCCGCCGCAGATCTCCAGCATCAGCGCTGTGGCCCTCTCTATGGCCGCTACCTGCAGCTGTGCGTCCACACCGCGCTCAAAGCGATGAGAAGAATCCGTATGCTTGCCGTAGCTGCGCGCCTTGCCAGCAATGGCCAGAGGATTAAACCAGGCGCTCTCAAACAGGATATCGCTGGTGTTATCGCCAACTGCCGACTCATCGCCACCCATAATACCGGCCATGGCCAGAGCTTTGCTCTGATCAGCAATAACCAGAGTCTCTGTATCCACTGAGACTTCCGACTCATCCAGCAGCTTTAAATTTTCGTTCCGGCCCATGCGCACCACAATGGCCCCGTCGATCTTGGACAGATCGAAGGCATGCATAGGCTGACCCAGCTCGAGCAGCACAAAGTTAGTCACATCAATAGCTGGCCCAAGAGAGCGCACACCGCTGCGACGCAGCCTCTCCTGCATCCACTGGGGAGTTGACTGAGATAGATCCAACCCCCGTATAACTCGACCTACATAGCGAGCACAGCCATCGGGCGCATCAAGACTGACAGATACCCTATCGTCAATTGTAGGCGCCACAGGAGCACAGCTCTGCTGGATTACCTGAGCCTGATTAAGTACCCCCACCTCTCGAGCCAATCCACGAATGCTCAGGCAGTCTCCGCGGTTAGGGGTCAGATCGACCTCAATAATATTGTCATTGAGATCGAGATATTCAATAAGGTCTGCGCCCACCGGAGCCTCTGCAGGAAGCTCCCACAGGCCAGCTGCGTCATCACCCAGATCTAATTCAGTCTGGGCACAGAGCATGCCGAAGGATTCAACACCTCGAAGTTTGGCTTTTTTAATTTTAAAGTCGCCGGGCAGCTTGGCTCCCAGGGTAGCAAATGGCACCTTAATACCGGCGCGCACATTGGGCGCGCCGCAGACTACCTGCGCAACTTCACCGCCACCTGCAACCTGACAAACTCGCAGCTTGTCTGAATCTGGGTGCTGCTCAACCGAGAGTATCTCGCCCACAACCACACCAGACATCTGCGGCGCTGCTGGATCGACTGCATCCACTTCCAGGCCAGCCATGGTGACCTGAGCCACTAAATCCTCTGTGCTGATCGAGGGATTAACTGATTGTCGCAACCAGGATTCACTAAATTTCATAAGTCACCCCAGCCTAAAATTGTTTGAGAAAGCGCAGATCGTTTTCAAAAAACAATCGCAAATCATTGACGCCGTAGCGCAGCATAGCCAGGCGCTCTACACCCATGCCAAAGGCAAAACCTGTGTATTGCTCTGTATCCACATTGCAGCTCTCAAAGACATTGGGGTGTACCATGCCGCAACCCATTACCTCTAGCCAGCCAGTCTGGCTGCACACGCGGCAGCCTTCACCGCCACAGTTGGTGCACTGAATATCCACCTCGGCGGAAGGCTCGGTAAATGGAAAATAGGAGGGCCTAAACCGCACTGGCAAGTCCGCTTCAAAAAAGGCTTTCAAAAACTGATCGATCACACCCTTAAGGTCGGCAAAGCTGATGTTTTTATCAACAACCAGACCTTCTACCTGGTGAAACATTGGCGTGTGGGTCAAGTCGGAATCGCAGCGATAGACTCGGCCCGGGCAGATAATGCGGATCGGGGGCTGCTGACTTTCCATGGTGCGCACCTGCACTGGCGAGGTATGGGTTCGCAGTACCGTGCTGGGATCTATATAAAAAGTATCGTGCATAGCGCGAGCCGGATGATGACCGGGAATATTTAGCGCTTCAAAGTTGTGGTAGTCGTCTTCAATCTCTGGGCCCGTCTCTACGTCGTAACCTATGCGGGTAAAGAAGGCTTCGATACGCTCCATGGTGCGAGTCACCGGGTGCAGCCCGCCAACCTCTTCACCGCGACCTGGCAGACTGACATCAATAGTCTCCTCCGCCAGTTGCGCATCCAGAGCCGCTGATTCAAGCTCAGATTTCTTATGGTTAATCTGCCCCTGAAGCGCCTGCTTGACCTCGTTGATCTTGGCACCTGCCGCTGGACGCTCTTCATTGGAGAGTGCCCCCAGGCCTTTTAAAAGCCCGGTCAATCGACCTTTTTTGCCCAGATAATCAACCCGCAGATCATCCAGTGCCGACAAATCTGTGGCTGCGGCAATCGCAGCTCCAGCTTCATTGGCAATCTGTTCCAATTCAATCATTTTGACTCACCACACAACTCAATTGTGTATCTTATTACCGATAAAAAAATAGGGAAAGAGCGGCAGCCCCTTCCCTATTCGATTCGCTTGAATGACCTGCTGTTAAAAAACAGCGGGTCCAGGCGATTTTACTTGTCTCTATTAAGCTAGGGCGGCTTTGGCTTGGCTTACAACCGCACCAAAAGCAGCTTTATCATGCACAGCCAGATCAGCCAGTACTCGGCGATCCAGTGCAATACCGGCTTTACTTAGACCATTGATCAGACGGCTGTAGGATAAACCTTCAACACGTGACTGAGCATTGATACGGGCAATCCACAGTCTGCGGAAAGTACGCTTCTTTACGCGACGGTCACGGTACGCATATTGGCCCGCTTTAGTCACTGCCTGAACAGCTACACGATAGACGCGGCTGCGCGCTCCGTAATAACCTTTGGCTTGCTTTAAAATTTTCTTGTGTCGACGACCAGCTTCAACACCACGTTTTACTCTAGGCATATTATTCTCCTACCAAAAATTAGTTAGTGACTTAAACGTTGCGCAACATACGATCGACGCGAGGCTTATCAGCAGCATTAAGAAGGCTGGTGCCACGCAGCTGACGCTTGCGCTTAGTAGTCATTTTGGTGAGGATATGGCTTTTGTGCTGATGCTTGTGCTTATAGCCCGAGGCCGTCTTTTTGAAGCGTTTTGCAGCTCCACTATGTACTTTAGCTTTTGGCATTTCTGTTCTCCAATAATGAGAGGTTTATAAAATCAACAGGAGACGCCCGGACAGCCTGCCAAAAACAATGGCTGAGCGCGGGTCGCGCTGAATACATCCTGTTGCTACTTCTAGATACTACTTTTTTGCTATTACTTCTTTTTGCTTCGGGGCGCCAATACCATAATCATTTGACGACCTTCCATCTTTGGGAACTGCTCAACCTGAGCCAGTTCTTCCAGATCTGCTTCAACTCGTTTCATCATATCCATGCCGAGTTGCTGGTGAGCCATTTCACGACCGCGAAAACGCAGAGTTATCTTGGTCTTGTCACCGTTCTCCAGGAAGCGAGTCAGATTGCGCAACTTAATTTGATAGTCGCCCTCATCGGTTCCCGGTCGAAACTTCATTTCTTTTACTTGCGTCTGCTTCTGCTTTTTCTTCTGCAGCGCTACTTTCTTCTTAATATCAAAGACATGCTTGCCGTAATCCATGATTTTACAGACTGGAGGCTGGGCATCCGGCGAAATCTCTACCAGATCCAGTGTCTCTTTCTGTGCCGCTTCCAGGGCTTCTGTCAGGGGCACTACGCCTACCTGAGAGCCATCAGATGCAACCAATCTAACTTCGGGGGACGTTATATCGTCGTTAAGCCGCGCCCGCTTGCTGTCTTTTTTAATAAACTTTACTCCGCTTTATTTACTCAGTACGCCCGCGTCGATCTGACTCTGATGAAAACAGGGCGCAAACCTCGTCTAGAGGTAGGCTGCCTAGGTCGTTTCCATCTCTGGTTCGAACCGCCACAGTGCGTGATTCTTTCTCTTTATCACCCACAACGAGAAGGTAAGGTACCCGTTGCATAGAATGACCGCGGATTTTAAAGCCGATCTTCTCGTTTCTCAAGTCACAAATGACCCTAAATCCCTTATTTTGCAATGATTTAGCCACTTCTTGGGCATAATCGGCCTGAGAATCGGTAATATTCATCACAGCGGCCTGTTCCGGAGCCAACCAGAAGGGAAATGCTCCCTCATACTGTTCGATCAAAATACCTATAAAGCGCTCAAAAGAACCCAGCAGTGCACGGTGCAACATCACCGGCACTTTGCGTGAGCCATCCTCGGCCACATACTGTGCATCCAGACGACCAGGCATGGAGAAATCCACCTGCATGGTGCCGCACTGCCAGACTCGGCCAATGCAATCTTTCAAGGAAAACTCAATCTTGGGGCCGTAAAAGGCACCCTCACCTGGCAGTTCCTGCCAGGGCAATCCTTTGGCATCCAAAGCTTGACCCAATGCCTCTTCGGCACGATCCCAGTCTTCATCAGAACCCACGCGCTGTTCTGGGCGCGTAGACAGCCGATAGATAATTTCAGTAAAGCCAAAGTCTTCGTAGACCTCATGGAGGAAGTCGATAAACTCCGACACCTCAGGCTGAATCTGATCCTCTGTACAGAAAATATGACCGTCGTCCTGGGTAAATGAGCGCACCCTCATAATACCGTGCAACGAGCCCGACGGCTCATTCCTATGGCAGGAACCAAACTCAGCTAGCCTCAGGGGCAAGTCTCTGTAGCTTTTTAAACCCTGATTAAACACCTGCACATGGCAGGGGCAGTTCATGGGTTTAATGGCGTAATTGCGGTCTTCGGTGGTGACCGTAAACATATCATCGCCAAACTTATCCGCATGGCCAGACTTTTCCCAAAGGCTAAAGTCCACCACCTGGGGGGTTTTAATTTCCTGATAGCCGCGCTCAATCTGCTTATCGCGCATAAAGCCTTCAACGGCCTTGTACACAGACCAGCCCTTGGGGTGCCAGAACACGGAGCCAGGGGCCTCTTCCTGCATATGATAGAGGTCCAGTTTTTTGCCAATCTTGCGATGGTCGCGTTTTTCAGCTTCCGCCAGGCGATTGATATAGGCTTTTAACTCTTTCTTATTGGTCCAGGCAGTGCCATAGATGCGCTGCAACATTTCGTTATTGCTGTCGCCACGCCAGTAGGCGCCTGCTACCTTGGTTAGCTTAAAGGCAGGTAATTTTGCAGTGGAAGGCACATGGGGGCCGCGGCAGAGATCAATAAAATCTCCCTGACGGTAAAGGCCGATGGGCTCGCCGGCGGGAATGCTGGCAATAATTTCGGCTTTGTACTCCTCGCCCATCTCTCTAAAAAATGCCACAGCCTCGTCCCGGTCCCATTCTTCGCGAGCAATGCTGTGATCAGCCTGGACCAGTTCAGTCATGCGCGCCTCTATGGCCTCCAGGTCTTCCGGGGTAAAGGTGCGCTCAAAGGCAAAGTCATAATAGAAGCCATCTTCAATTACAGGACCAATGGTTACCTGGGCTGAGGGGAACAGCTGCTTCACCGCCATAGCCAGCAAGTGGGCCGAAGAGTGACGAATAATATCCAGCGCCTCATCGGAGCGATCGGTCACGATCGCCAGGCTGGCATCTTCGCTCATTAAATAAGAGGCATCCACAACCTCTCCATTGACCACGCCTGCAAGAGTAGCCTTGGCCAGGCCGGCGCCAATATCAGCAGCCACATCGGCCACGGAGATAGGGTTATCGAAAACGCGTTGGGAACCATCAGGCAGGGTAATTGCAGGCATAGTACTTTCCTTTTCAGTGGTGACCCATACCAGAGGCCACATGAGTTAAAATATTTAGCGCGCATTTTACCCTGTATCGCCCTAGATACAAGCCTATTCCCAAGATGAGTTGGGTTATAATGAAGCTCTTTCTTGCACTGAAGTTTAGTTATCTTATGAAAATCTATGTAGACGCCGATGCCTGCCCCACAGTCATTAAAGATATCCTCTATCGCGTATCGCAGCGCACAGGTATAGAGGTGATTCTGGTGGCCAATCAAGCCCTATCCACACCCCGAATCCCCACTGTCCGCAGCATTCAGGTCAGTCAGGGCTTTGATGTGGCAGACGACCATATAGTTGAGCTAGTAGAGGCAGATGACCTAGTAATTACCGCAGATATTCCGCTGGCCGCCGAAGTAATTGATAAGGGTGGCAAGGCACTTAACCCGAGAGGTGAGCTCTATTCCAAGGCGAATATTAAAGCGCGGCTAAATATGCGGGATTTTATGGACAGTATGCGCAACAGCGGTGTGCAGGTGGGTGGCGGGCCCCCTCCCCTGTCTCAGCGAGATCGAATGGAGTTTGCCAATGCGCTAGATAAGTATTTGGCACAGTTTGGTTAAAAAGCCCAAAGCGGGGCTTGATTCATTTCAAATCCCATTGCCTGACAAAACCAATGAGCGTCTCCATAGTTGTTTCTGGGCATACAAACTTTCGTCTTAACTGGGTCGGACCTGCACAAGTAATTGGAAAATAGGCAAAAGCATCTTGTAAATGCACTTTTAGCGCCTTCGTGGCCGACTATCTTCCATCAAATCATCTAATTTAGATTGCGCCTTATCAAAGTCCTCTAAATCTATAACCTCAATCATCTCGCATTCATCGCGAATCATCTCCGCAATATGGCCTGGGTAGTGCCTGCAGTCTTCAGGTCTGCTTAGGTAGATAGCGCAAGTATATTTCTCTTTGCCCTGCCCAGGCTCAACCTCAAGAAAAGGGCAGCGAGTCAACTGCACGCCGGTATCCGGATCAAACCAGATATCATTGCCTTTTACATATTGGTAAATATGCGGCTCAAACAGCTCCCACATATCGATTTCGGCCGCTGTTGCAGACAGCGCGCCATCACCGTATTTAAGACAACACTTGCCACATTGGTTACAGTCTTTCATATGCTGAATGGGTTCACTGTCGGTGGTAGGGAGAAAGTGTATCACCGACAGTCCACCCAGGTGGTGGGTTTAGCCTATGTAAGGGGGCGGGTCTATGTATGGCCTATCGCCGAAGAAATATAACAGTTTAATTATGAGGCCTCTCGCCCTCATAATAATTATTATCGAGACGCTCTGGTAATATGTTATCGGGGGTATTTTTATATTCTTTAACTAACTGATTTACATATAAAAAATGACCAGGACTTAAGTGCATTACTCTTTTATCGGGGCACTTTTTGTGGGGTGTCGTTGATTTCTAGAAATAAACCGGCATACTGTTTTTATATACAGTTCCGTGAAAAGGGAGTTTCGCAATGTCGTCATCACCATTCCTTGGGTCTATCCGCGAATATATGCTAATTCGGCATTATAGTATTCGTACAATAAAGTCATATTTATATTGGACAAAGTACTTTATTCCATTCCACGATAAGAGCCATCCCGAATCTCTTTCGAAGAAAAATGTTGAGCGGTTCTTAACCCATCTAGTTGTGGAACGGAATGTTTCCCAATCGACTCAATCTGTTGCTTTAAACGCATTAGTCTTTCTTTATCAAAAGTTTTTAGGTCAGCCGCCTATAAATCTCGGTGATTTTAGAAAGGCGTCGCGTCAGCGGAAGCTACCTGTCGTTTTGACGAAGGATGAAGTATCGCTTATCTTTAGGCAACTCAAAGGCCTACATTAGTGGTCAGGTTATTCCCCTGTATTTATTAGGTTCAGACTAGAATTTAATGGCTGAAAAGGCACAGGAACATCGGCTTGATTCTTTGCCTGGCAAGCTACCGCAGAAAGTCTGACTTTCCATTTGGCCCAGCAACTTATAGCTAACCATTGGTTTGGGCTATAAGAATTACTAACTCACCAAGTAAGACAGTTTAAGAGGAGAAATCCCCACCTCTGATGTGAATATTGGCAGATGATTGGATTGGGAGCTGAGCAGAGAAAGATCTATTTGATTATTAAAAACAGGGGATTACCGCCCCAAGAGCACATTAATTGTTTGAGTTAAAAAGTTTAAGCCACGAAATAGCTAAATATCCAACAACCGCCCAATCTGGGCCGCCGTGAATGGCCAGCCCTTTTCGCTGCCATCCGGCAGGGCCACCACTGGAATACGAGTACCGTAGCGTTGCTTTAGGTCTTCACTCTCTTGGATATTCACTTCCACCAGCTCCCAGCCCTGCTGTGATATTAGCGGATAGAGAATGGTTTTGGCCTGCTCGCAGAGATGACAGCTGGGGCCCGTATACAATGTCAGCTGCTTAACCAAAACTGCTGCGCCTGGTGATTTTCCAAACATTGTGAATACGCGGGTTGCGCTCAAAATCCATATCCAATGTTTGGGGCGTGATATTTTGGCAATCAAACTGGCGCTCAGTGAGCTCGTCCATTTTAAATTTGCGGAAGTTATTGGAGAAAATCAGTACGCCATTGGGGGCCAGTTTGGCCATGGCATTGCGGATCATATCGCCATGATCTCGCTGTATATCGAGCACTGAATCCATTTTCTTGGAGTTGGAGAAGGTGGGTGGATCAAGGAAGATCACATCGTACAGCTCCCCCTCTTCTTCCAACCACTTGAGGCAGTCGGCGCGCAGCAGTTGATGCTTACTGGCACTCAAGTTGTTTAATTCAAAGTTGCGGCCAGCCCAATCCAGGTAGGTGTTGGACATATCAATGCTCAGTGAGCTTTTGGCACCCGCCAAAGCGGCCTGCACTGAGGCAGCGGCGGTATAACAAAATAGGTTAAGAAAGCTTTTGCCTTTGACCAGATCGCCAATCATGGCACGCACTGGGCGATGATCGAGAAATAGGCCGGTATCCAAATAGTCAGAGAGATTAACCTCAAACCGCCCGCGTCCCTCGGTTACCTCAATAATATCGCTGGCACCCTCGGTTGCGCGCTGATACTGGCTGTCACCCTTTTGACGGCGGCGCTCTTTGTAATGGGTTTTGCCGCGATAACTGGCAGAGAATTCTTTAACTGCCTGCTTAACCTCGGCAAAGCGCTCGCGGGCAACCTTCTCGGAGATGGTCGCCGGCGGGGCATATTCCTGCACATAGACAGACTGATCGTAGATATCCAGGGCCACGGCATATTCGGGGATATCGGCATCGTAGAGTCGGTAGCAGCTAATATTGGATTTTTTGCGCCAGCCATCCAAGCGGCGCTGATTTTTCTTTAGTCGATTGAGCACCATGCGCGCACCTTCGGTCAGCTCTTGGGCCGGTGCAGGTGTGCTTAACCGCTCGGCAATGCGAGCGGACTTGGAGGTCATATCGGTAAATACCAGCAACTTACAGGGAATGGTGCCGTTAAATAAACTGTACTGTTTGGTGGGGCTAAGGTCAGTTTCTCGACCCAGATCCACATTGCCGGTAAAGAT
>Ga0208305_10001626_pt1 | contig 10553 bp, 8 predicted proteins | sample ColrivemetaGS741_FD_187605 | JGI IMG/M metagenome (GOLD analysis project Ga0208305, IMG submission 187605) | Estuarine microbial communities from the Columbia River estuary - Flood tide ETM metaG S.741 (SPAdes) (version 2) | ecosystem: Environmental > Aquatic > Marine > Intertidal zone > Estuary... | reverse complement strand
CTGCTCGGCCCTGTCCTGCAGCGGATCAACGTCGAGTTCCTCGACCCGCTCATCGAGGACGTGTTCCTGTTCGCCCTGCAGGCGGGCATGCTGCCAGAACCTCCGCAGGGGCTGCTGGAAGCAGAGATCGACATCAAATACGTCTCGCTGCTGGCGCAGGCCCAAGAGGCTGTGGCTGCCGCGTCTATCGAGCGGACGTTCGGCTTCGCAGGCAACCTCGCTGCGGTCATGCCGGACATTCTCGACAACCTCAACGGCGACGAAGCCATCCGCCAGTACAGCGAGATCCTCGGCAACGGGCCGAACATCCTGCGCGAGGCCACCGACGTGCAGAAGCTGCGACAGCAGCGACAGCAGGCGATGCAGCAGCAGCAGGAGATGGAGCAGGCGGCTGTCATGGCGCAGACCGCGAACCAAGGCGCTCAGGCTGCCAAGGTGCTGTCCGAGGCTGACACCACCAACCCGAACGCCCTCGGCGCTCTGTTGCAGGGCGGTGGCGTCTGATGGCTCGCAAAGTTGTATATGACGCTGCTGATGCGGCGCAGGTGGCCGCAGCCGAGAAAGAGGCTGCGGATCGCCAGCGCGATCTGGATTACATCCTGAAAGAGCCTAGAGGTCGCCGCTGGCTCTACGACCTGATCTATTCGAAGTGCCATGTTGACCGGCTCAGTCATGTGCCGAACGACACTCACACCTCGGCCTTCCATGAGGGTGGCCGGTCCATCGGGCTGTCGCTGCTGGAAGAAGTACGCACCGAACAGCCCGCCCTTTTCCTGATGATGCTCAAGGAGAACCTAGATGACTGACGAAACACAACCCGCAGACATTCTCGACGTCGCGCCCGCTGCGGATGCGGCGGAGGGGCAGCCCAAGGCCGACAACAAGGCCATCTTCGACGACAAGCCTGACGTGAAGCCTGTTGACCAGAAGGCAGAAAACGTGGATAAGGGTGACCAAGCTGGTGACCTGCTGTCGGACGACGGGGCCTCTGGCGATGAAGGAGTGCCAGACCAGTACACCTTCGACGCTCCTGACGGCTCTGAAGTCGATCAAGAGCGGCTCGACCAATTCGGCGCGTTTGCCAAGGAACTGGGCATCACCCAGAACCAGTATCAAAAGCTCGTCGAGTTTGAGTTGCAGCGGACGCAGGAGGCCACCGAGGCTGCCGTGTCCATCTGGAACACCCGCGTTGACGCTTGGCGACAGGCGTCTCTGGCTGACAAAGAGATCGGCGGCCAGTCGTTTGAAGCGAGCAAAGGGATGGCGAAGAACGCCGTCAACCAGTTTGCAGATCCCGACTTCCGCGCACTTCTGAAGTCACCCACAGCGGACAACCCAGAAGGTCTGGCCCTGTCGAATAATCCAGCCATGCTGCGCTTCCTCACCCGTATTGGGAAGGTACTGGCCGAGCCGTCGCTCTTGGACGGCAGCGGCGCTCCAACCCCCTCGCAGGACGCTTGGGACCGGATGTACCCCTCGATGCGAAAAGAAACGGCGTAACCCCAAGGAGTAATTGCAAATGGCAACTCTCAGCGTCAAGAACCCGACCCTCGCCGATCTGGCAAAGGTCACCGACCCCGACGGCTCGATTGCCGACGTTGTCGAAATCCTGAACGAGACCAACGAAATCCTAGCGGACATGACTTGGCTCGAAGGCAACATGCAGACCGGTCACCGCTCGACCATCCGTTCCGGCATCCCTGCACCGACGTGGCGTAAGCTCTACGGCGGCGTCCAGCCGAACAAGTCGCGCACCGTTCAGGTCACGGACACCTGCGGCATGCTGGAAGCCTACGCCGAAGTCGACAAGGCTCTGGTTGATATGGCTGGCAACCCCGCTGCTTTCCGCATGCAGGAAGATCGCCCGCACGTCGAAGGTATGAACCAAGAAGTTGCGGATACGCTCTTCTACGGCGACGAAACCTCGGAACCCGAAGCCTTCACCGGCCTCGCCCCGCGCTACGATGACCTCTCCGCCGAGAACGGGGAGAACATCATAGACGCTCTTGGATCAGGTTCTGACAATGGTTCCATCTGGCTGGTTTGCTGGTCCCCGAACACCGTCCACGGCATCGTGCCGAAAGGCTCGAAGGCTGGTCTGTCGGTCCGCGACCTCGGTGAGGTCACGCTCGAAGACGCCTCGGACGGCTCGAACACTGGCCGCATGCAGGCATACCGCACCCACTACCGTTGGGATGCCGGTCTGACTGTCCGCGACTGGCGCTACGTTGTACGCATTGCGAACATCGACCGCTCGGACCTGTCCGCAGACGCATCGACCGGTGCGGATCTGAACGACCTGATGCATCAGGCCCTGACCCAGATCCCCAACGCGCGTTTTGGCCGTACCGCTTGGTACATGGACAAGACCATGCTGGCCTACCTGCGCCGTCAAACCGCCAACGCTGTCTCGAACTCGACCCTGTCGATGTCCGAAGTCGGCGGCACTTGGCAGACCTCGTGGGGCGGGTTCCCGATCCGTCGCTGCGACGCCCTCGCCACCAACGAAGCTCAGGTCAGCTAAGACTGACTTCACTGAAGGAGTGAAACTATGATCATCGACGAACGTCTTGAGATCAGTGATGCAGGCACTCTGGCGACCGCCACCGGTCGCGCCCTGCACGGCGACGTGATCGACCTCGGAGACCCCGCAGGCGATCTCGGCACTGGCGAGCCGCTCTACCTCGTTATCGTGGTCTCGACCGCTGTCACCTCTGCAGGTGCGGCGACCGTGACCTTCGAGGTCGTGTCGGACGCGGCAGCCGCCATCGCAACTGACGGCTCTGCTACCAGCCACGCCGTCACCGCAGCCATTGGCAAAGCGACCCTTGTCGCGGGCTACACCCGCGTCATCCCGCTGCCGCCGATGCAGAACGCCGAGCGCTACCTCGGCCTGATCAGCAACGTGGGCACTGCTGCCCTGACTGCTGGTGCGATCGACGCGTTCATCACGTCGGACTATTCGGCGTGGAAGGCTCACGCGAACAACGCTGAATAAGCGCGCGTAACCCAGAGAGCGGCGGCCCTCCCCTCCGCCGCTCTCACCTCAACAACCCTCTGAAGGAAGACACCGATGCCAATCTCTGTGAAATTCGATAAGAACGGCTTCCACCACCCGATCTACGGGCGCATGGGCCGTGGCCGCTTTGCCGGTATGGTCTACATCCTGCCGGAAGAGTTCGCCGCCAAAGGTATGCTGCCATCGACCGCTGTGATCCTCGAGTCCGATGAGGCCGAAGACCTGCTGGAAGAGACCGGACAGCGTAAGGCGATCAAGCCCGCTGTCCTAGACGCCGAGCGCTACGAGCGGGTCATAAAGACGAAGCAGCCGAAGGCTAGCGGCAGCAAACACCCGAAACTAACCTGATAGGATACGGGCATGGCCTCTGAAGCCCAGATTGCAAAGCTGGCTCTGCAGCACCTCGGTGATCGTTATGACATCACCAGTTTGGATGAGGCCTCGCCCGAAGCCGAGCAGGTCAATCTGATCTTTGAAGACGTCAGAGACGCGATGCTGCGGTCCCACCCGTGGAAGTTCGCCGTCAAGCAGACGTCTCCAAGCACACTGGTTGGGACCGTACCCAACCAGTGGGATTACATGTTCGTCTACCCGTCCGACGCGCTGAAGGTGTTGAACATCGTCAACCCCTTTGGCCGAGCCGAAAAGCCTATCAAGTTCGACGTCATGCTTAACAGCACAGGAACCAAGGTTCTGGTGTGCGACCTTGAAGAGCCGGAGTTCCGGTACATCTCCAAGGTCACCGACACGGGCATGTTTGATCCCGCCTTTGTCATCGCCTTCGCCTACCGTCTGGCGGAGAACCTTGCCATCCCCTTGACTGGCGACACCGCGCTACGCGATAGAATGCGGGCGCTGGCTGACGCCGAGACCTCGGCTGCAATGCGCGAGAACGCAAACGAAGGGGTCGAGGAAGAGATCTTCCGCGACCCTGACTGGATCACTGCGAGGGCCTGATGACCAAACTCATTCAACCGTCAATGGCAGGGGGCGAGGTGTCCGCTGCCATCGGTGCGCGCGTCGATCTGGCAAAGCGGTCCATCGCCGTCGAGATCGCAGAGAACTTCCTCACGCAGGTGGCGGGTGGGATGGAGAGCCGAGGCGGGCAGGAGTTCGTCGCCCGATGCAAGGGCACCACCGCTGTCCGCATCTTCGAGTTCGAGTACAACATCGACCAGACCTTCGTCATCGAGATGGGCGAGCAATACGCGCGCTTCCACACGAACGGCGGGCAGATATTGGACAGCTCGACGGGGGCCACGATCTCGGCTGCAACGCAGGCAGATCCTGTCGTCGTCACCAGCACTGGGGCGCACGGCTACCTGAACGGGGAAGAGATCTTCATCGGCGGCATCGTCGGCATGACGCAGCTCAATGGCCGCAACTTCAAGGTCGCCAACGTCACCTCGACCACCTACGAATTGCAAGACCTGAACGGCGTCAACGTCGACGGCACCGGCTATTCGACCTACACCTCCGGCGGTTCGTCCTTCAAGGTTTACGAGATCGTCACGCCCTACGCGGAGGCTGATCTGTTCGGCATCAGCTACGCCCAGTCGGGCGACGTTATGACCTTGTGTCACCCAGACTACGCCCCCCGCGAACTGATCCGCGTTGCCAACGACCAATGGACCCTGAGCGAGATCTCGTTCGAGCCGCAGCAGCCATTCCCGACAGAGCTGTCCGCGACGTGCAATACCAGCGCCACCACGGTGCTGGTGTCCGCGATCACACGGGCAGACCCCTGCGTCGTGACGACGAGTACCTCCCACGGCATCCTAGCAGGGGCCATCGTCCACCTGACGGGCATCGTCGGCATGACGAACCTAAACCACACGCTGTTCAAGGCATCTGCGGTCACTGGCAACACCATCACCCTCGCCAATGTCGACAGCGGCGTCGAGGTGGACAGCACTGGCTTCCCTGCCCGCACGTCTGGCGGCACCATCGAGGTCGCCGTCGCACCTCGGCAGTACACCGTCACCGCGATCAATAACGACACTGGGGAAGAGAGCCTTCACTCTTGCGACGTCAGGCAGATCCTGATCGCTAGCATCACGCAAGCCAGCCCCTGTGTGGTCACCACCATTGGCGGCCACGGCCTACGAAACCTAGACGAGATCGAGATCGAAGACGTCGGCGGCATGACCGAGCTAAACGGCGGGCGCTTCAACGTCATCTGGATTAGCTACACCAGTTTCAGTCTGCAAAGGCTGGACAACACAGAGGTCGACAGCACGGGGTACACCGCCTACACGTCTGGCGGGGTCGTGGAGCCGCTCTTCACTGAGGTCATCTCCAGCGCCGAGACTAACTGGAACAACAGCCTGTCTTGGGCTGCGGCTGACGGGGCGTCAGAGTACAACGTCTACGCATCCAGCAACGTGGGCCAGTTCGGCTACATCGGCACGACGACTAAGAACCGCTTTGATGACCGGTACATCGAGCCAGACTACACCGTCGTCCCGCCGCACCGCCGGAACCCTTTCGATGACCCAGCGGCGACCGGCAACTACAACCCAAGCGCGGTCGGGTTCTTCGACCAGCGCCGCATCTTCGGCAACACGAACACCAACCCGAACCGTTTTTTCATGACGCAGATCGGGCACCTGTACAACTTCAGCCGATCAGAGCCGACCGCAGACGACGACGCGATCATCGGCTCGATCATCGCTCGCCGGATCAACTCGATCCGACACATCGTCCCCCTCACTGACCTGATCGTCTTTACCAGCGGGGGCGAGTACCGGATCACTGGCGACCCGACGCTGACCCCGTCCAGTCTGAAGATCAAGCCGCAGAGCTATTACGGCTCGACCATCCTCCGCCCGATCGTGGCAGGCGAGGTCGGCCTCTTTGCCAGCGCAGGCGGGTACATCCGCGACTTCACATACCAGTTCGCCGACGACAAGTTCGTTGGGCGCGACGTCACTGTCCTCGCCCGCCACCTCTTCGACAGCTATGATCTGGTCGACTGGGACTTCGCCCCAAGCCCGAATAGCGCTGCGTGGATCGTCCGCGATGACGGGATGATGCTGGGGCTGACCTACAACCCAGAACAGGACGTCTACGCATGGACGCGGCACAGCACTCGGGGCAGCTACAAGTCTGTTTGCGTCGTTCGAGAGGGCAGTTACGACGTGCCCTATTTCGTCGTCGAGCGGAGTATTAACGGAACACCGGTGCAGTTTATCGAGCGGCAAGCCCCCCGCCGGTTCTCCGATCTGGCCGACGCCTTCTGCGTCGACGCTGGCCTGACCTTGGACGCTCCGATCGCGATCACCGGAGCGACCGCTGCTAACCCTGTGGTCATCACTACATCGGCGGCGCACGGCCTGACCGATGGTGACACCGTGGACATCAGCGGCATCTTTGAGGCCGACGCTACAACGACCCAAGGCAGGGTGACGTCGGCGGATTACAACGGCACTGGCTACACCGTAGCCAACGCGACGGCGACCACCTTCGAGCTAGAGATCGAGGGCGTGGGGGTCGATGGGTCTGGCTACGCTGCGTACTCTTCCGGCGGCGTTGCTAGAGAGGCGGTCACTACACTCTCAGGTCTATGGCATCTAGAAGGTGAGACAGTGGTGGCCGCCGCTAACGGCTACGCAGAGACCGGCCTTGTGGTGTCTGGCGGACGGGTGACCCTGTCAGCGCCAGCTAGCCGCGTCCATGTCGGACTGCCTTACACCTGCCGCCTGACGACCCTCCCACTCTCGACCTATGCAGAGGGCGGACAGCCGGTGCAGGGGAGAGCCAAGAACATCAGCCGCCTGACTGTGCAGGTCGAGCGGACAATGGGTATGTGGTACGGACCAGACGTTGATCACATGCGGGAAGCCAAGTTCGGCCTGCCCAGCCTCTACGGCCAGCCCCTTGCGATGGTGACTGATGACATTGACGTGACAATGAAGGGGGACTGGGGTAAGCGTAAGCAAATCGTGATCGAGCAGAGGTCGCCGCTCCCCATGACAATCTTGTCCCTGATCCCAGAAGTGCAGGCAGGAGGTAACTGACATGCCGTTTTTTCTTGCTCCCCTCTTCGCAGCAATGGCAGCCCAGCCGCTCGTCGCTCTCGGCGTGGGGCTGTCGGCTGTAGGGGCCGCGCAGCAGGCCTCCGCCCAAAAGAAGCAGGCGCAGTACCAATCACAGGTCGAGCAGAACAACGCCATCATTGCCGAGCAGAACGCGATGGATTCCATCAGGCGGGGCGCGGTCGAGAGCGCCAAGCACGGTGTCCGCATCCGGCAGACCTATGGCTCTGCCAAGGCTGCCGCCGCCGGTTCCGGCATGGACGTCACCGTCCAAGGAGAGGTCGCTGCCAAGCTCCTGCGAGACATCACCACCGCAGGTGCATATGACATGGCTACCATCCGGCACAACGCATCAATGGAGGCCCGCCGTGCGATGATCCAGAAGGATCAGTTCACCGCGCAATCACGGCTGTTCGACTTGCAAGCGTCCAGCATCAGCCCGATGATGGCTGGCCTAAGCGCCGGACTCGGCGCAGCCGTTCAGAGCGACTTGATCTAAGGAGGCCGAGATGGTCCGCATCCCAACCCCCGACCTCCAAGGCGCACAGCGTATCGGCGCAGGGCAGGCTGCCGCTGCAGACACGCCCTACTCGAACTTGCGGATGCCGGATCTCGGCCAGCGCGGGCGCGACATGAGCGCCCTAGGCAGCGCTGTCGGCATGGTCGGGCTGGCCCTCGAACAGAACAAGCAGGAGGCTCTCAGCCTAGACGCGCAGCGCGAGATCAACGCCTTCAACAGGCATATGCAGAACCCCGATAGTGGATACGCCTCCCAGTTCGGCGTCGACGCTCTTGGCGGCGCGGACCGCACATTCGCGACCTTCGAAGAGTTTCATGCAGATTTGGTGGCGCGATACCGTGAACGCGGTATGTCAGACGATGGGGTGTACACCCTAGAGACGGCGCTTCAGAGAAACGGTGCGACGTTGTACTCGTCCGCTGCCGGTCACGAACTGTCTCAGGGTACGTCAGCGATCTTGCAGGGCTACTCAGCATCGATTGGCAACGCCGTATCCTCAGTCGGTAACCCACTGACCTATGACCTGAACACTGCCGTCAGGGCGTCCGAGACCGAGGGCGTCTTTGAGGGGACGTTCACCGCTGCCCTTGAGAGCGTCACCAACAACGTCAACGCCATCGCAGATCGCTCAGGACTGACGCCAGAGGCGCGGTCTGGGCTGCTGCGTGAGCAGACCACAGCACTGGTCACCAGCCGCGTCGGAGGTCTAGTCCAGCAGGAAGAGCCTCGCGCAGCGGAGAGCTTCCTGCGGCAGGCCAACGCTGCTGGGCTGATCGACAGCGACAGGTACAACTCCGTCATGAATGTGCTGGACGGCGAGATCGTCAACGTCGAGTCTGTCCGTAATGCGGTGGAGGCCATCGGTCTGGATGCCACGGCCAGCCTCAACTCCGCGATTGAAGGCGCAGCGCGAGACCCCGCACAGCGAGGTATGCAGCCGCGCTTTTCATCCGCCATGACTGACTTCATGGCAGCCGCGCAGAGCGAGGCTGGCATGCGGGTCACTATCGCCAGCGGCTACCGAACACCAGAGCGGCAGGCAGAGATCATCGGGGAACACATGGCCGAGTATGGCTTTAGCCCTGACGAGGTCGTCAAGTGGTATTCGGACATCGAGACGATGGGTGCCACGCGAGCGGGCATGGAGTGGGAGAGCCGTATCGAGGCCTCCGGCATGACCGCAAACATCGCCCTGCCGAATCGGTCATTCCACCAGCATGGGGTCGCAGCGGACATCTCGGTCAACGGAAAATCACTCGCTAACGCCACCGAGGAAGAGATCAACTGGCTCCGATCCAACGCTGGCAGATTTGGTTTGACCATCCCGATGGACCATGAAGACTGGCACGTCGAGCTTGCTGGCGTCCGCGATGGGTCCGTCCCGACAAACAGCGGCCTCGACACGATCCTAAACCTGCCGACGGACACTGACAGGGACCGGCGGATCTTCCTTGCGTCGCTGGAGCAGTTTAACGGCATCAACGCGCAGATCGCCGTCGCCCGCAACCGCATCACCACTGACTACGCGAACGATCGGATGTCTAGCATGATCGAGATGCGTGATCAGATTATGCTGGGTGAGATGCAGTTCTCTGACTTTGTCCCCTTCAGCGACGAGATCTCTATGGACTCTCCCGTGATCGACATGGTGCGGCAGTACTTCGAGGTTATCCGCTCCGGCGCGAACGTATCCACCGACACAAGCAGTGGGTCGACCTACAGCATGATGCTCGACGCTATCTCTAATCCTGACAGGGAGGCTGGCGTGGTGGCGCTGGCCTCCTTGTTGCGTGACCCCGCGTCCCGCCTGACGGTCAGCCCCACCGACCTTAGCGCGGTGCAGGCCGCCCTGCAGCACATGACCACAGCGGGAAGCTGGAACCCTACCGATCTAAGCTCGGTCGTCGAGAGCGTACTCTCCACTGGGCGGGGCGCGGAGGCGTTCAATGGTCTGAGTAATGAAGACAAAGCCAACGCCATCGCACAGGCGGTGCAGCAAGTGCTGCCGCACATCCAAAGGGCTGCGGACAACGCCTCCTCCGAAGGCAAGGTGCTGGACAAAGTCCAGCTTGCACGGATTGCCCAAGAGCGAATGGTCTTCACCACTGACGGTGACAACCTCGTACCCGTCATGGCGTTCTTCAACGAACACGTCTTGAGCGAGCCTACTTCTGACGCGCAGAACGACGCCCTCATAGCAGGCCTACGCAACGGCGACTTCGCCGTCGGTGACTGGATGACCAAAGCAGGCCTAGGGCTGTCGGGCGACCAGTTCGCCGACCTGCTGGAGGATATGCGCCTCGGCTACGTCGAGACCAATGGGGGTATGGAGCCTGATCCTGTGGAGCTTCTGAACGCAGGCATCGACCGCGCCATTGACCTGATGGGTGTATCGAGGGCAGAGCAGGTTGGGGTCATCGAGTTCTGGGACCCGCGTGACGCCAGCCTTGCCGAACGTGCTGCGGAGATGGCGGATATGGAGCGCCTCCAGATGGAAGGCGTAGCTCCGTCCCTACCAGAAGCGGCCACTGCGGCAGCCGAGATCGCGGCGGCATCCAGAGGTACGACGCTGCACCCAGACACGCTGGACGAAGCCCGTGTCGTGGCTGCGGGCATCACCGTCAACGATGTCGCCGATATGCCTCTCCCGACGGTGCAGACATGGCTGTCGGCCTATACCCGCGCTGCGGAGGGGGGAGACTTTATTTTGCCAGAAGAGGTTGTGGGTGCGCTTCAGGCTCGTATGCTGCGCGGGGCAAACGATAGTGACATGGATGTACCTCCGCCGACGTCACAAGCGCCGACGCCAGAAGCGCCGTCGGCTGCTCCCACCGCGCCGCAGCAGACCACTGCCCAGCCTACCGGCCCGATGCCTGCTACATCATCCGGCACCACCGCGCTGCCCGCGACAGACGCTGACGTCTCGCGAGCAGGTGGGAAGACCACGCGACCAGTGCCTCCGGCGCAGGACGTTGCA
>Ga0208305_10001617_pt1 | contig 10602 bp, 7 predicted proteins | sample ColrivemetaGS741_FD_187605 | JGI IMG/M metagenome (GOLD analysis project Ga0208305, IMG submission 187605) | Estuarine microbial communities from the Columbia River estuary - Flood tide ETM metaG S.741 (SPAdes) (version 2) | ecosystem: Environmental > Aquatic > Marine > Intertidal zone > Estuary... | reverse complement strand
AAGTATCAGTTGTAAAATTCACAAAACCACTTTAAAACTGATAATAAGTGATAACGGCAAGGGATATTTTCAGAATAAAGATGTACCTGCAAAATCTCTGGGAATAGAATTGGTAACTGAAATGGTCAAACAATTAAATGCCACAATTGTCATAAATTCAGCAAAAGGAACAGAAAATATTATTGAAATTCCAATTTAATTATTAACTTACTCATTATTATTTATTAATAATTCTCCTTTAGATGATTGAAATTTTACTTATTGAAGATGAATTTATCATTGCAAAAGATATTAAGGTTTTGTTAGGTAAAAACAACTTTGCAAAAGTAGACTATGCAAGAAATTATGCTACCGCATTGGATTTATTTGTAAAAAATTCTTACGATTTAATTATATCTGACATTAACCTAAATGACAAAAAAGACGGCATTGAAATCATCGCCGAATTTAGCAAAATAAAAAAAGTTCCTGTAGTATATTTAACAGCATATTCTGATTTAGATATCGTTAACCGTGCTGAAAAAACAATGCCATTTGCTTATATACTTAAGCCTTATAACAACAACCAGCTAAAAGCAACAATAAATTTAGCTTTATTAAACTTTAACAAACAATCAATTGCAGTCTCAGAGAATAAAGAAAATACATCTAAATTACGGCTTTTAACAATTCGGGAAAAAGAAGTGCTTGTTACCTTAGCTTCGGGGAAAATAACCAAGGAAATTGCAGAAGCACTAAATATTTCTAATCATACTGTAGAGCAGCATAAAAAAAATATTAGGAAAAAATTAAATCTTACAACTGTTGGAGAGTTGATAAATTTCACGATGTCAACTCAGTTATTAAAATTGTTTAAATAAAATTAACTAAATCGCCCCATTGTTTGCTCAAGATTTAAAGTCAAAATAGTTGATATACCAAAAAAAAAGCTACTTAACAAGTTTATTGCTAAGTAGCTGTTTTTTCAGTTTAGTACCCCGAGTGGGAATCGAACCCACACTCCCGAAAGAACTGGATTTTGAATCAAACCCCGCCATTTTCGATGTAGTAAATACTAGGCCTCAGAGAGGTTAATATTCGTTTTTTTAACAAAACCGTATTCGGTATTGTATACTGCAAATATAAACATTAATATTGTTGACTGACGTTAAATTACACTAAAATGCAGTATAATGAGGAATTTAGACAAGTAGTTAAAGAAAGATTTAAGTTTGGTATTAAAACTAATTACCTCCCTGATCAGAAATATATCAACCGCCTAATTGCTTCATTAGATAGAGTTGAAGCAAATAGTTATGATCTGAGCGAAACAGCTTTTATTTTTGAATTCAACGACTTAAAAGAAAATGATATTACGCAATCTATTAGGATATTCGTTGATGATTGCCTAAATCAACTGTGTTGGATTAACTCTATTATAGAATCTGGTAAGTTTGCACATACAGAAGAAGAACTTGATCAAGAATTCGACTATAAAACTCCGACAATAAGTGGTAATCCTTGGACTCTAGATAAAGTTACAAGAAAAGGTGTGTATTTTCGTGGTGATGAACCATATCAAGATTCGAGGGTAATAATCAACTCGGAAAATATCGTAGAAATTGCCAAATCTTTATCCCAAGTTGTAGAACTGAATCGTGATTTTATAAATTTTAAAAAAAATAACCCAACCATAAAAAGTGTTATTACTGCTCCGACCACAAATGATTCATCATTGTTCATCAGTAAAGACCGAGAAATTGATTGCCTCAACGTGTTAAAAGAGATTAAACACCCTATTTTAGATGTTGATGGAAATTTTATGGGAGACAGCGGGATGAAGTCTGCAATAGTAGCCTGGTACTACATATGTTCACGTCTAAACTTAATCAATAAAAATTCCGATAATAGAGATGTTGTGGCAAGAAAAGTAATGAAAATAATACCTGGTTTAAAAATTGGGGGTAGTCTCTTCCATAAAGATCCGGTTGCAAAAAAATACAAAGATGATATTGAGCAAAAACTAAAACAACTTGCAAGAAAATAATCTAAAAACCTTCACAATCTTCACGACTTTCACAAATAAATTTCACAACCTTCTCTTAGCTATTTCCAACCACTATTAATGCGGTAATTACAAGTATTTTCGATCATAATTTAAAAATATATAATTATGATACAGATAAATACACTTACTTTTTTCAAGGTTTCAACCTTAATTTTCCCCACTATAAACAACGTCGCTTCCTTTATTTATAGAAGTGTTGCTTCGTTAAAAAATCATCCAAACACGTTAACTATTTTACCAATTATAAAAAAGTAGTTAACCTAAATGTTGCAGCTCAATAACAAAATAGCATCCTTAGTAATGGATAGTCTAACTCTTGAAGAGTTGGAAGCTATGGTTGAGCAAAAAAGGCAAGAAAGTAAAAAGTTATCTGCACCTGTTAAGATGACTGAAAAGGAGAAAATTAAAAATTACTGTACGGACTTACTAAAGAAAAAGCTACATCCACCTAAATACAAATAATAAATTTAGCTGTTAGCATTACATAATAAAAATCAAGAATACTTACAAACAAACAATTACAAAATGAAAAATTATAACACCATTAATGGTACGGGGTACCGTTATATTAGTCAAATACCTGAAATTATTAAAGGAGGACTTCCGAAAGGTATATTAAACAAGAAACGATCAGATGTTGGTGGTACTTTCTCTGTACTATCTAGTAAATTAAATTATATCGTTGTTGTGCCATATACATCACTTATTGATTCCTTAATGGCCGACAAAAATATTCCTTACCCTATGATTGCTGTAAAAGGAGGGGTTAAAAGATATGAATTTGTTGAATATATAGAAAATAATAACATCCATAAAATTATAGTGACATATGATAGTTTTTATAAAATTGCTGATTGGCTAGCTGAACAGAACTGTAGCTTGAACGATTACAGAGTTCTTATAGATGAGTTCCATAATATTTTAATCAGTTTTAAATTTCGAAGTAAAGCTATTAGTGATCTAATTAAAGTAGCCAGTAAATTTAATCACGTTACATATATGTCGGCCACACCAATTAAAGATACGTATATTCCTGTTTTCTTAAAAAATGAACCAGTGACAATCATAGAGTGGGGTGAGTCAAAAAAAATTCAAGTGGAATCTGTAGGTACTCATAACCCTATTGAAGTTATTCTTAAATTGATTAGAAAGTTTTTAAGTAAAAATGGGTTGATAGTTACCAGTGTCAATGATAGTCAAATTAGAGTTCAGGAGTTATTTATATATGTAAATTCAGTCAAAGACATAGCAACTATATGTAAAAGCATTGGAGTCAGCTCAAAAGTTGTTAAAGTTGTTTGTAGTGATGATATAAGTAATTTAGCTGTTTTGAGAGAGGCTAATCTTGAAATCTCAAAAATAATTGCTCCTAACAAGAAGCTGAATTTTTTCACAGCTAAGGCTTTTGAAGGAGCCAACCTTTTTAGTAATAACGGGCTAGTAGTTGTTATTTCTAATAGCGATAAAAGACATACACTGATAGATTTCCATACCTCTTTATACCAGATCTTTGGACGGCTTAGGGAAAATGAGCAGTACCAGAATGTTTTCAGACATCTAATTATACAAATATATGCGAGCATTAAGGATAACCACCCATCTTGGAATTTGAAATATTTTAGAAATAAGGCCGCAGCTAAAATCAAAAAGGAGATTGAATCATCTAAAGTTTTAATCTCTAATTATAAATCAATGGATAAAAAAGGAAAGGATGAATTTAGAGATAGGATTCTTGCTAAACCTTATTTTACTATGTATAATAAAGCTGAAGATTCTTTTGTGTTGTCAAATATGATGATCAACTTTTCCAAATACCAATATGATCTTTTATATAATATTTATGCCGATGGGTTTTCCGTTTTGTCTTCGTACCCTAAAGAGTACTTTCGGGCTTTCGGTAAAAGCAGTATACTTGAAAAGAATAAAGTAGAAATTAAACTAGCAACAAATGTTAATTTTGGAAGCTTATTGAAAGACTATGTAGAACTAAAAACTAAGGGGTCTACAACTGATTTAATCGAAAGATATGAACGTGAATATCCAATCTTTGAACAGGCCTATAATCAAATAGGCGTATCAGGTATTAAAAGTTTAAAATATTCTCGAACTTTGATAGGACGTTATCTGAAAATATACTCTATCGGGAATATAGACACCTATTTGAGCAGTCTTATTGGTAGTGATGAAAACTACTTTATATCTAATGAAGATTTGAAACAGGGATTTAAAAAATTCTTAATGATATCTGGGATTACTACTACAGGGATTGGGATTACAGCCTCTAAGATCGTAAATCACGCTGTAGGGTTTGATATAAAATCATCACAAAAGAGAATCAATGGCAAGCCGCCAGTTTGGGGCTATGTGATTAAGAGAAGCCCTACTTTTTTGTTAGACAGAATGGGTTATACACCTTAGGATTAAGTGTCACTATTTTTACGGCTGTACCCCCTTATAAGAAGAATCTAAGAATAAAATAGTGACATAAAAAGTTACACTAAAAATAACAAGATAATAATTATGAAAACACAATTTAAGATAACAGGTCTATACTATGAAAAATTAGCGACTATTAAATTATAAAAAGTTAAACGCTATGGTTTGTGACTTTTAATTTAGTTGATTCATCTAAAATATTGATTTTAAATAAAGTATGATTCTTATCATCCTATAGTCTAAATATTAAAACTACTTTTGTAATTAATAAAACTTTATCAATTATGAAAAATCTAATTTTAATAAATAGTATAAAGATTGTTACTGCTCTAATGATTTTTACTTTAATCTCTTGTGAAAAAACCGAAGATTTGGTAAGTAATGAAGTTTCTGGTACTTATATTGGTACTTTAACTTCAAATGTTTCTAGTAAATCAAGTTTAGCTAAGAGTAATATAGCTGCAACCGCCGTTATTAAAATGGTGGGTAAACAAATTGAAGTTCATTGTTTTGGAGATAATTTTGACACTACAATAATGCTCGATATATACCATAATGGTGATAGTATAAATGTATGTTTTACAGGTAATGATTTTGAAAATATGTATGGGCATATGTTAGGGCAAGGCAATATGATGAATGGAAATATGCATACTACTGGTAGTGAATGGATGCAACATTTAAACAATGAGCATCACGAAGGTGATGAACATTTTGGTGGTTTTGATATGATGCACCATTCTTTTAATTATACTTTTAAAATGAATAATGGAGATTTTCATTTTCAGGGAACAAAAAAATAAATTGAGCATTATAATTACATCAAAGTATTATAAAGCCTTCATTTAATCTTTTTGAAGGCTTTATTATTTTTTTGCAACACCATTGCATTTATAATTTTACTACATTTGCCTTCATAATGAAATTTTTAGCAACCATATTAGCATTATTTATACTTTCATTGTCTGCATTACCGTGCGATGATGATAGCTTTAACAACCAACAAACTGAAAGAGTATCTCAAGTTGTCGATCTAGATAATCATTCACATTCAGATATGTGTTCTCCTTTTTGTATGTGTAGTTGTTGTTCTATAAGTATTACAGAACCTGTAAAACATATAGAATATGTAATGTATGCTGAAAAACCTTCAAAAGTAGTAGCTACATTTTATAGCTCATCTTTTTCCAACAACTATTACTCAAAAATTTACCTACCTCCTCAAGTTTAAGTTATAAATACAATTTAATCGCCTTCATTACGGGTTGATTTTAAATATTAATAACTTAATCTTAAAAAACAATGATCGATAAAATCATTCGCTTTTCAATTAATAATAAATTAATTGTAGGCTTATTTATTTTAGTTCTTATAGGAGCTGGAATATATTCAATGTTAACAATAAAATTGGGTTCAGTACCCGATATTACCAATAATCAAGTTCAAGTAATTACCGTTGCTCCTAATTTAGGAACTGAAGATATTGAGCAATTTGTAACGTATCCCGTGGAACTTGCAGTAGCTAACTTACCCAGCGTTACAGAATTGCGCTCCGTTTCTCGTTTTGGACTTTCGGTAGTAACTATTGTATTTTCTGATGATATGGGAACTTACTTACCACGTCAATTAGTTCAAGAAAAATTAACAGCCATTCAAGAAAGTATTCCTGCTGGTTTTGGAAAACCTTTTATGGCACCAATAGCTACTGGCTTAGGTGAAATTTACCAATACTCTATTGTTCCAAAAAAGGGTTTTGAAACTAAATATTCTCCGTCTGATTTAAGAACAATTCAAGATTGGATTGTAAAACGTCAAATGGCATTAGTACCTGGAGTAGTAGAAATAAACTCTTTTGGAGGAAATGTAAAACAATATGAAATTGCTTTAAACCCAGACAAATTAAACAGTATGGGTATTAGTATCAATGAGGTTTTTGAAGCACTAGAAACCAATAATTCTAATACTGGTGGTGCATATATTGAAAAAAATCACCAAGCTTCCTTTATTCGTGGAGAAGGTCTTGCTAGAAGTTTAGCAGATATTGAAAATATTGTTGTGAAAAATGTAGAAAATACGCCCATTTTAATAAAAGATGTTGCAGATGAAGTCCGTTTTGGAACAGCTGTTCGCTATGGTGCTTTTACGGAAGACGGACAAGAATCCGTTGGTGGTCAAGTGTTAATGCTAAAAGGAGAAAATCCAAACGAAGTTATAAAAAATGTTCAGAAAAGAATTGCGAATATTCAAAAATCCTTACCAGAAGGTTTAGAAATAAAACCGTTTTTAGACAGGAGCGATTTAATTGCTAGAACCACAAGTACAGTTTCCAAGAACCTTATTGAAGGTGCCTTAATTGTTATTTTTGTCCTAGTACTTTTGTTGGGAAGTTTAAGAGGCGGTTTATTAACGGCTTCAATTATTCCGCTGTCATTATTATTTGCCTTTATTCTAATGAAAGCAACAGGTGTGTGGGCAAATTTAATGTCCTTAGGTGCTATTGATTTCGGAATAATAGTTGACGGCGCTGTGATTATTGTTGAAGGTACTGTGCATCATATAGAGCAACGCCTCAAGAAAAACAAAAACAACATCTCTTCTGCTGAAATGGATGAGTTAACCTATAAATCAAGTAGTATGATGATGAATGCTGCTTTTTTTGGACAACTTATTATTCTAATTGTATTTACTCCAATTTTATTTTTAACAGGTGTTGAAGGTAAAATGTTTACACCAATGGCATACACCTTTGGATTTGCAGTTTTAGGTGCTTTGTTATTATGTTTAACCTATGTTCCTGTGATGGTATCCTTATTTATGAAACCATCACCACAAGGCAAAAACAATATATTTACACGTACTGAAACTTGGCTAAACACTATTAGCAACAAGGTAATGGCAGCTATTTTTAAAGTATATAAACCTTTAATACAAGGGGCTTTAAAATTCAGAAAAACTACCATTGCAATAGCGAGTGGACTCTTTATAATTGCAGCGCTGATCTTTTCAAATATGGGAGGTGAATTTATTCCAAAATTAGATGAAGGTGACATTGCAATGCAAATTATTATGAAACCTGGTAGTTCGTTATCAGAATCTATAAAAGTATCTAATCAGGTCGAAAATATTATCAAAAATAATTTTCCAGAAGTGATAACAGTTGTAGGTAGAATTGGTGTTGCTGAAATCCCTACAGACCCAATGCCAATGGATATTACAGATAGCTTTATAATATTAGAAAAAGATGTAAATAAATGGACTTCTGCAGATAATAAAGCAGAACTAATTGAATTAATGCAAGAAAAATTAAAAGCAATAGTTGGTGTAAATTTTATTTTTAGCCAACCTGTTGAATTGCGTTTTAATGAATTACTCACTGGTGTTCGTGAAGATGTTGCTATTAAATTATATGGAAATGATTTAGATGTTTTAGCTATTAAAGCAGAAGAAATGGCTAAAATTATACAAACTGTTGAAGGTGCTGCTGATGTTAGAGCTGAAGCAACGGAAGGACTGCCACAAATCACCGTAATTTATCAACGAGAAAAATTAGCGAAATACGGTTTAAATATTGATAAATTAAATAGATATGTTAGTACTGCTTTTGCTGGTGCAAATGCAGGAATTATTTTTGAAGGGGAAAAACGTTTCGATTTAGTAGTGCGTTTCGCTGCCAATAGCAGAGAGAGTATTGAAGATTTAAAAAATCTTTTTGTAGACCTTCCAAATACAAATACGCAAATACCTTTAAAAGAATTAGCCGATATTAGTTACAAGCCTGGTCCTATGCAAATTTCGCGTGACAATACGTATAGAAGAGTTTCTGTAGGTGTAAATGTAAGAGGCAGAGATGTAGAATCTATGGTTGGTGATATTCAGCTAAAACTAGATAAAGAATTGAACTTACCTGAAGGTTATTTTATTGAATATGGTGGGTCTTTTGAAAACTTATTAAGAGCAAAAGAGCGCCTTTCTATTGTTGTTCCTATTGCTTTATTCTTAATATTTATACTGCTATACTTTGCATTAAACTCAATAAAACAGGCAGCTATGATTTATATGGCAGTTCCTTTGGCTGCCATTGGTGGTGTTTTAAGTTTATTTTTACGTGGTATGCCTTTTAGTATTTCTGCAGGGGTAGGTTTTGTAGTGTTGTTTGGAGTTGCTGTATTAAACGGATTGGTTTTAGTAAGTAGATTTAACAGTTTAAAACTAGAAGGAATGACCGACTTAAAACTCCGAATCCTTACCGCTACTGAAGAAAGATTAAGACCTATTTTATTGACTGCAATTGCAGCTATTATGGGGTTTTTACCAATGGCAATTTCAGCATCTGCAGGAGCAGAAGTTCAACGCCCTTTAGCTACAGTTGTTATAGGTGGTTTAATTTCATCAACACTTTTAACCCTTTTGGTAGTACCAATTCTATATTATTTTGTTGAAAATGGTACTTCTTTAAAATCTAAACTTAAAATGAAAAATGCTAAAACAACACTTTTAATTGTTGGAATGGTGTTAAGTATGGCATTAAATAAAACCTATGCACAAACAGCACCTATAAAATTATCAATTGAAGACGCAGTTAAAAATGCAATGGAAAACAATCCTTTAATAAAAGGCGCTCAATTAGAAATTGAAAAACAACAAAGTTTAAAAAAGACTGCTTTTGATTTAGATAAAACGGCAATTACGTATACTAAAGGACAATTAAATGGGATTCAACAAGATTATAATGTGAATATTTCACAAGATTTTAAATTTCCAACAATTTATGGAACACAAGCTAAATTACAAGCTGATAAAATAAAACTAAGTGAAACTAATTTAATTGTTGAAAAAAATAAGTTAGAGCGAAATGTAAGAGCCATTTATTTAGAGTTATGGTTCACAAAAAACAAGTCTAATTTAATTTCCAGCCTAGAGAAAGAATATGAAAATTTCGCCTTAATTGCTGAAAAAAAATACGCGATTGGCGAAACTATTTTGATAGAAAAAATTGCCGCAGAAGGTAAAAATGAAGCGATTAGTTTGTTGAAATCTGAAGTGGAATTAGACATAAAAAGTTTAACTAAGCAATTGCAATTGCTAATGAATATGGATATTTCCTTTGAAATTTCTAATAAAAATTTAGAAAAAATTCCTTTTAAAACTTTTACCGAAGAAAATACTGAAAATCCAATACTCTTATTACAACAAAATGAAATTGCAGTTATAGAAAGAGAATATAAATTGGAGAATGCCAAATTTCTTCCTGATCTATCCGCAGGTTATTTCAATCAGCAAATTGAGGGTGTTAAAAATTTCTCGGGTTTTGAAGTAGGTCTTAAAATACCTTTATTTTTTAGATCACAACAAGGAAAATCTCAGGCAGCCAAAAAAAGCGCTGAAATAGCTTCAATAAATTATCAGCAAACAAAATTAGAATTAGACGCAATAGTGCAAACCAAACTCAGTGAATATGAAAAGCAAAAAGCTGCTTTAGCATATTATGATTCAACGGGTATATTATTAGCGGATAAACTATTTTCATCTGCTATAAAAGCATATAAAGAAGGTGAAATAGGCTATGTAGAATATATTGCCCTTATGGAACAATCGATTGAAATTAGAAGTAGTTATTTAAACGCTCTTAATCTTCACAATCAAACAGTAAACGAAATTAATTACCTAACAGGAAAATACAATTAAGATGAAAAATATTTTAAAAATCAGCACCTTATTAATACTTCTTTTTACTACAATAAGTTGTGGAAATAGCGAGTCAAAGCATACTGAAGGCGATGACCATAAAAATGAACAAACAAAAGATGCGACTAATGAAGAGGAAACCCCAAATAAAGTAGCCTTAAAATTAAACCAATTAGAAATAATGGGCATAGAGTTAGGCAACCTTAGTCAACTAAATTTAGGTGCTTCATTAAAAGTAAACGGTCAATTAGAATTGCCTCCTCAAAATATGGCAAGTGTAAGTGCCTTAATAGGTGGTCGCGTACAAAGCGTTACGGTGGTTGAGGGTGATTTTGTAAAAAAAGGCCAGGTAATTGCAACATTAAACAATCCCGAATTTATAGCAATGCAACGCTCATATCTTTCTGCTAAAAGTAATTTCACATATTTAGAAA
>Ga0208305_10001614_pt1 | contig 10621 bp, 13 predicted proteins | sample ColrivemetaGS741_FD_187605 | JGI IMG/M metagenome (GOLD analysis project Ga0208305, IMG submission 187605) | Estuarine microbial communities from the Columbia River estuary - Flood tide ETM metaG S.741 (SPAdes) (version 2) | ecosystem: Environmental > Aquatic > Marine > Intertidal zone >... | reverse complement strand
TAAAAATTATGAATCTTCCATACGCTGAACCCTATAAAACCAAAATGGTTGAATATATAAAACCATCAACTATTGAAGAACGCAAACAATGGATCAAGGAAGCTGATTATAATTTATTCAACTTAACGTCAGAAAAAGTATTTATTGATCTGTTAACTGATTCTGGAACCGGTGCCATGAGCGATAAGCAATGGGCCGAAATGATGGTGGGTGATGAAAGCTATGCCGGATCTCAATCGTTTTTAAAATTAAAAGATACCGTAAAACGCCTTACCGGATTCGACTATTTTTTACCAACCCATCAGGGAAGAGCGGCAGAAAACGTCTTGTTTTCGGTTTTGGTAAAAGAAGGTGACGTGATTCCTGGAAACTCCCATTTTGATACTACCAAAGGTCATATTGAATTCAGAAAAGCATCTACCCTGGACTGCACTATTGATGAAGCTTTTAATACCACCGTATATCATCCTTTTAAAGGAAACGTCAATATTGAAAAATTAGAAACGGCCTTAAAAAACAATCCAGAGAATAACATTCCTTTTGTCATTGTTACGGTAACCTGCAACTCAGCAGGGGGGCAACCCGTTTCCATGCAAAACATAAAAGACGTTTCTAAAATCTGTAAAAAATATGGTATCCCATTAATTATTGATGCGGCACGGTTTGCTGAAAATGCGTACTTCATTAAAATAAGGGAAGACCGCTATAAAGAAGCCACTATTAAGGAAATAGTAAAAGAATTTTTCTCATATGCAGACGGTATGACCATGAGTGCGAAAAAAGACGGTTTAGTTAATATGGGTGGATTTATTGCGCTTAATGATGAAGAGGTTTACAAAAAAGCAACGGTTTATAATATCATGTTTGAAGGCTTTATCACTTATGGTGGATTAAACGGAAGAGATATGGGGGCATTGGCAGTAGGTTTAGATGAAGCCACAGAGTTTGATTATCTGGAAACCAGAATAAAGCAAGTGGCCTATTTAGGAACCCAATTAGTGGAATTTGGTGTGCCTGTTCAACAACCATTTGGCGGTCACGCTATATTTTTAGATGCCAACAAATTTGTACCAACCATACCAAGAGATGAATTTAGAGCACAAGCTTTAGCCATAGAACTTTATATAGTTGGTGGTATTAGAGGGGTGGAAATTGGCACCATACTGGCAGACAGAGATCCGTTTACTCATAAAAACAGATATCCGGAATTAGAATTGGTGCGTTTAGCAATTCCACGCAGAACCTATTCTTTAAATCATATGAAATATATTGCCTCTGTAATTAAAGAAATTTACGCCAGCAGAAGCGAAGCCAAAAGGGGTTATAGAATCGTTGAAGAAGCGCCCATTATGAGACATTTTACTGTAAAATTGGAAAAAATAACAGCTTAAACGGAACATACGTAAAATTGATGCTTCAGCATTAAAAAAAATCCATCATTTAAGTAAATTAAATCATGGATTTTAATGAGTCAAATAACTTATAATTTTACCAATATTTTTTTTCTAAGGTTTTAATTTTATTCAGAATATAATCAGAGTTTTTGTCCATCCATTTTTGTTGTTCTTCGCTCGCTTTTATATATTGGTTACAATACAAAGAATAAGGATTGTTAACATCATCAGCTACCTTTTTAAAATCATCCGATTTCTTAAGAGTATTTAATTTATTTAGAAAAACACTATCCATATTGTTTCTTTTAAAAATGTTTAATTAATTGCTTAAATTATCTATTTTTAATTGATTTTTTCATGACAAATGTCATATTTTAATCAGTGTTTTTTTGTTATTTTTCCATTGTAATATTGAGGTATCTTAAACTTAATAAACCTGATATTATGGAAGAAAAAGGAAATACATTTTAATGTGTTTCCTTTTTCTATTTTATAGCTTTTAAAAAGAACCTTCCCAATCCAGATTGTCTTAAGCCCTGTTTATTTTAGTATCATTTTTATTTTAAAAATTAAATACCGGGAAGATGCTATTCAATTAAAATTTATTGTTTTTTTACTATGGAACCATTTTCTAATATCAAATCATATTTATATCCGGCACCAAAGTCCTTATTTAAAACTACCTCAGCTTTTATAGTCACTACAGACCCTACATCTACCAAGGCATCTGAAGTGATTACTAAATCAAAATCATCTTGACTTCCGTCTTTCAAATGAATCCAGTTCTTACCCATGATTCCCAGATTTATTTTGGTGCATTCACCATCAACCTGAACGGTTTGTCCTTCATACTTTTTTGGATTCTTTACAATTTCCGAAATTTTAATCGATCCTTTTTGTCGTATTATATTTATTTTCTCTGATTTAGCTGCCAACTCATTAACTTCAGAATTATTAGCCGTTACAGCACCCGGTTGCTCACCATGATTTGATGACACCAGATTCCCTACTAAATACAATTCATCAAACACTCTATTTAATGCCTTGCTTTCAAAATTATTTTTAAAAAGACCTCCCACATAAAAATAAGTTTCTCCTATTTTAGCATCGGTGCTACTCACAGCAATCCAAAAGGTTTTCTCTCCTTCTGTTACATTTAAGTAGGTGTAATTCGCCGTTGGGAGTATCTCATTTATAACTACGGTATGTAATTTGGAAGCTTCAGGATTCACTACTTGATTCGTGTTTTCCACATTATTATTTATAACTTCTGAAGGAATTGTTTTGTATTTGTCTTTACATGCGAAAAACAAAAAAATAGTAAGGACAAAAGTAACTCTGAAATATTTCATACTGTGATATTTATTATTATTAAAAAAATATTGTGTTTAAATTCTAAAGCAATATTACCAATAATTAATTAATTTTTTTGTGACAGATATCATGTTAAATCACAAAAAACCTAACAGGGTTTTACTGTTAGGTTTTAAATTTTACTTTAAAATTAGTTTTAATTATTCTTCCATTTCGTGCATTTCACCCATGTCATCATCAACATGATGCAATTTCATCATCAATCCTGTAAAATCACCATAAACTTGTTGGTATAGTATTTTACCATCAGCATCAAAATCAAAAGATTCATAAAGTTTTATTTGTCCTGATTTAGCTTCTGTTGAATCTGTGGCAGGAAGTGTAATTTCCCAAGTACTATAATGTCTTACAGATCCATCCGGCTTTTTTGTATCGGTATTAACACCTGGCAGTAAAACTGGAGGACTAGTAAGTAATTTAAAATCATAATACTCCCACATTCTCTTATCATTTGCGATTAGCTCATCTAGTGTTAAGGAATCTTTCTCTGCTCCAACACCTGTTTCTAACATGATAAAATCTTTGGAATACATCGAATAATCAATGTTCTCATTCTGCCACCCATCAAGGTTAGCTATAACTGTTTGTGAATTTTTTTCAAACGCATCCTGAAAAGACGTGTCTGTTTTTTGTTGGCAACCAATAAGAATAGTTGCGCAGAATAAAATAAAAATGATTTGTTTCATAAAGTTGATTTTAGTTCGTTATTTCCTTTAAAGTTAAGCATAATATACCTAACAATATCATAAAGTACTGAAAATCAACAATATTAGCCGTTAATGAAGTTTAATTGAATAAAAACACGGAAATGAATTTAGCTTATTTTAAGCTTTTTTACTTCTTTTTCCGTTTTCTTTTGTTCAAGTTTTTCAAGCTCAAGTCTAATTTCTTCACTTCGCTTATTTAACTGACTCATCTTTTCATCTCTGGCCTTTTGTTTTTTAGCCATCTCTTCAAGTCTTAATTGTTCTTTTTTAAGTTCAATTTTAAGAGCTTTTTTTTCTTGAATCTTTTCAAAGGCAACAGAAGCATATGCATAGCCATACATACTTAAAAATAATAAGGCAACAATACCTATAATGATGTAACCGTTTTCCATAAGTTTAATGTATTAAATAAAAAATCTACCTTAAAAATTAAAGTTATTAAAATTTGCCCAAAATTATTAAGAAATCATTAATTTTTTATAAAAGTATATAAATTGATGTTTTGAATAAAAATTAATAGTTAAAGGACTTAAAAAGAAGTTAAAAATAAGTTTATAACAATAAAAACCTCCTTTTCACGACGAAATGGAGGTTTTTTATTTAGTATGTGTAGGTTTGTTGAATGACCCTGAAAACAGATTTATTGACCACTCATTTGAGCATTATAAACCCAAATTTCATCCCATGAATTTTTAAAAGTGATATTGAATAAATCTTGTTGATTTTGCCAAGAGTTTTCGCCATTTACTTTATTAAAGGTTTCAACCCAATTGACATCTCTATCAAAATCGGCCCAATTTGGACTAAAACCAAACGTGGCAATATGACGACCAAGATTTCCTTGTCTAAACTCATTGTAATATACGCCCCAAGGGTTGACACCGTCTAATGCCTTAACTGTTTTACTTACTCTTTCAAAGAATTCATTGATTCCAGGTGCTGGTCCATCAACAACTTCAAAATATCTTACAAAAGCTATTGGATATTTAGAATTATCATCATCCAACATATCCGTATTATTTAATTTTTTATCAGCTCTCCAATACTCAATTGTTTGAATCTTTTTTATATTAGGCATCACATTATCTCTCCAATCGGCATCATGAGCGCCATCGCCGGGACGTGAATCATTATGCTTATACATCATTGGCCCCATTTCCCAAATGATATTGCCAGAATTAGGTCCGGAGGTAATATTATAAACGATCGCCTTAGTTGGCCCTGCTTTATGATAAGTCATATTATGCTTTCTCATGTTTTCTTGCAAAACTTTAAGTTTTGTATTGTCTGGAGTTAACATAATATCTTCCCACATTTTGTAATCCTTAGATTCATCCTGGGCTTTAACTGTAAACATGGAACCAAATACAATGGCCGCCATACACATTAATGAAATTGCTTTTTTAATCATAATTAAAATTGTTTGGTTGGTTAATTAGCCATATAATTTTTATATGGTCTATGTAAAAAAAATTAGAAATAATAGCTATATAATAAATGACAAGACTACTTAGTCATTTAAGATAAAGGGTCATCATTTGGAGTAAATCAAATATAATAAAATTTTATTATACTATTGAAAATGAAGTATTTTAATGATATGTTGACTTAAAAATAAAACTCCTGAGCAAAAAAAACCTCTCAATATTGAGAGGTTTTTTATTAGTTCGTAATTTCTTTGCCTTCATGTTCCCACTGGATAATACCACCTTCTAAGTTGTAAATTTTTTGAAAACCTGCCTCTAATAGTTTTTCAGAGCAGTCCCTGCTCCTTTTACCACTGCGACAATATACAATCACAGGCTTATTCTTGTCTAATTTTAGAATATCTTCATCAATAGTAGGAGAATAATAATCTATGTTTTGAGCATTAGCTATATAACCTGCTTTAAATTCTTCAGGGGTCCTAACATCTACCAACTGTACATCATCAATTTTTAACAATGATTGCATTTCTTCCACAGAAATATCTTTTATACCTGAATCTAATTGACCTTTACAACCAATTAAAAAGAAAAAAATTAAACCAAAAACAATTAATACCTTTTTCATTTTTATAATAATTATTCGATTTCACCTTGCCATTGCATCATACCACCAATAAGGTTGTAAGCATTTTTAAATCCTAATTGGCCCATGATTTTGCAAGCCTGTCCGCTTCTGTTTCCAGATCTACAATATACATAATAGTTTTTATTTTTATCGAGCTTTTGAATTTCAGCGATAAAATCGTGTCCTCTATAAAAATCAATATGAACGGCATTTGGGATAATTCCAGTAGCTAATTCGTTATCTGTTCTTACATCTATTATAACAGCTTTATCATCATTTTCAAGCTGTTCAGCCCATTCATCTTGTGTTAGTTCTTCCATTTTAAAAAATTATAAGGCACAAAAATAGCATATCTGCATAACTTTTAATAGAAAAATAAATTTTGAATTTAATCCTACTTATTTGTGATTAAACTTTAATAGAACAACCAATAGCTTTGGTTTCTGTTTGTTTAATCTCTTCTCCTTTTAATAGAGCATCAACGGCATTTTCAACATACTTAGTTTTTACAGCAGATGCATCCTGATGATTATCATCAATGGCCCCAATATACTTAACAACGTTTCCTTTTTTAGTTTTCTGCAAAATATACATATGCGGTGTTTTGGTAGCACCATATTTTGGATATACTTTCTGACCCTCATCTACTAAATAAGGAAATGTAAAACCTTTTTCTTTCGCTCTTTGTTGCATAGCCTTAAAACTATCACCAGGTTGCACAAGAGGATTGTTAGGATTAATGGCAATTACCGGATATCCTTTTGAAGCATACTTTTTATCAAGTGCTATAATTCTATCTTCATAGGCTATTGCAAAAGGACAGGTATTACAGGTAAACGTGATAATAAAGCCTTTTGCTTCATTATAATCTGAAAGCGAAATCATTTTACCATCCACATTTTTTAATTCAAAATCAGAAACCACATCTCCTATTTGGTAACCTGAATCTTTAATAACATTATTGTTTGTGAAATTGCTCATAAATGTAATCATCATGATGGACAAAATAACTGGTGTTTTCATAAGTCTTTATTTTAAAAATTTAAGTGTTTCATTTTCTAATGTTTCATAAGTAAATGGCTGTTCAAAAAACTTTGATTTATCATTTTTATAAATTAAAGTTGCAGGTATGGAACCTGACCAATCTGGATTAACTATTGGAATCCAGGTGTTCATATCAACATCATCAAGCGCTATTACTTTTGATTTGATATCATGTTCTACTATAAATGGTTTTAGTTTCGACTCATACAAATGCGGGAAATCTAAACTCACCAAAATAACCTCCACATTTTTATCATGGTATTCCTTATTTATCTTTTCAAAATAAGGCAACTCTTTTACACAAGGCGCGCACCAAGTAGCCCAAAAATTAACAATATATACTTTATCATCTTTTTGGTTTAAATATTTTTTAAAGCCATTAAAATCATATATTTCAAGATCAATATCCACTGTTTTTATAGTGTCATTTTTTACTTCAGAAACGTTTTCTTGTTCTTTATTAATTGACGGTTTATTTTCTTTACAAGAAGTAAAAAAGAATGCAAATAGTATAATACAAGTATATTTCATAGTTATAAATTTAAATATTACTTCGGCATTCAAAGGACGTTTAACATATTTTTAATTAAAAATTAATGAAACTATTGTGTAATTATATTTTCATTTCTATATTTGACCGAAATAACAAATATGAATACAATTTTAAATAATACTTGGTGGTGGTGCTTTAAGAAAATTAATTTCGTGAAGTAGTCGCTTAGTATATTTAAATATAGAAATATCAAAAAGGCTTGTCATTCACGACAAGCCTTTTTTAATGAATAAAAATGAAAACATTTAACTTATATACCCATTACAAAAAAATTCTTGCAGACACTATTACGCCTGTTAGCATTTATTTAAAAATAAGAGACAATTACCCGAACAGCATTTTGCTTGAGAGTAGCGATTATCATGCCAATGATAATAGTTTTTCTTATATCTGTTTTAATCCAATAGCTTCGATAAAAGTTGAAAATGAAACCATTTTTCAAACATTTCCAGATGGCAGCTCAACAAGTGCTACTATTTCTAAAACTACAGATGTTACTGAACAAATACATCAATTCACAAAACGATTTGAGGTAAAATCAGAAACAGACTTTAAGTTCATTAATAATGGCATTTTTGGATACATAGCCTATGATGCCGTTAGATATTTTGAGGATATAAATATTTCAAAAAAAGACAATTCAGTAAACATTCCTGATATTTACTATGCTGTTTATCAAAATATTATAGCTATAAATCACCATAAAAACGAAGCTTATATATTTGCACATTGTTATGAAAATGAAAGTAATATTGAGGATATATTTCAATTAATAAAGGCAAGAAACTTTGCCTCCTATGACTTTTCATCAAAAGGGCAAATTGAGTCAAACTTAACAGATGATGAATATAAACATCATGTGGAGTTAGCTAAAAAACATTGTGGCCGTGGTGACGTATTTCAGTTGGTATTATCAAAAAGTTTTAGACAAGAATTTAAAGGTGATGAGTTTAATGTCTATCGTGCCTTAAGAAGTATCAATCCGTCTCCTTATTTGTTTTATTTTGATTATGGAAATTTTAAAATTTTTGGAAGCTCTCCCGAAGCACAACTCATAGTAAGTAACGGCAAAGCTGAAATACATCCCATTGCCGGAACTTTTAAACGCACAGGAAACGATTTACAAGATGCTGAATTAGCAAAACAATTAAAGATTGATGACAAAGAAAATGCCGAACATGTGATGCTGGTAGATTTGGCAAGAAATGATTTAAGCAGAAATGGAAGCCAAGTAGTGGTTGAAACCTATAGAGAAGTCCAGTTTTTTTCTCATGTCATACATTTAGTGAGTAAAGTAACGGGGCAAAAGCATAAAAATGTTTCTACCATGCAAGTGGTTGCCGATACGTTTCCGGCAGGAACTTTAAGTGGTGCGCCAAAATACAGAGCCATGCAACTTATTGAACAGTACGAAAAAACAAGCCGTTCCTTTTATGGAGGAGCCATAGGGTTTATGGATTTTGATGGTAACTTTAATCATGCCATCATGATTAGAACCTTCTTGAGCAAGAATCACAAATTACATTGGCAAGCAGGTGCTGGAATTGTATCTAAATCGATTCCAGAAACTGAATTACAAGAAGTATATAATAAATTAGGAGCCCTAACAAAAGCTATTGAATTAGCAGAAAATATTTGATATGACGAAAGTATTAGTGATAGACAATTATGATAGTTTCACCTATAATCTGGTTCATTATTTAGAAGATTTAGATTGTGAAGTGACCGTAGTTAGAAATGACAAATTAACATTAGATGATGTGGTGCCTTTTGACAAAATTGTGTTATCTCCTGGACCAGGAATTCCTGATGAAGCGGGCCTATTAAAATCCATCATTGAAAGGTTTGCACCAACCAAAAGTATTTTAGGCGTTTGCTTAGGGCAACAGGCCATTGGAGAAGTTTTTGGAGGCACACTCATAAACTTAGATAATGTGTATCATGGCGTGGCCACTAAAGTATCCATAACAGTTGATGATGAACCATTATTTAAGGGGTTAGGAAAAGAAATTGAAGTAGGTCGTTATCACTCCTGGGTGGTCAATCCAAATTTACCAGACGTTTTAGAAGCAACCTCAGTTGATGAAAATGGTCAAATCATGTCTTTACGTCATAAGGTGTATGATGTAAAAGGCGTACAATATCATCCGGAGTCTGTTTTAACGCCACATGGTAAACAAATTCTAAAAAACTGGATACATTCTTAAGCTATGAAACACTTATTGAACAGACTTATAAATCATGAAAGCATTTCAAGCGAAGAAGCTAAGCAGGCCTTAGTTAATATTTCGAATGGTATGTATAACCAAAGTCAGATCGCTTCCTTTTTGACGGTTTATATGATGCGAAATATTACCCTTGATGAATTAAGAGGTTTTAGAGATGCCCTTTTAGACTTGTGTATTCCTATTGATTTAAAAGAATTTAATGCCATTGATTTATGTGGAACGGGTGGCGATGGCAAAGACACTTTTAATATTTCTACCTTAGCCTCTTTTGTCACGGCAGGAGCTGGTGTGAAAGTAGCAAAACATGGAAATTACGGCGTTTCATCAGCCTGTGGTTCTTCCAATGTTATGGAATATTTAGGCATCAAGTTTTCAAATGATGAGGCTTTCTTAAAACGTTCTATTGATAAAGCAGGTATATGTGTACTTCATGCACCTTTATTTCATCCGGCCATGAAAAACGTAGGACCCATTAGACGTGAATTAGGTGTGAAAACCTTTTTCAATATGCTGGGACCAATGGTAAATCCTTCATTTCCAAAAAACCAGATGGTAGGTGTTTTTAATTTAGAATTGCTTCGCCTTTATGGTTATTTATATCAAAATACAGATAAAAACTATTCCATTGTTCATGCCTTAGATGGTTATGATGAAATCTCATTAACCGGTAAAACCAAAGTGATTTCCAATCAATCTGAAAGCATGTTTTCACCTGAAGATTTAGGCGTTTCGCAAATTAAACAAGAAGCTATTTTTGGTGGAAGCACCGTTGAAGATGCCGCTAAAATCTTTATGAATGTTATTCAAGGTAAAGGAACAGAAGCTCAAAATAATGTGGTTTGTGCGAATGCCGGTTTAGCTATCGCCACAACCAATCATATGGAACATAAAAAAGGTTTTGAATTAGCAAAGGAATCATTGCTTTCAGGCAAAGGATTAAAAGCATTGCAAACCATTCAAGAATTAAGCAAATAGCATGACTATTTTAGATAACATAGTATATGACAAACGAATAGAAGTTGATTTGAGAAAATCGCTTATTCCTGTAAAACAATTGGAAGCTTCCGTTTTGTTTCATAGAAATACCATTTCTTTATCAGCTAATTTAAGACAAAGTGATTCAGGAATCATTGCTGAGCATAAACGCCGATCGCCCTCAAAGTCTGTTATCAATCAAAATTTAAACGTGTTTGATGTTGCTAAAGGCTATGAAGAAGCAGGTGTTTGTGGCATGTCAGTCTTGACAGACAGCAAATATTTTGGTGGCTC
>Ga0208305_10001606_pt1 | contig 10658 bp, 17 predicted proteins | sample ColrivemetaGS741_FD_187605 | JGI IMG/M metagenome (GOLD analysis project Ga0208305, IMG submission 187605) | Estuarine microbial communities from the Columbia River estuary - Flood tide ETM metaG S.741 (SPAdes) (version 2) | ecosystem: Environmental > Aquatic > Marine > Intertidal zone >... | reverse complement strand
TATTACTATATTATCTACTTTAGGCGGAGCAGCATGGGGAGGTTTTGAATTCTATAATGACTATAGAAATATGAAAGCTAAGATAGAAAGGTATGTAGCACCAGACCTAAGTGGAATTAGATCAGAACTAGCAGTAGTTAATACTAAGCTAGATGAAGCACTAGAATATTCTAAAGATATTAAAAACGGATTGCGTGATGATATTGTTAGACTAGAGCGTATTGTTGATGCAGTTGAAGATGATGTAAACAAAACAGAAGAAAAAACACGTGAACTAATAACATTAGCTGATCAGCGTTTTGAAAACAAACGAGACCAGTTGCTAACAGACTACGAACAGAAAGCTGATAGTTTACGCACTAGTACTGATTTAAAACTTAAAGAACTAGAAAGTAGACTTAACAAACGACTACAAAGAGCATTAGATAATCCACTAGCTCAATGATAAATTAAATATAACACTCCCTAATAGGGAGTGTTTTTGCAGAAACCTAAACAAATACTTGACATTTAGTACTAACATGCTATAATAGTTATATCACATAAAGGATATATATGATCAATGGCAACTTACTTAGACAACGATACTATAAATGATATGACCTCACTAATGGAAAGATTAATTCCTATAAGAACAGAGGGAATGGAAAAACATGGAATAGATATTACTGAAAATGATACTATTAGCAACATGACCATATTAAAAGTAGTTAAGAGTTATGACTCTAGTTTTGATTTAAACTTTGGCCGTAATGGAGAAGATGCAAAAGCAGACGGTATAGATGATTTTGAATTAAAATCTAATACAAGTGTACCAAGAAAGAGATGCGGTACTTATCCATCTGCATCATGGGCCTTTCATGCAATGGGCAAATTAAAACACGATGCATATATGTTTATTTTACGCAATAAAAAAACATCTAGTCCTAAAAAGTTATGGGATATACGCAATAAAACTAGTATCGCTATCATAGAAAATGAACTACTGAGATTAAGTGATGATTGGTATGAAGTTACAAAAATGAAAAAAACAAGTTATGATGTGATTAGATTAACTGAGAAATTTATATTTAATAATATAGAGTTTACAAGAGAAATTATTAATGGAGTAGAGGTCTTCAAAGATTATGAATAAAATAATTAACGGTGATGCATTTGAATTTATTAAGAGTTTAGATGATAACTCAATTGATGCTTGTATAACTGATCCACCGTATTTTATTGATGGATTGGGAGATGAATGGGATAAAGATGCTATTGATAAAAAAGAAAATACTAACGGCACTATAAAAGGATTGCCAAAGGGTATGAAGTTTGATCCTCAGCAAGGTAAACGCTTTCAAAGTTTTATGGATGATGTAAGTAAAGAAGTATTCCGTGTACTTAAACCAGGCGGAGCATTTATTAGTTTTTCACAAGCAAGACTGTATCATAGGATGGCTGTTTCAGTTGAAGATGCAGGCTTTGAGATTAGAGATATGCTTGGATGGACATACGAAGGACAAGCAAAAGCATTTTCACTTAATCATTTTATTGATAAATCTAAAAATTATACTGACAAAGAAAAACAAGAACTTAAAGATAATATAGATGGATGGAAAACACCACAACTAAAGCCAATGATTGAGCCTATGTGTTTTGCACAAAAGCCAACAGAAGGTAAGTTTTTAGACAACTGGATAAAGTATAAAACTGGATTAATAAATACAAAAGAACTATGGGAAGATAAGTTTCCTGGTAATATTATGAAATGTAGCAAACCCACTAAGAAAGAAAAAGGTGACTTTAATGATCATGTTAGTGTTAAACCATTAGAACTAACTCGTCATTTAATTAAATTGTTTACAACAGAAGATGCAATAGTGTTAGATCCATTTTTAGGTAGCGGCACAACCGCAGTTGCTTGTAAGTTAGAAAATAGAAAATGTTACGGCACAGAAAGAGAAACGCATTACTATAATATTATAAATCAAAGATTAGAAAATATTAATACTTCTCCTAAGGAAGATAATATTTTCGTTTACTATTAAAAAGAGAAAATTATATGCTAGATGTTTTTATGTTAACATTCGGTGAACCCGAAGCAGAACACAACTTTGAAATACTACAACAAAAAGCCCCACATGCCAAACGCATTGATAATGTAGAAGGGCTGTTACAAGCACACCAGGCCGCAGCAGAAGAATCACGCACAGGTTATTTTTATGTGTGTGATGCAGATGCAGTTATACAAGAGAACTTTGCATTTAAGTTCGAACCAAGTGATAGGCGAGAAACTTATCCAGGTGTAAAAGAAACAGAATGTGTGTTTACTTATCGTAGTCATAATCCTATTAATGATTTGATATATGGATATGGTGGACTTAAACTATTCCCTAAAAAGAATTTACTAGCAGTAACAGAATTTAAAGTAGACATGACTACAAGTATTGGTGCAAAGTTTGTGCCTAAGTTTGAGATTGCAAACACTACAGCATTTAACACAGATCCATTTAATGCATGGCGCAGTGGATTTAGAGAGTGTACTAAGTTAGCAAGTAATATTATTGATCACAACAAACAAGTTGATGATGCATACAGATTAGAAGTATGGTGTACACGTGGAGAGAACAGACGCTACGGTGACTATGCAATACTAGGAGCTCAACAAGGTCGAGACTTTGGAACACACTACAAGGGCAACACAGAAGCATTACGTAAGATTAATGACTGGCAATGGTTAAAGGAAACATTTAATGAAGCTCTCTGATTTTCAAAACGAATACCATTGGATGAATGGACTAAGCGAATACTTCAAGTTTAACGGACAAGAAGAACGATGGGAACATATACACAAAGCATTGTACCACGACAACTGGTATCGTAAGCGTGATGTTATGATTGATTTATGTAAGATGCCAAACAGTAATCCACAACATGTTAAGGCATGGATGAATGTATTGTTACATGAGAAATTAGAAGATGTAGAACTCAAGCCTCAACTAATAGCTACATTGTTTAGAAAGTACATGGAAGAAGATCCGTTCTTAGTACATATATGTCAGTTTGTAAACTATTGGGCTAAAGGTGATCATGCCGCAGAGATGCCCGACATGAATGACTTTTTAAGTAGAGGACAAGTTAGAAGTAAATTATGGCTAGTATCCGAGCTTGCTAAGATTGTTGAAGGACCTGTTGGTAATGTAGTATTTTACGGTGGTTGGTATAACTTCTTAGCACACATCCTTTATGAACAATTTGAAGTAAACAATGTATACAGTTTAGACTTAGATGAAAAGGTTGTAGCACCAAGTAAACGTTTATACCCAGAAGAAGTATCAGCAGGAACATTTCTTCCACTTACAGTAGATGTTAATAAGGTAGTGTGGAAAGACAATAAAATGAATTTTAATAATCTAATTGAAAAAGAAGATGGAGCATACAAGCCAGCAGACAAGTTTGATCACAGTGATATAACAGCAAATCTAATTGTTAATACAAGTTGTGAGCACATGGATAATACTTGGTTCGAAAACATTCCATCGGGTAAGGTTGTTGTACTACAAACAAATGATTATTTTGAAAACGAACAGCATAGTAATTGTTGTAAAGATCTATCAGAAGCAAAGTCTAAGTATCCTATGCAAAGTATAATGTATGAAGGCGAACTAGATACACACTTGTATAATAGATTTATGTTAATTGGTGTTAAGTAATGGAAGATGTAGTATACATAGAATTTGTTATGGATGATTTTACTGAGCACTCGGAAATTGATGCGTGTTGTAAAATATCAGCAGAGCTAGGAGCAAAAGGATTAACATACGGACCAGACTTTTGGTTTCATGAATCATATGAAGAAGAAGATATAATGATTCTCAAGTTTGGATTCATGGACAAGCATGAAGCAATGCTAGTTAAGTTAGCAGGTGTACAACCATTGCAGGCAAACACATTACATTAAATATCATGCCAGCAATAATAAAGTTTTACACAGATGAATATAGTGAACATACAGATCAGTTTGCTACATATGATGCTATTGCAAACCTTGCCTCAGCATTAACAGAAGAAGGATTTACTTATAGAACAGACTATTGGATAATATCATCAAGCTATAACAATGATGGTAGACAAGTATTAGCATTTGAATTTAAAGATGAACGCAGAGCAATGCTGTTAAAGTTAAGAGGAATAGACAATGGATAAAGAATTATGGGATGCAATACTTGATGGGTTCTCATTACGAGAGTTACAAACAGAAGCTGCCAGAGCAATTAGTACAATGCCTGCAGATAACGATAGCATTTACAAGTTTAATAAAGTAGCATATCATAACAGTCAGTTATGGTACAGAGCAGTTATTATTTACTATTGTGAGCAACACGGTGGGTTTCCAAGTGAGATTGGACCTGGAGTAGATATAAAATTAATAATGGAGGAGTGATGTTAGTTAATACAAAAGACATTGGTGGTGTAGTTGTTAAAGACAACGACACTTATACACTTAAAGACAACACGACACTGAATAATCTAGTTGTTAGTTCAACAAAGTTATACAAGAAACAAAGTACAAATGGTCATTCACATCCTGGACAGGAAGAAGTATATCACTTTATTACTGGTTGGGGTAAAATGGATCTAGATGATGAAACATTTGATGTTAGAGCAGGCGACATAGTGTTAATACCAGACGGTGCATTTCATCGAGTACACGCAGCTCGCGACACTGGTATTTACTTTGTTTGTGTATTTGATGGGAAGAGGTCTCATTGATAAGTTTAGTAAACATAATATTTGAAGTTGGACACGGCGGAAACTTTCTAACACATACACTCGCAACAGAGTATTTGAATTGTGTTGGTAGAAAACTAAAGCCAGAGCTAGTAAACCACAACGAAGATAATAATGAATACTTAAAAACATGCTTCTATCCTATAATAGATAGATCGCATGCACATCATTTAGATCCAAATGAATTTGAAAAGTTAAGAGATAGTAAGTGTGTTGTAATAACTTCTTCACCTGAGGTATATAATAAAATATTCAATATGGGAATATGGAAGAACAGATTTAGAAAGAACATAGAACAAAATTTAGGATACATAGAAGATACCACAGAACAATTTAATGAGTATCAACATAATATCAATAAAGCATTTCCAAACAAAGAATACTTTGAAATGGATTACCAAGACTTGTTCTTGGATATTAACAAAGAAAGGATACAGGAGATGTTGGAGTATATATGTTTCCCAATCGAAACAACAAACAATGTAACAAAAGCAATTAAACAGTATACAAAAGATAATGAATCAATATTAGCAGGACTACAAAATGATTGAGTTTCTTTTTATAAACATTGTATATGTAAGTTATAGATTAATAGTATCAGCACATATTGTAAAGTTCTTTAACAAGTATATGCCTTACAGTTTTGCAGTATTAATAATGTCGCAGGTTAGTTTTGCATACGACTTTGGAATATTTGCATACTTGTTTTCAGCACAATCGTTTCCAGACATTATGGAAATAGTACAAGCAAACATTATGTACACACTACGAGTTGGAATAGCTTGGTGGATAATTAAAATGCTATGGGATAGATTAAATAATTATTACTTAGCAGTATTTATTGGAGCAGAGATGACATTTGCAGTTGACTATTTTATATTTGGCGGAGTGTTCTAGTGTACAAACATCAAGCTGGATTTCCAATAATGATACTATACCATAGTGGACAGTGTGGAAACTATCTTGCATCTAATATATCTAAATTTATTTTAGATGAAAAAGCAACCATGACCAAAAAAGACAATAACGAATATATTCATTTATCTAACGCAAACACTGTATGGACTACTAATGTTATTCCAAGTCATTTAAGCACGTTTACTAATATTACACACGAAGAGATAGCAAAACATATAATAGAAGTTCAAAAGACAAAGAAGTTAATTATAATTAATAATCATTGGAACATAGCATACACTGAAGTACTAGGTAATATAAAAAGATTAATTCAACAGAACGATAATCAAATGTTAACAGATAATAACGAAGAATGGATAAGCTGGGTAAAGAATCCTCTAATTAAAGACAGGAGTCATATAGCTACATTGTACGACAAATTTACTAAGTTCATAAAACAACAAGATATAGAAGTGTTTGAGTTGGAATATGAATTATTGTTTATAGACAAAGACGATAACAGAAATAAATATATAGAACTATGTGACTTTTTAAATGAAGATTATTCCAATGAAGGATACAACCATTTAAGTAAATACATAGATGCAAATACAACTTTAATGGAAAAATACAATGTACGAATATAAACAGATTAACGAAGTTCACTTGGAAGTTACACAACGTTGTAATGCAAGTTGTCCTATGTGTGACCGTAATGAAAATGGCGGAGCAGTTAATCAACATATCAAAAACAATCTACAAGAACTAACACTTGATGATTGTATTGACATGTTCCCACATGACTTTATAGCACAATTAAAAACAATGTACATGTGTGGTAACTTAGGTGATCCTATTAGTGCTAGAGATACATTAGAAATATTCCAATGGTTCCGTGATTGCAATCCTAACATGTGGTTAAGCATGAACACTAACGCAGGTGCAAGAGATCCAGAATGGTGGGCCGAAGTTGCTAAAGTAATTGGCCGCAATGGTTGTGTTATCTTTAGTGTAGACGGACTAGAAGAAACTAATCACTTATACAGACAAGGTGTGCAATGGGATAAAGTAGAGCGTAACATGAAAGCATTTATTGCCGCAGGTGGTAGAGCTAGATGGGACTATCTAATATTTGAGCATAGTGAATGTGATGTAGAACGTGCAGAACAGTTAGCCAAAGAGTGGGGTGTTGAACGCTTTATGAAAAAGAAAACTGGACGCTTTATTAATGCAAACAGTGACAAAAAAGAAACACACCAAGCAAAGAATCGCAAAGGTGCAGACATGCAACAACTTGCTAAACCTAAAAAAGCAGAGCATCAGAACCTAGCACTATTAAAACAAGAAGAAATTACAAAGACATACGGCAGTATGATGGACTACTATAATCAAGCTACAGTAAAATGTAAGGTAGCAGGTAAAGATACTAAAAGTATTTTTATTACCGCAGAAGGATTAGTTATGCCTTGTTGTTGGACTGCTGGTCGTATGTACAAATGGTGGCACAGTGATCCTAAGGTAGAACAGATATGGGACTTCATAGATGCAGCAGGCGGCAAGGATGGAATCAGTGCTAAAGTAAATGGCATTGAAGGTGTGTTTGCTAGTGGCATTATGAAAGACATACAACGCAGTTGGGCATTCAACAGTATCAAAGAAGGCAAGCTAGGTGTATGTGCTCAGAAGTGTGGAACAGAGTTCGATCCTTATGCTGAACAATTCAAATAACTGATAAATACTAACACATGATAGAACTATTTCTCAATGCAATACCTAATGTTTTGGCCGCAATGATCGTAGGAACAACTGCCGGCGGACTAGTGCAGGCATGCGAAGAAGATATCCCCAAATTAACAAGACTGAAGCCAAGACTTGAACAAGTTATGACTGAACGAGAAGTAGACGAAGATATTCAAACTGCTTTTTGGGCATCATATGATAATGCATACACTAAAGAAAAAGATATAACATTACCGTGCGAAGAAGCCTTAATTGCATTAGGCAGTTCAAAAGCAGAAGTAGAAGAAATACTTAAAGATTCTAGTAACACAGATAGTACTAGATTACAAAAAATAATAGATCAGAGACATCACTAATGAAATATCAACGAAAGCCGGCATGTTATGCACCGTGGATAACAACATATGAGTATCCCAATGGAGATATTGTTCCTTGTTGCGAATGGAATAATAATTTATCAGCAATCAAAACAACAGAAAACATGTCACTTGAAGATAGATTTAATCATCCAGCGATGCAAAAAATAAAAGATAAGTTATTAACATCTCCTATACTTCCACAAGAGTGTCTGAGCTGTGTGAAAATGGAACAAAGCAATAACTATAGTTTGCGAAATCAGTTTGATGAACGAGTATCAAGAACAAAAGCAAACACTGATTGGGTATTTGATCCAAACAAATTTAATTTATTTCATATGGATTACAGAGAAAGCAATTTGTGTAATTTTAGTTGTATCATGTGCGGTTCTTTTTTGAGTAGTACACATGCAAAGATAGAAGGTATATATGGTAAAACAGGTATTTTAAGTAATCACCACGAACTAGATATGTACTTGGATAAACTAGATGATGTACAGATGATAAATTTCTTAGGTGGTGAACCTTTGCTAACAGAGTCAATGTGGACTATAATGAAAGAAGTAAAACGCAGAGGATTAGAAGGTCAAATAGATATATCTATAGTTACAAATGGTAGTTTACTACATAGAAACAACGATAACTTAATTGACCTATTAGAAGGCTTTAACTATGTAGATATTGCAGTAAGTATAGATTGTATTGGAGATCAGCATAACTACTGGAGACAGAAAAATACTTGGGCACAGATTGAAGAGAACTGTAAAATACTTTATGAATGGAAACAAGACAAAGAAAATGTAAATTGTGCAGTAAGAACCGCAATAGGCTGGCCTAATGCATATGCAGCCAGAGATGTATTTGATAAGTTTAAAGACATGGATGTCGAACAGCGTTGGAATTTAGTTTCTTATCCTATGGGACTATCATTACCTATGTTACCTCAGGAAGACTTAGAAAAATTAGTAGAACATTGGAAAGATTATCCAGAGGTAGCAGATATGTTTGCTAACACTGTTAGCTCTCCTAATGTATTTGAAACGGTAGGCGAAATAATAAAGCTCAATAGAATACAAGAAAATAGAGACATGACATTTGAACAAGCGTTTCCCGAAACAGTACATGTCTATAATAATGCAAGTAAACATAAAAATAATCCATATTTAGGTTGACAAACCAATACAAATTTGTTATAATTACTACATAAATCAATAAACTAAAGGTTATATCGTAATGATAGACTTAAAGCTAGAGGATCAGCAGTTCGCAGATGACTACTCTAAATGGAGTATGTTCTATAACTACGAACTTACCTGCTTCTATGTACGAAAGTTATCACAACAATGCTATCGCCTCAACACACAATTCCCACACAATATAGATTTTCGTTCACTATACACAGATAAATTTGTATTGACAACCACTTCCAACCGTGCTACAATCACTAGAAACATAAGCGATACTCATTGGGTAGAAGATACTTACTATCAAATTGCTAGGTATATTTACAACAATGATATTGATGAACAGGAAATGATACAGTACTTAATTGACAACAACAGAAGCAAGAAGAAACCATTTGCAATGCAATGGATAGTTGGAGCAATTGAAGCCACAACTGAAGAAGAAATTAAGAACTGTATGCAACATATTAATAATATAAAATGGAATGAGGAGAACTGGTAATGGCTAAATTTACACAACGATATCTTAAACCTACATTATTTAAACCTAAGGGCTCTGTGTTTGAAGGTTTAATATGGAAACAACCTAACTCAAAAGGCACAGACACATATGATGTTACTTGCACAGACAAAGGCTTTACTTGTGACTGTCCAGGCTTTACATTTCGTGGCAAGTGCAAGCACAGTTTAGAAGTGCTAACACGAGTAGAAGTAGCACTAGACGACAAGCACCCACAATACAGATGGGAGTTTGCACAGTGACAACACATGCAATGATTGACTTGGAAACACTAGCCACAGGCTTTGATGCAACAGTATTAACAATAGGCGGTGTTAAGTTTAATCCAAATGCAGTTAGTGAACCTTGGGAAGAATTCTACTATAGATTTGAAGTAGACGAGCAATTAGAAAAAGGTCGCAAGACATCTGAAAGCACATTAGAATGGTGGGGCAAGCAAGCAGAAGATGTGCGTGAAGAAGCATTAGGTGATCAAAATCGTACACCAGTATTAGAAGTATTGCAAGCACTAAACAAGTGGTGCGTGAGTGCTGATACTATTTGGTGCCAAGGACCTGCATTTGATATTGTAATACTTGAGCATCTATTTCAAACATACAACCATCACATACCTTGGCCGTTTTGGAAGATACGAGATAGCAGAACACTATTTGGCATTATGCCAGTAGACCCACGCAAAGCAATAGACTTTGCAGCCCATAATGCATTAGAAGACTGTAAGGTCCAAGCATTATGTGTACAACAAACAATCCAACAATTGGGTTTAACACTAAAATAAAGGAAATAACAATGGCAGAAATGACAGAGCAACAAATTCTAAATGCAAAAGCAAAAGCTGATGCAGGAACAGAAGTAACAGATACAAGTGCAAGTGCCCAAGCAGAAGCTAACGCAAGTGCAGTTGCAGGCGGATCAGTTACAACAGGTAACACTACAGTAAGTGGTGGAGCAGAAGCAGAAGTACACGCAAATGCAGGTGCAAGTGCAGGTGTATCGGGCGGAAATGCAAGTGCAGAAGCAGGCGTTGAAGTTGGTGCAAGTGCAGGTGTAAACGCATCATCTGAATCAGATTTAGGTGGCGGAGTTACAAGTACGACAGAAGCAAACGCAGGTGCTGAAACATATGCAAAAGCAGGCGTTGGTGGATCAGTAGGCAAAGATGGTGCTGAAGGACATGCTGGTGCAATT
>Ga0208305_10001595_pt1 | contig 10696 bp, 7 predicted proteins | sample ColrivemetaGS741_FD_187605 | JGI IMG/M metagenome (GOLD analysis project Ga0208305, IMG submission 187605) | Estuarine microbial communities from the Columbia River estuary - Flood tide ETM metaG S.741 (SPAdes) (version 2) | ecosystem: Environmental > Aquatic > Marine > Intertidal zone > Estuary... | reverse complement strand
AATAAAAATTTAAAGCAATTTTTCTTTTTAGCTGAAGTGGTTACAGTAGCTCCAGAAAAGCTAAAGGGCGATTTTGTCATTTCTAAAAAACAAATTCAATTTGCCTTAGGAAACAAAAAAAGGGATGCAGTGGTAATAAGAACCCTTCCTAATATGAAGGATAAATTATCAAAGCAATACTCAAATACAAATCCAACCTACTTGCTGGAAGAAACTGCTTTATATTTAAAAGAAAAAGGGGTCAATCATTTACTTATAGATTTGCCCAGCGTTGATAAAGAAAAAGATGAGTGCGAGTTATTAGCGCATAATGCCTTTTGGAATACTTCCGGAAAACTAAGAATGGAGGCTACCATTACTGAGTTTATTTACGTTCCTAATACTGTTGATGACGGCACTTATTTTTTAAATCTGCAAATTGCGCCTTTTGAAAATGATGCAACACCAAGTAAGCCTGTGTTATTTAAAATAATGGAATGATTACAATTTCAACTGATAAAAGTAAACTTCAAGTTGAAGTAATTCATCAATTTTTAACCGCTACCTATTGGGCAAAAGGAAGAACTATTGAACAAGTAAAAAAAACCATTGATCATTGTTTGTGCTTTGGAGTTTATTTAGATAAAAAACAGATTGGTTTTGCCAGAATAGCGACAGATTATACGGTTTTTGCTTATCTTATGGATGTATTTATTTTGCCGGATTTCCAAGGTAATGATTATTCAAAACAATTAATGAAAGCTATACATGAGGAACCAAAACTTCAATCTTGTAAAGTATGGATGCTTAAAACCTCAGACGCTCACTGGTTGTATAAACAATTTGGGTATTCTGATTTGAAACATCCGGAAAAAGTGATGGAAAGACTTTTAATTGGAAAAGTGTAAGTAAAATACTATATTGCAAACAACTATTTGCTTAATTTTGAAGAATATAGGGTTTGAAATATGATAATTAATAATAAGGCTATCACAAAGAGAAAATACCTCCTTTTCGTTTTTTACTTTATTAGTTTAAATATAGCTTATTCTCAATCTCAAGTGTCTTTTAGACAATTATCCGTTAAAGATGGGTTATCTCAAAATAGTGCTGTATCTATTTCACAAGATAGTATTGGCTTCTTGTGGATAGCAACACAAGATGGACTTAACAGGTTTGACGGCAATAAATTTGAAGTTTACAACGAGTTTTTTTTAGACATTACCAAACCCCATTACAGTCATTTAGGACAGGTTTATACAGATAGGGAAGGTAATATTGTTACTATACCAATATCTAAAAAACCTCGAATTTATACTAAAAAGGATAACAGTTTTACCCCTTTTTCAAATTTGGAAGATGTAAGTGTTGTATTCCAAGATAGCAAAAATAATTATTGGTTCGGCACTTATTCATCTGGGTTATTTAAAAAAGATTTTATAACCAAAGAAACAAAGCTTTTTATTCCCCCTGAAAAAATAAAGACTATTTATTCTATTTCTGAAGATAAAAATGGAAATATTTGGGCAACAAGTCAAGGTGAAATTGTAAGTATAAATCTTAATACAAGTGCATTAAATACATTTATACCTGATAATAATAGTAACTCAACCATCAATTACAGTAAACTTTTATTTGATGATTTAGGAAATATTTGGTTAGGTACTTACGGATATGGATTATGGTTTAAAGATCATCAAGCATCTGATTTTAATATAGTGAATTCTTTAGGTGGCTTACCAAATAATTTAAACATTTTGTCTATGCATCTAGACAAAAAAAACAGATTATGGATAGGCACATTTGGCAGTGGTCTTTATAAAATTGGCTTAAATACACTTGAAATAAATCATTTTGAAGTAAAAAAACATAATCCTAGAGCCCTACACTATAATGATATCTTGTCCATTTTTGAGGATTACACAGGTACCCTTTGGTTTGGTACTGATGGTGCTGGGTTAAGTTTTTATGATGAGTATCTTGAAAAATTTAATTTCATTAATAATAATCAAACTCCAGAGGAAATAAGTATTGACCTTGTTAGAGCTATACAAGTAGACAAAAACAACAATGTTTGGATTGGGACGAGTGGCAAGGGACTTTCAAGGTATACTCCTAAATCAAACATCTGGAAAACCTATATAAAAACAAAAGAAGGATTAAGTTCTAATAGGGTAGTTAGTCTGTTTATTGATGATGATGAAGATTTATGGATAGGCACACAAGATGGTGGCTTAAACATATTACAAACAAATGGAAAAATAATTCATTTTAATCAAAATACCAGTGGCACATTATCAACGGAAACCATTTGGAATATTTATAAAGACACCTCTAATAATATTTGGCTATCAACTAGAGATCATGGATTGATTTTATTTGACAAACGTAGAGGAGTTTTAAAAACATTTGATACTTCAAATGGCTTATTAAGCAACAACATAAGAGTAACAATACAAGGTGAAAAAGATCTTCTTTGGATTGGAACGGAAGAAGATGGACTTTTTTTATTAAATACTAAAACAGAAACCATAATTGATATCATGAAAGACTTTGATATTAAGGATGAGAATTTATTTAAAAAAATTAAATCGCTTTATTACGATAAAAATGGATTTTTATGGGTTGGCACCAATGGAGATGGGTTGGTTGTATTTGATTTAAAAAACAACAGGGTATATAATTATACAATAAATGATGGGTTGCCTAATAATGTTATATATGCCATCTTACCCGATTCACAAAACAATTTATGGTTAAGTTCAAATAGAGGTATAACCATGATTGCGCCTCCAAAAAACTTTAAAAATAAACCAGTGATAGTTAATTACGATAATTACGATGGTTTAGCAACAGAGTTTAATACTGGCGCCTATTTTAAAGCTGAAAACAACAACCTTTATTTTGGTGGTTTAGAAGGGTTTTATTGGTTTAATCCTGCAGATATTTTTAAAAATAATGTGATACCAAAAACGGTTATAACAGATTTTGAAGTTTATAACAAAAGTTTTCCGTTGGCTCATAATACAGAGTTGAAACACAAGCAAAATACGGTATCATTTACGTTTTCTAGTTTGCAGTTTTCACTTCCTAAAAAAAATAATTATGCCTACAAATTAGAGAATTACGATGAAAACTGGATAGATGCAAAAAACTCAAATAGAGTGAGATATACCAATTTGCCTGCTGGCAACTACAAATTTTTAGTAAAATCCAGTAATTATGATGGCGTTTGGAGCCAATTTCCTGCTAGTTTTTCTTTTTCAATTTTAAAACCATGGTACTTAAGTAATTGGATGTTTTTTGTTTATGTTATGTTCACTATGACTCTAGCAGTGTTAACATATTATTATTTTCAATGGCGTTGGAAAATGACTTTAAACTTAAAACAAGAAAAGGAAGAGTCTGTAAGGTTAAAAAGGTTAGATGAATATAAAACTAAACTTTACACAAATTTAGCCCATGAATTTAGAACACCTTTAACACTCATTTCTGGCCCCATAAAAAAACAATTATTGCATAGTGATTTAAAGCTAGATTCAAAAAATGATTTGGAGCTAGTAGAACGTAACACAAACCAATTGTTAAATTTAGTAGATCAATTGCTGGAATTATCAAAACTGGAATCTGGAAAATTAGGATTAAAAGTTAAACAAAGTGATTTAGGCTTATATTTAAAAGTGTTAACAGAATCATTTCAATTTTTGGCAGAACAAAATGGTTTAAAACTAACCTCTAAAATCCCTGATATTAAGCATGCTTGGTATGATGCAGATATAGTAGAAAGAATTGTAAATAACTTATTTTCTAATGCTATAAAATACTCATCAAAAGGAGGTTCTATTTCTTTTAATGTTCAAAAAATTGATGAGGTTGGATTAAGAATGACTTTTGTAAATGATATTGATAAAATTATAGAAAAAGATATTTCTAAAATATTCAATCGATTTTATCAAATTAATGAAGATTCAGAAGGTTCTGGTATCGGACTTTCATTAGTGAAAGAGCTTACAACGTTATCTCATGGTACTATTGAGGCTTCCTATATAGATTCTAGTAAAATGAAATTTGTGATCAATTTGCCAATTACTAAAGATTCTTTTTTAGAAAATGACATTGATAAAACTTTAGTGTTTCAAAATAATGTGGCTCAAATAGAATTGGCATCTAACCGCTCAATTGAATATAGTCCAAAATCAATTGCTTTGGTTGTTGATGATAATCGAGATATAAGAAAATTTGTTAAATCGTTGTTGAAAGATAATTTTAAAGTGATTGAAGCAAAAACCGGATTGGAAGGAATTAAGAAGGCTTTTAAAAGCATTCCAGACATCATTATTTCTGATGTTATTATGCCATTAAAAACTGGCTTTGAACTTTGTGAAATCTTAAAAAAAGACGAAAAAACATCTCACATTCCTATTATTCTCCTCACAGGTAAAACAGGTGAAATGAATGAAATAAAAGGTTTAAATACTGGTGCCGATGATTACATTACAAAGCCATTTAACCCAAGAACGCTTCAAATAAAGGTTCATAATATTATAGAAAACAGAAATAAGATTCATCAACGTTACCAGCAAGATAATCTTTTTAGGCCAAAAGAAATTGCTGTGACATCTGCAGATGAAGCCTTCTTGAAGAAGGTTCAAAATGTATTTGACCAACACTTAGTAAACCCAGAATTTAATGCTGAAATTTTCAGCAAACATGTTGCCATGAGCAGAATGCAATTGCATAGAAAAATGTTGGCATACACAGGGCTTTCTACTTCAAATTTTATAAGGTCGCAACGTTTAAAACAAGCAACTACCATTTTGAAATCTTCGCAATATACCATTAATGAGGTAGCCTATATGGTAGGTTTTAGTACACCATCTTATTTTATAAAATGTTTCAAAGAGACATATGGCAAAACCCCTTTAGAGTATATCAGCTAATCACATATTATCTTCATTTTTACCAAAATGTTACAATTGTTCTATACGTTGTTACATATCTAGTATCCTTTTGCAAGGTTCCCGTTTAATTTTGTTTCATTGCTACTTTGAATATTAAAGAAGCTATATAATTTTTAAACATTTTTAGACATGAGAACAAATTATTTAATTACATCAATCGCTGTATTTTTTTTAATGTTTCAATCTGCAGAGGCACAACTTTTAAAAAAACTCAAAAAAAGAGTAGAACAAAAGGTTGAAAACGTAATTGTTGAAAAAGCCTCAGATAAAGTAGCCGAAAAAACTTCTAAAACCATGGATAAAGCTTTTGAAATTAATCCTTTTGTTGGAAAAATGGATAAAGGAGATCCTAATTTGGTGGCTGATACATATGATTTTACTTGGAAATATTCTTTAAAAATGACCTCCAAACAAGGAGACATCGTCTTCGATTACTATTTAAAACCAGAGGCACCCTATTTTGGATTTACCTCTGCAGCCATGGAAAACATGTTTACAGTTATGGACAATGGTAATAAAGTAACCACCATGTTTATGGAATCTCAGGGCAATAATATGGGAATGGTTAGCTCAATGCCAGATGATTTAAATTTAGAGGAAGCCAAAGACCAATCTGAAGGATTCGAAATTACATCGTTGCCAGATAAAACCATAAACGGTTACCATTGTAAAGGCGTTAATGCTACTAATGAGGACTTTGAAATGGATATGTATTTTACCAATGAGGCCGAAATTAGTTTTGACGATATCTACAAAAACCAGCAAACTAAAATTCCTACACAAGTAAAAGACTTTTTCGGGAAAGACGAAAAGGTGCTCATGATTTTTATGGATATGAAGGGCCTAAAAGATAAAAAACAAAGTGCTCAAATGGAATGTGTTGGGCTTGAAAAAGTCACAAAAATTATTAATAAAGCGGATTATAAATTTATGTAAAAACATCTCGAAATGATATCAAATTTATCACAAATACAAATCTCAGGCTTAATCGCATTTCTTGTTTCAACATCATTTTTAATTGGGTTAATTAGAAATGTGGTCTTATCAAATGCTTCAAAACGATGGCCAAAAGTAAGCGGAACTATTACTGAGATTTCAGATTTTGGTTCTAACTTAAAATACCGATTGCAATACAGCTATTCAGTAAACGGAAACACTTATAAAAATAACCGTATCATTTTTTCAACATCCAAAACGTATATAAAACTTCGAGCCAGAGAGTTTGAAAACAAGTATACTCAAAACCAAATAGTAGATGTGTTTTATAATCCTAAAAATCCAAAACAAGCAGTTTTAGAGCCTGGTAGAAATGATGGGGCTGTATTAGTGATTCTCTTATTATTCGGACTGATGATTTTAAGCAGTTTAGCCATTTTTAATCAAACAGTATTCTTACAAATGATGAACCAACTATTTCAAATATTTAACTAAAAACCAACACTTATGAAAACAACATTACACTTCAAGATTTTAATTTATGCGATGCTTTTATTTATTTCTGAAAGAACATTTTCACAGGTAACACTAATAAAAGACATTTATCTGGGAACTTTAGGAAGTGAGCCAAGAGAAATGACGCCAATGGGCAATAACGTTTTGTTCACTGCAAATGATTATGTTCTGGGTAGAGAATTATGGATTTCAGATGGAACAACTTCTGGGACTCAACTATTAAAAGATATTAATCCAGGAACAACCACAGGAAATGTAAGTCTACTCAAAAAATCAGGTAGTTTTATTTACTTTTCAGGTTACACAGACGATACAGGGGCTGAATTATGGAGAACGGATGGAACAAATACAGGTACCATATTGTTAAAAGATATTAATATTGGAACGGGTGATGGATTATATAGTCCTTTTTTAACTGATGTCAATGGCACTTTGTTTTTTATGGCAAGAGGGGATAATAACAACAGACAACAACTTTGGAAGTCTGATGGGACAGAAGCAGGAACTGTAATGGTTAAAAATTTGAGACCAAATACTGCAAGCGCCACAAATGCCAGATATCTTACAGCAACACCTTCGGGACTTTTATTTTTTTCCATTGATGATGGTATTAATGGAAGGGAACTTTGGGTGTCTGATGGCACTGAAAGCGGAACATTTATGGTTAAAGATTTAAATACTCAACCTTCAACAGGGTATACTTATTCTCCAAACAATTTAATAGTTCTTAATGATATTCTATATTTTGGTGGTTATGATGACGTAAATGGGTTTTCTCTTTGGCGTTCTGATGGCACAGAAACAGGTACTTATATTATAAAGTCCGATGTTCAATTTGAAGATAAAGAAGCTGATGAACTTAATGATAGAGCGGTGGTGTTTAATAATAAAATATATTTTTCAGGATTTCAGAGTACAACCATTTCGGCCAATGGTATAGAACTTTTTGTTTCTGATGGTACAGAGTCAGGAACCTTTATGTTAAAAGATATAAATCCAGGAAATTCCTATTCAAGTCCTAAAAATTTTAGAGTTGTGGGCAATCAGCTTTTTTTTACGGCCACCACATACGATGAAGGTACCGAACTTTGGGTTACAGATGGCACTGAACAAGGCACCCATTTAGTCAAAGATATTTTAAATGAAAGTAATTATAGTCCTTCATCCCCAACTTTTTTAACAGCAGTTGGAAATACACTCTATTTTTCAGCAACAAATGGTGCTGATGGTAGAGAATTATGGAAAAGTGATGGAACAGAAAGTGGCACTATACAAGTTCAAGATATAAATCCAAGCGGTTCATCATTTGCTAATAATTTTGTATTGTTAAATAATAGCTTGATAATGCGAGTGACCCATCCAGACTATGGTAGTGAGTTATGGAAATTAGATAATGTCCTTTCAACAGAAAAATATAACAATCCTTCAAAAATTAAAATTTATCCAAACCCAGTGTCAAACAATTTAACTATTAAAACGCAATTTACAGGCAATCTTCAATTAATTGTTATCAGCCAATTAGGACAACAAGTTTTAAAACAAAATCAAAATACATCTTCAACATCATTAGATGTTTCAACCCTCTCTAAAGGGCTGTATTTTTTAAATATTAATGCTGAAAATGGTGAAACACAAACCATCAAATTCATTAAAAACTAAAAATTATGAAAAAACAATTACACAACAAGATTTTAATTTGTGGTATGGCAAGAAAGTTATTTTTATTATTTGCGATATTAAATGTAAGCATAGTCGCAGCTCAAACATTTACTGAAAATGGAGTTAATTACACTGTTATACCAAGTACAACGAATGTGGAAGTAGTACAAAAATCACCAGCGTATACCGGTGAAATAACAATCCCATTAAGTGTGATATATAATTCGGTTACTTATGCGGTTACTTCTATTGGACCTCAAGCTTTTTTTTATTGTACAAACTTAACTTCTGTAGCAATTCCTGCGTCAGTTACTTCTATTGAGTATTCTGCTTTTTCTAATTGTACAAGTTTAACCTCTTTATCAATCCCTAATTCAGTTACTTCTATTGGGCAAGCGGCTTTTTCTTATTGTACAAGTTTAACATCTTTAACGATTCCTAATTCAGTTACTTCTTTAGGGCCAGCGGCTTTTTCTAATTGTAATGGTTTAACTGATGTCACAATTTCTAATTCTATTACTTCAATTGAAGAAGCAGCTTTTAGTGGTTGTAATAGTTTAACTACTATAACAATACCTGATTCTGTTATTTCCATTGGAAATTTTGCTTTTGCTGATTGTTTAGATTTAACCAATGTAACATTTCCTAATTCGGTTACTTCTATTGGGATTTTTGCTTTTCAATTTTGTTCTGGTCTAGTTTCTATAACAATTCCTAATTCAGTTACGTCTATTGGAGATTATGCCTTTACTAATTGCAGTAATTTAACTACTATAAATTGTGATATTGTAACACCATTAGTTATTAATGCGAATGTGTTTGGTAATGTTAACCAAGCAGCGTGTGCTTTAAATGTTCCTTCTGGTAGTGTAGGTTTGTATCAAGCAGCAGCTGTTTGGAAAGATTTTAATCCAATTAATGGCGCATTAAACAATAAAAGTTTTGTAAATAAGAATAAGATTAAACTTTATCCTAATCCAGTTTCTAACAATCTAACTATTGAAAACCCTTCTGCTGACAATCTTCAACTTGAAGTATTTAATCAATTGGGGCAAAAAGTTTTAAAACAAAATCAAAACGCATCTTTAACGTCTTTAGATGTTTCAAATCTATCCAAAGGGCTGTATTTTTTAAATATTAATACTGAAAATGATGAAACACAAACCATAAAATTCATTAAAAACTAAAAATTATTAAAAAGTAATTACAAAGCGAAAATTTAATTTATGATATGATGAGAAAATTACTTTTATTATTTGTTATGTTGAATGTAAGTTTAGTCTCAGCTCAAACATTTAAAGTGGGCGGTATTCAGTATCAGATTATAGACGGCACTAACACCGTGAGAGTAGATAATAATCGAGGTATAAAAGGTTCCGTAACAATACCTTCAACCGTAGATTATTATGCGGTTACTTATACTGTTACTACTATTGGTTCTTTGTCTTTTGGTCAAAGTACTGAATTAACTTCGATAATTTTTCCTAATACAATAACTTCTATTGGGGAGGGTGCTTTTTATATGTGTCGAAGTTTAACGACCATAATAATTCCTGATGCTGTTACTTCGATTGAAAATGACACTTTTAGCGGATGCAGTGGTTTAACTAGCATAACGATTCCTGAATCAGTTACTTATATTGGGCCAAAAGCTTTTTATTATTGCGCAAAATTAACCGATATAACAATTCCTGAATCAGTTACTACAATTGGAAATGATGCTTTTGGTTTTTGTGGTTTAATTTTATTGACAATTCCTAATTCTGTTACCTTTATTGGGGATGGAGCTTTTAGTTTTTGTGCTGGTATAGAATCTGTAAAAATACCTAATTCGATTACTTCTATTGGCAATAATGTTTTTTACTACGCTATTAGTTTAACCTCTATAACAATACCTAATTCGGTTACTTCTATTGGAGGTGGTGCTTTTTATAATTGTACTGGTTTAACTTCTATATTAATTCCTGATTCAGTTACTTCAATTGGAGATGGCACTTTTGAAAATTGTACTGGATTAACTTCTGTAACCATTCCTAGTTCAGTTACTTCAATTGGAAGTCGTGCTTTTTATGATTGTACTAGTTTGATTACTGTGAATTGTGCTGTTGTTACACCATTAACTATTTCTACTAATAATTATGTTTTTGGGAATGTTAACCAAGCCATGTGCGCTTTAAATGTTCCTTCTGCTAGTGTAAACGCATATAAAGCAGCATTTGTTTGGAAAGATTTTAATCCAATTAATGGTGTATTAAGCAATGAAAATTTTGTAAATAAGAAAAACATTAAACTTTATCCAAATCCCGTTTCTAATAATCTAACCATTGAAAATCCTTTTTCTGGAAATCTTCAATTACAAGTATTTAACCAATTAGGTCAAATAGTTTTAAAACAAAATCAAAACACATCTTCAACATCATTAGATGTCTCAAATCTATCTAAAGGAATTTATTTTTTAAATATTCATTCTGAAAACAACAATTCACAAACCATCAAATTCATTAAAAATTAAATGTTATTAATTTCTAAAATAATAAAATGAATATAGAAAATAAAAAATCAAACGATGCAAACATATATGATGAAGCATCTGATATGCTAAAAAAAGAACATGAAAAATTCTTAGCAAAAATAGAAGAAGTACT
>Ga0208305_10001581_pt1 | contig 10733 bp, 10 predicted proteins | sample ColrivemetaGS741_FD_187605 | JGI IMG/M metagenome (GOLD analysis project Ga0208305, IMG submission 187605) | Estuarine microbial communities from the Columbia River estuary - Flood tide ETM metaG S.741 (SPAdes) (version 2) | ecosystem: Environmental > Aquatic > Marine > Intertidal zone >... | reverse complement strand
ATTAATTCGTAATTTTTTGAATTGTAGAAGCACCATTTTTAATAATGGAGTTTTTATTATCACTTAAAATACTTGGTAATTTGTTAATGTATTTGCTTTTGTTGCCTTCATATTCTTCAAGTTGAACATTAACTTTTAAAACACCATAATTAGAAACATCTTCAATATCTGAGTAAATTGGAATATCGTAATACCAAGGAGAAAGTATAGGTTCTTCAATTTGATTATCTGCACCATACTTAAGGTTTTTAAAATCGTACTCTTGTTCTATAAGTGTAGCTTTCATAGGAGAACCATTTGTGTTTCTCCATTGGCCTTCTATAGAAACAGATACCTTTGCATTTAAATCCTCATCTGTAAAAACTTTTGTTTTAGAAAAGAAAACTCTCAGGCTATTAAAACTTAACCTTGAAACACCTGGATTTTCCGGATGGCTCATTATTTCTATAACAGCATGAAAGTTTAATAAATCATCAGATTCGACTCTTATTACATCATCAATACTTAATGCTCCAGATTCTCCTCTTGATTTAGGAAGGTTATTCACATCACTTGTAACAATAGAAGTTAAGCGTTGCTTGTCTTCATTTTCAGAAGGCTTAGAATATTTCTTAACATGAATTTCATTGTACGTTTTTTCTACTGTACCTAAGTCAGTATTGTAATAATTATTTATCGAAATAGATTGAGAATAAGAACTGGTTAAAGATTTTGCAGATTTTTCAGCTAAATAGCTTGCACCCAGAAAAAGGCCTTGCAAAGCAGTTTCTAACATTCCACCTCTTGTTGAAGCTTGCTTAAGTTCTACAATAAATTCTTCTTCAGCTTTAATGTTTGAACGCTGATGCGTTGCACAAGAAGACAATAATATAATTGTGAAAAGATAAATCCAAGTTTTTTTCATAGTAGCGTTGCTTTAATTATTAATGCTGTTGGGTTAAAGTTATAAAAATAACCAACAATACATAATACTTTTTCAAAAGCAGTGCCAAAAATGGAAATGTATAATTTTCTATGAATTAAAAATTATCTAAAAAGTAATTCTATGTGTTAAAGTAGAAGATATTAAAATTTCTTCAATGCCCATTCTGTCTTCAGGTTTAGCTTCTAATTTTTTAATAATTAAATTAGCAATTGAAGTCCCAGTTTTTGTACCATGTTGGTTAATTGTAGTTAATTCTGGGTTGAGATTGTCTGCAATTCTTTCTGCACTATAACCAACAATCGCTATGTCCTTTGGAACATTTTTATTATTATATCTTGCCGCTTTCAAAGCTGCAAAAGATGAAAATTGATCAAGTGAAATTATGCCATCAATTTGGTCATTCTCTTTTATGAATGAAACAAGTTCATCTCTAACCGATTTTGAATCAGATTTAAGTATACGTTTTTGGTAATCTGGACCAAATTTATCATTTAAAGCATCAATGTAACCTTGAGTACGCTTTTGTCCAACAGTAAGATTTTGGACAGTCGAAACTAATAAAATGTTTTTACGTCCGGATTTCAACATTTTTGTAGTCGTATCGTAAACAGCTTCGTAGTCGTTATTGATTACTTTATCACAATTTACAGATTCGATAACTCGGTCAAACATTACAATAGGTTTGTTGTTTGCTAGAACAGCATTAAAATGAGAGAATTCTTGTTTTGTTTGTGTTTCTTCTGAAACAGCTACAATAAAACCATCGACAACTCCATTAGATAGCATGTTAATATTATTAACTTCCTTTTCATGAGATTCGTTAGTAATACATATAATAATATTATAAGACGATTGCGCAATAATTTTTTCGATTCCAAAAAGTACTCTAGCAAAAAATGGATTTTGAATACTTGGTATAATAACACCTATTGTATTAGTTTTTCCAGATTTTAAACCTAGAGCAATTCTGTTAGGTTGATAATTATGAAGTTTTGCTAATTCTTTAATGCGTTTTTTAGTAGTTTCACTTATCTCATGACTGTCATTTAAAGCCTTTGAAATTGTTGAAACAGATACATTTAGTATTGAAGCTAATTCCTTTAAAGTTATATTTCCTGCCATTTGGTTACTGTTGTTGTGCGAAAGTTAAAAATAGTGATATCAAATTTATTTACCAACTTTAGTTTTATAAGTATAAAAAAAAGACTCTCTAATAGAAAGTCTTTAATTTTTAAAAAAGTTTAATGGCTTATTTTCCTAACATCAAGAGTTCATTACAAACTACTTCTGTTATATAACGTTTGTCACCTTCTTTAGTTTCATAACTTCTTGAAGTTAATTTTCCTTCTATAGCAATTTCTTTTCCTTTAGTTACATACTTCTCAATAATCTGAGCAGTTTTTCCCCAAGCAACAATATTATGCCATTGCGTATCTGTTACTTTTTCTCCATTAGAGTTTTTGTAACTTTCATTAGTAGCAATTGTAAACTTTGCTAATGTTTTTCCTGATTCTAGATTGATAATTTCTGGATCGTTTCCAAGGTTTCCAATCAACTGTACTTTGTTTCTTAATGAGTTCATAATTTAAATTTTTAATGCCTGCCAGTCGCAGGCTGGTTAAACAGTTAATACTATCGAGTTCTATTGTTTCGACACTGCAAATATCTAACGCATTCAAAATTATATTCGGTTATTACGCATTTAATATCGTTTGTAAATGTTTGTAGTCGTTTGTAAACGAATAATTTGTATATTGCATACTGTAATTTACAGATAAGATGTGTGTGTATATTGAGACAAAACGTTTGATTTTAAGGGAGATAGAAGATTCAGATTTAGATGGAATATTTGAGTTGGATTCAAATCCTTTAGTGCATAAATATTTGGGAAATAAACCAATTAAAAATATAACTGAAGCCGAAAAAATTATTCAATTTATACAAAAACAGTACATTGAAAGAGGCGTAGGAAGATTAGTCGCTATCGAAAAAGCTACAGGAGAATTTATAGGCTGGTCTGGTTTAAAATTAAACACAGGAATAGAGGAAGAATTAAATGAAAAACAAGATTTCTATGATATTGGTTATAGATTAATTCCTAAATTTTGGGGAAAAGGATATGCTACAGAATCGTCCATTGAAATGCTTAAATACGGATTTAATAAATTAAATATTGATACAATTATTGGAGCTGCTGAGGTTGAAAATATTGCTTCAAATAGTGTTTTACAAAAAATAGGATTACAATTTAAAAATAAATTTACATACGAAAATACACCTTGTAATTGGTATGAATTAAATAAAGAAGATTATGCAAAAACAATGTCCTGAATGTGGCGACAAAATAGTTGGTAGAATCGATAAGCGATTTTGCAGCGATGGTTGTAGAAATGCGTATAATAATCGAGTTAATAAAGATGGCAAAAACCTACTAAGAAATGTAAATAACAGATTGAGGAAAAACTGGCGAATTCTTGAAGAATTAAATCCTGATAAAAAAACAAAAACTTCAAGAGCTAGATTAATTGAGAAAGGTTTTGACTTTAATTATATTACAAGCATATACACTACAAAAGCTGGAACAGTTTACTATTTTGTTTATGACCAAGGTTATTTACCTTTAGAGAACGATTATTTTGCTTTAGTTAAAAGAGAGAAGTAATGTAACAATAGAGATTTTTTAGTGACCTATAAATAAATCATCTTAATTAATATGACTATTAGTCTTGCTTTAAATCCGCTTATCCCAATTATTGGCGTTATCTGTATAGCTATAAGTATTGGTTTTGCTACCTATTATTTTAATACAAAACAGGTTGTAATAAGAAAATTATCTAAGATTTTACCTAAACCAATTGGGAGCTTAAAAACTAATGAACTTTCAAAAATCACAGGTAAAGCACTTCATGTAAAAGAACCATTACTTGCACCTTTTAGTAAAAGGCCTTGTATTTTTTATTCTATTAAAATTCAACAAAAAAGGAGCAATGGAAAAAGTACTTATTGGAAAACAATTGTTAAAGAAGAGAAATTTCATGAGTTTTTTGTTAAAAGAAATAGAGATTATGTAATAGTTCAACCAACGCAAATTCCCAAAAACTATTTAAGCCATTTGGTTGTCGATAAAAAAGTATCTTCAGGTATGTTTAACGATCCTACACCTGAATTCTTACAACTTCTAAAAAGTTATAATATAACAAGTACAGGTATTTTAGGTTTTAATAAATCTTTAAGATACAAAGAGGCTATAATTGAAATTGGAGAACAAATTACAGTAGCTGGTATTGCTAAATGGAAAACCTTAAGTCAACCAATAGAAGGCTATAGCTATTCTAAAATTGCAGCATTAGAAAGCACAGAAAAACAAAAGCTAATAATTACAGATTTACCTCTTAACCCTAGAAAGAGAAGATAACCTATTTCCAGTTTTGCCCTTTAAGCTGCATTGCAGCTTTAAGAACATCTTTTTGGCTAATTTGACCAACTAATTTACCGTTTTCTATTATTGGAAAACGTCTATGTTTTGATTGTAAAAACTTTATAGCAGCATCAAAAACATTCATATTTCCATCTATTGTGTCAATCTCTGTAGCCATATGTTTTTCTATAGTGGTTTTTTCCATTGGCATATTATAATATCTGCTTTCGCTAATTAGTTTAATACAATCTCCTTCAGAAATTATACCAATCAATTCATTTTTATCATTAACTACAGGACCTCCGGAAATTCTGTTTTTAATTAAACTTTCGATAACTTCTATAACTGGTTGATTAGATTTAAAAGTTATAAGGTTTTTAGTCATATAGTCTTTTACCTTTATTTGTGAGGTATTGTCAGTGGCTTTTTTTTGGTCTCTTCTTGAACCTTGAAAATTTTTAATTCCCATAATTATTGTGTTTTAGTAATTAATGGAAGTTATTAAATTAAATTGAGTTAGCCTAATATTAAATTTTAGTAACTTTATAAAACTAACTAAACCCAACTAACAATAATGAAAAAAGCTGTCGCGCTATTACTTATAATAGCTGCAATCTATTGGAGTTTTTATGCTTTATTACCCTCAACAATATCAAATATCGATACTGATAAAAATTTATTTTCATCAGATAGAGCATTAATCCATTTAGAAAAAATAACTCAAAAAGAACATCCTGTAGGAAGTCATAATCATTCGGTTGTAAAAGATTATATAATAAACGAATTAATAAACCTTGGATTAAAACCCGAAATTCAAGAAGGCTATACCATTAGTCAATGGGGAAATTTAGTTAAAGCAAAAAATATACTTGCTCGAATACCAGGAAGTGCAAATACAAAAGCACTTTTATTATTAACTCATTACGACAGTGCACCACACTCTTCTTTTGGAGCTAGTGATGCTGGTTCTGGAATTGTTACTATTCTGGAAGGATTAAGAGCTTACCTAAATGATGATTCTAAACCAAAAAACGATATTATTCTCCTTTTTACAGACTCTGAAGAATTGGGTTTAAATGGTGCAGATTTATTTGTAAATAAACATAAATGGGCAAAAGATGTTGGTCTTGTTTTAAATTTTGAAGCTAGAGGTAGTGGAGGACCAAGCTATATGCTTGTTGAAACAAATGGAGGAAATTCAAATCTTATAAAAGGATTTACAGCTGCAAACACAAAATATCCAGTAGCAAATTCATTGGCTTATAGTATCTATAAAATGTTGCCAAATGATACAGATTTAACACGTTTTAGAGAAGATGCTGATATTGATGGATTTAATTTCGCATTTATTGATGATCATTTTGATTACCACACATCAAACGATACGTATGAACGTTTAGATAGAAATACACTAGAACACCAAGGTACATACTTATTGTCTATGCTTAACTATTTTAGTCAAGCAGATTTAAGCACTTTAAAAAGTAATGAAGATTATATTTATTTTAATGTCCCATTATTTAAAACAGTAAATTATCCATTTAGTTGGATATGGCCAATGTTGGTTATTGCTATTGTTGTTTTTGGTTTTCTGATTTTTTTAGGGTTTAATAACCGACGCTTAAAATTAAACGATTTATTAAAAGGTTTGATACCGTTATTAGGCTCACTTGTATTAAGTGGTGTTGGTGGTTACCTCCTGTGGAAATTTTTACTCTGGATTTATCCTGAGTATTCAGAAATACTTCATGGATTTACCTATAATGGACATACTTATATTATAGCATTTGTGTTTCTAGCATTAGGAATTTGTTTTTATATATATAGTAAGTTTTATAAACCTGGAAATACAGCTAACATGTTAATTGCTCCAATTATGTTATGGATTATTATATGTATAGCTGTAGCCATAAAATTAAAGGGAGCTAGTTTCTTTATAATTCCAGTTTATTTTGGGCTTGCAAGTTTGTTTGTACTTATTAAGCAGCGTAAACCAAATTTAGCTTTAATGGCTTTATTATGTTTTCCTGTCTTAACAATAATTAGTCCATTTGTGAAAATGTTTCCAGTAGGTTTAGGACTTAAAATCTTATTTGTTAGCAGCCTATTTGTTGTTTTAGTTTTTTCATTATTAATTTCCGTTTTTGGATTTTTCCGTCATAAGAGAAGATGGTCTGTAATTATGTTTTTTATTGCATTTTGCTTCTTAATTTCTGCTCATTTTAATTCTTCTTTTAACGAAGAAAGACAAAAACCAAATAGTTTAGTATACGTTCTAGATATAGATCAAAACAAAGCTACTTGGGCAACTTATGATAATTTATTAGATAGTTGGACTGAAAATTTCTTAGGTGAAAATCCTAATGCTACTTCAGAACTAACAAATATAACCTTAGCTAGCAAATACAATACAGGGTTTACTTATGCAAAAGAGGCACCATTAATGTCACTAATTTACCCAGATATTAAAATATTTAAAGACACTATTGTTGGAGAATTTAGAGAGATTTCAGTTGTTATTAAATCTAATCGAGATGCAGATAGAATTGATTTTTTTGCAAACGATAGCTATGTATTTAAAGATTTTAAACTGAATGGAGTAGATGCCTATAAGCTTAATGAAGACAGTTATGCTTTTGAAAACAGAAAACATAATAGATTATTCACCTATTATATTGTAGACAAAGAGCCTTTGGAAATGGTATTTACAGTACCTAAAGATCAGAAAACCAAAATTGAATTCTTCGAATCTTCAAACGATTTGTTGAAAAATAGATTATTTACAATACCAGAAAGAGGACCATCTTTTATGCCGAAACCATTTGTATTAAATGATGCTGTTATAATTAAAAAAACAATACTTATTGATTAATTAATTAGTTTGGCATTACTATTGATTTTTAGGGTTAAATATAATTAAGCATATTTATTTTAATCAATTTGTTAAAGTTGCAATTGAAAAGAAAAAAAATATGTACGTTTGAAACTTTAAAAAATATTTATAGATGAAAAAACTAATAGGATTATTGATAGTCTTAAGTGCATTTCAAATTAATGCACAAAATAACTCAGAATTATTAAAGCATTACAAAGCTTATTATAATCAAATGAAATCACAGGGAGATGTTCAAGGTGTAATAAATGCACTAACACATTTAAGTATTTTAGAACCTAATGTTGCTACAAAAGATACTTTGGCGATTTATTATATGAATGAAGGTAAATATATTCAAGCCCTTAATACAATTGGAGTAGAGAAGAACGAAAGTGATAGTGATATAGCAGTAGAGGTAAAAGCGGTGTCCTTACAGGAGCTAAACCAACCAGTTCAAGCATTAGAGCATTATGAAGTTATGTTTAAGCGTAAGCCAAATATTTTAATCGCATACGAATTAGCAGATTTAAAAATCCAAACTAACGATTTACTTGGTGCAACATCTAATATTACATACGGAATAGCAAATTCTAAAGATGATATAGGTAAAGCGTATTATGATTCACAACCTGCATACCAAGTACCTGTAAAATCTGCATTTATTTTTTTAAAAGCATTGGTGAAGTTTAGAGAAAATCCAGAAACAAACATTGATGCAGCTATTGCACTTTTAGATGAAGCTTTACAGCTAGCTCCTAATTTTAGAAGAGCAACATTAACTAAAGATGCACTTCTTGCTAAAAAGAATACTCCTGTAAATAAAGAGTAGAAACGATTTATATATAAAAAAAGCAGCTCAATTGAGCTGCTTTTTTAATAAAAAGAATTTATTACCAGATTCTTACACGTTCTTCTGGAGCTAGAAACATTTGGTCACCTTCTTTAATATCAAATGCTTCGTAGAAAGCATCAATATTTTTTAATGGTTGTGTAGCTCTTTGAATTCCTGGAGAATGTGGATCTGTTTTTATTAAAGTTCTTAAAGCATCTTCTCTGGTCAATGTTCTCCATACAGTTGCCCAAGACATAAAGAAACGTTGTTCTGCAGTAAATCCATCAATATCTTCAGGTCTTCCATTCTTTTCAAAGCTTAATTGTAATCCATCATAGGCACCAAGTACGCCACCAAGATCACCAATATTTTCACCTAAAGTAAATTTACCATTAATAAATACACTATCTAAAACTTCAATAGCGCTATATTGTTCTGCTAATTGATTTCCTCTTGCCTCAAATTCTTTTAAATCGTCTTCTGTCCACCAATTGTTTACATTTCCGTCACCATCAAAACGTGCTCCAGAATCGTCAAAAGCATGAGAGATTTCATGACCAATAACTGCTCCAATTCCACCATAATTTACAGCATCGTCTGCAGTATAATTATAGAAAGGAGGTTGAAGAATTGCTGCTGGAAATACGATTTCATTGTTTAAAGGATTGAAGTATGCATTTACAGTTTGAGGAGGCATTCCCCATTCTTTTTTATCAACTTTTTCGCCAATTTCAGATAGATTTTTCTTAAGACTCCAGTCTGCAACCGCCATCATGTTTTCAGCATAGCTATTTCCATCTTTAACCATTAATTCTGAATAATCTTCCCATTCGTCTGGATAAGCAATTTTTACAGTAAACTTATCAAGCTTTTCTATTGCTTTAAGTTTAGTCTCTTCTGTCATCCAGTCTAAATCTTTAATTCTATTTTGAAAAGCAGAAATTACATTAGCAATCATTTCTTCTGCTTTGGCTTTGGCTTCTGGCGGAAATTTAGCTTCTACGTATAATTTCCCAATTGCTTCTCCAACAGTTCCATTAACAGTTCCAAGAGCGCGTTCTTCTGCAGGCCTTTGTACTTTGGTTCCACTTAAAGTTTTGCTGTAGAAATCCCAGTTAGCTTTGTTTATCTCTGTAGTTAGATATGCAGCAGCATCATTTAAGGTGTTCCATGTCATTAATGTTTTAACATCATCAATACTTGTTTCTGTAAGAAACTTTTGTAATGCATCCATGTATTTTGGTTGCATTACCATTACTGTATCTAATTTTTTAGTTACTCCTATATCTGAAATAAACTGTTCCCATTTTACCACTGGAGTCATTTGTTGAAGTTCAGCAAGAGTTCTTGGGTTGTTAAAGTTTCTAATATCTCTACTTTGTACTTTATCTAATCTAGGTTCTGCAAGTTTTGTTTCTAATTCTAAAATTTTATTTGCAGCAACACGAGCTTTAGCTTCATCATAATCTATAAATTGTAGCATTCTAGTTATATGATCTACATATTGACTTCGTCTTTCTTTAGATTTATCGTCTTGATCTAGATAATAATCTCTATCAGGTAATCCTAATCCTCCTGGAACAACATATCCAGCATTAACACTACTATCGTTTAAATCTGGGAAAGAAGTAAAGCCCATAAATGGAGCTGATACGCCTAAAGTAGTGGCATATACTTTTGCCATTTCGTCTATTGTTGTAATTCCCTCAATTGCAGTTAACATAGGTTTTAAAGGCGTTATACCTGCTTTGTTTCTAGCAATAGTGTCTAATTCAGATTCAAAAATTAAAAGCGCTTTTTTTTGATCTGTACCATCAGTATAAGTCCCTAATTCTTTAGATGTTTTTATTATTTCTAAAACATCTGCTCTTGTAGATTTGCGTAATACTCCAAATCCTCCCCAACGTGATTCTTCGTCTGGGATAGTATTTGTTTTTACCCAATTTCCATTTACATAATTGTAGAAATCGTCTTTTGGATTTACAGAAGTGTCCATGTTTTCAAGAATAATTCCTGGTATTTTTTCAACCTCTGCTAGGTCTTTCTTTTGTTCTTCTTTACAAGAAGTAAATGCTAATAAGCCTATTACTGCTAGTAAAGAAAGATTTTTGATATTGATTTTCATTTTGTAGTTCTGTTTATTTTTTACAATTTACTTATTATTTAGATGTTCAAATCTTAAATATGTTACATCTTAACAAAAAATTAAGATTATAAAATATAAAAGCGAGCTGTTGCTTAAAAATAGCTCTTTTTAAAAAAGCATATAAATATTAATTGAGTATTAATTTCTTAGTTATATTTTTTCCATTTGTTTCAATATTTAAGAAATAAATTCCAGATGCGTAATTACTCATATTAAGTCTATAAGCGTTTTGATGGGAATCAATTTTAGCTTCAGAAATAATAACTTGGCCTGTTAAATTTGTAACATTAAAATTAAAATTTGTAGGTTCAGAAAACTTAATGTTGAAAATAGTATTTGAAGGATTTGGATAAACAATAAAACTATTTGCGGAAACAGTTTGATTACTTAAGGTAGTGCCATCAACAAATAAATCGTCTATTACAACACCTTCATAATTTACAGAATAATCTGAATGAAAAACAAATCTAAAAATTATACTAGATTCACTTGAAATGGCATTAAGATCATATTCATAATCAGTAAGAGTTGTATTAA
>Ga0208305_10001573_pt1 | contig 10771 bp, 8 predicted proteins | sample ColrivemetaGS741_FD_187605 | JGI IMG/M metagenome (GOLD analysis project Ga0208305, IMG submission 187605) | Estuarine microbial communities from the Columbia River estuary - Flood tide ETM metaG S.741 (SPAdes) (version 2) | ecosystem: Environmental > Aquatic > Marine > Intertidal zone > Estuary... | reverse complement strand
AGAAAATTTTCGGAAAATGTTACTGACCCTGAATGATGATGTCAGAGTAATTATTATAAAAATTGCCGACAGGCTGCATAATATGCAAACCATGGATGCCATGCGTCCAGATAAGCAGGTCAAAATCGCCTCGGAAACACTCTATATCTATGCGCCATTAGCCCATAGAATTGGACTTTATAATATTAAAACAGAACTTGAAGATTTAGGTTTAAAATATACCGAGCCGGAAGTTTACAATGATATTTTATTTAAAATAAAAGAAAGCAAAGAAGAGCAAGACCAGTATATTAAAGAGTTTAGCCATGTCATTAAACTTTCGTTAGATAAAGAACATCTTGATTATACCATAAAAGGCAGACCTAAATCTATTTTTTCTATACGACTAAAAATGTTGAAACAAGGCGTTTCTTTTGATGAGGTTTATGACAAGTTCGCCATTAGAATTATTTATAAAGGTGACCCGGAAAACGAAAAGTTTTTGGCTTGGAAAATTTATTCCATTGTAACAGACCATTTTAGACCAAATCCTATTAGACTTCGAGACTGGATTTCTTCACCTAAATCAACAGGTTATGAAGCACTTCATATCACTGTAATGGGGCCAAAAGGCAAATGGGTTGAGGTACAAATAAGAAGCGAGCGCATGAATGAAATTGCTGAAAAAGGATACGCCGCTCATTACAAGTATAAACAGGATGAAGAAAAAGAAGACAGTCTAGAAAACTGGATTAACAGATTACAAGAAGCCCTTGAAAACCCAGATATAAATGCTGTTGATTTTGTTGAGCAATTTAAACTGAATCTCTATTCAAAAGAAATATTTGTTTTTACGCCTAAAGGGGAACTAAGGTCATTACCTAAAGGTGCCACAGCTTTAGATTTTGCTTTTAATATTCACTCTGAAGTTGGAATGAAAACAAGGGGCACTAAAGTTAATGGAAAACTGGTCCCTTTAAGTCATGAATTGCAAAGCGGTGATCAGGTTGATATTTTAACTTCTGATACTGCCAAGCCCACCGCGAACTGGTTAGAATATGCTACTACTGCAAGAGCCAGAAGTAAAATAAAATCAGCCTTAAAAGAAGATAGAAAACAGGTTGGTGAAGAAGGAAAAGAGGTTTTAAGAAGAAAATTAAAGCAATTAAAAATTACCTTAAATGAGGCAAGCATCAATGAGTTAGTGAACTACTTTAAACTTAAAACAAGTTTAGACTTATTTTATAGAGTGGGTATTGGTACTATTGACAATACCATGCTTAAAGATTATGCCTCTTCTAGAAGCAATGCCTTAATGAGTTTTATTAAAAATAAAATTACCAGAAAGGCCAACATAAAGAAAGAAGATTTAGACAAAGAGGAAGTTACTGCAAATTATGATTCCATTGTTTTTGGCAAGGAAGAAGAAAAACTTGATTATAAATTGGCCAATTGCTGCAATCCTATTCCTGGTGACGAGGTTTTTGGATTTTTAACAGTTACAGAAGGCATCAAAGTCCATAAAAAAAACTGCCCAAATGCTGTTAGTTTACAATCTAATTACGCCTACAGAATTATGTCTGCCAAATGGATAGATTCTAGTCAACAAGAATTTTTAGTTCAAATTAGAGTTTCAGGAATAGATCATATGGGTCTTGTTAATGATATCACTCAGGAGATTTCATCAAATATGCACGTAAACATGAAAAGTTTAAGTTTTGAAAGTGACGATGGGTTATTTACGGGTAAAATAAATATTATTGTAAAAAATAATACACTTGTTAAAAAACTAATTGAAAAACTTAAAAAAATTAATGGTATAGATAAAGTGAATAGAGTTTAAAATTGTAAATTTGTGTTGAGATTATGAATGTTAAAGCAGATACAAAAAATCAGGATATTGTTAAGAATGTCTTTACTGCCTTTTTAGAAGGAAATGGTCATCGTAAAACACCTGAACGCTATGCTATTCTTCAAGAAATTTATAATAAAACAGAACATTTTGATATAGAGTCCTTATATCTCAGCATGAAAAACAAAAAGTATCGTGTTTCTCGTGCAACCCTTTACAATACTATTGAATTACTGTTAGAATGTGGCCTGGTTAGAAAACATCAGTTTGGTCAAAATCAAGCACATTACGAAAAATCATATTTTGACAGACAACATGACCATGTTATTCTGACGGATACAGGAGAAGTTATTGAATTTTGTGATCCTAGAATACAATCTATAAAAAAAACAATAGAAGAAGTTTTTGATATTGAAATCAATAATCATTCACTCTACTTCTATGGAATTAGAAAAGCAAAAAAATAATTAAAACTTACAATGGCAGTAGATTTACTATTAGGCTTACAATGGGGAGACGAAGGCAAAGGAAAAATTGTTGACGTACTTACATCAAAATACAATATTATAGCACGTTTTCAAGGTGGCCCAAACGCAGGACACACCTTAGTTTTTAATGGTAGAAAGCATGTTTTACACACCATTCCATCTGGTATTTTTCATGATAATACCACAAATTTAGTAGGTAATGGCGTGGTCATTGATCCTGTAATATTTAAAAAAGAATTAGATAAGCTTGAAGAACAAAATGTTGATTACAGAAAATCAATGTTAATTTCCAGAAAAGCGCACATCATATTACCTACCCACCGTTTATTGGACGCGGCCAGTGAAACTGCTAAAGGAAAAGCAAAAATCGGTTCAACACTTAAAGGAATTGGACCGACCTATATGGATAAAACAGGCCGAAATGGACTTCGTGTTGGTGATTTAGAATTAACTGATTGGAAAATACGATATAGAGCATTGGCAGACAAGCATGAATCCATGATTTCATATTATAATGTAGATATTCAATATGATTTAGCAGAACTTGAAAAAGAATTTTTTGAAGCTGTAAAAGTTTTGAAATCAATTACATTTATTGATTCAGAAGAATATTTGTATCAAGCACAAAAAAAAGGTAGAACTGTTCTTGCAGAAGGTGCCCAAGGATCTTTATTAGATATTGATTTTGGAACCTATCCATATGTTACCTCCAGTAATACAACCGCTGCAGGAGCTTGTACTGGCTTAGGTGTTTCACCAAGTCAAATAGGTGATGTTTTTGGAATTTTTAAAGCGTATACAACACGTGTTGGTTCCGGACCATTCCCTACTGAATTGTTTGATGAAGATGGCGCTACTATGAGTCGTGTTGGTCAGGAATTTGGTGCCACAACAGGAAGACCCAGACGTTGCGGATGGCTTGATTTAGTGGCCTTAAGATATGCCTGTCAAGTTAATGGTGTCACACAATTAATGATGATGAAAGGTGATGTGCTTTCAGGCTTTAAAACTCTTAAAGTTTGTACTGCTTATAATTATAAAGGAGATGTTATTACCCATTTTCCTTATAATATTGATCCAGAAAATGTAGAGCCTATTTATACAGAATTTAAAGGTTGGAACGAAGATCTGACAAAAATGTCAGAGGCAGGTCAACTACCTAAAGAATTGAATACTTATATTGAATTTTTAGAAAAAGAACTTGAAATTCCAATTACCATCGTCTCAGTTGGACCAGACAGAAAACAAACTATTTTTAGAAATAAAAAATAAAGTTATTAATCAAATTTTATATAAAAAACGCTTCAAAAAAATTGAAGCGTTTTTTGATTCGTTATACTGAAACACCATAATTATCGTTATTTTTGCGACAAACAATGCTAATTTGAATACATTGAAATCCATATATCTGCTCCTTTTTTGTTTTTTGGCTGTTGCCTTTGGTTTAAAAGCACAGGATCAAAAAAAAATTGAGATTGAATACTCTGGTTTCTTAACCTTTAATGAAGCCGAGTACCCCGGAGCCAAAATCTTAACCCGCGATGATTCGCAACAAATTCATATTGTGCATGAAAGCATTAATATGTGGTGCGATAAAGCCTATTATTACGGAAAAGAAAATTTTATTGAAGCCTATGGTCATGTAAAATTGATTCAAGGAGATACTATCAATATGAATTCAAAATACATTGAATATAGCGGTATTACTAAATTAGCCTTCGCCAGCGGTAATGTTGTTTTAACAGACCCAAATTCCACTATTACCTCAGATACTTTACATTTTGACAGAGAAAAACAACAAGCATATTATACAAATGGCGGAACGGTAGTAAAAGATACCTCTGGTACTATAACCAGCAAGATTGGTCGTTACTACATGAATATGAAAAAGTACCAATTTGTAACGGATGTTGTTTTAGTAAATCCGGATGCCACTATAAAATCTAATTATTTTGATTTTTATTCAGATACCGGCAAGGCGTATTTATTTGGCCCTTCAACTATCACTACTGATGAAAGTGTTACTTACTGCGAAAAAGGGTATTATGATACCAAAACTAAAATTGGCTATGCCTTGAAAAAAGCCAAAATTGATTATGATAACAGAATTATTGAAGGTGATAGTTTATATTTTGATAATAACAGGAGTTTTGCATCGGCTACTAATAACATAAAAGTTACAGACACTTTAAACCATAGCATCGTTAAAGGACATTATGCTGAAGTTTTCAAAGATAAAGATTCTGTTTTCATTACTAAGCGTGCGCTGGCTATTACGGTTCAGGAAAACGACTCTATCTATATGCATGCTGATACATTAATGGTTACTGGTAAACCAGAAAAAAGAATTACCAGGGCGTTTAGAAATGTAAGACTTTACAAATCTGATATGAGTGGCAAAGCAGATTCGGTTCATGTGAATCATGAAATAGGATTAACACAGCTTATCAATATCTCCAAATATTCAACAGGAGATGCCTTCTCAACCAAAAGAAGACCCATTTTATGGAATATTGGCAACCAAATGACAGGAGATACTATTCACCTTATTTCAAATCCTGAAACCGAAAAATTAGATTCTCTTATTGTATTTAAAAACGCCTTTTTAATAAGTAAAGACACGCTTGAAGCTGGTTTTAATCAAATTGCAGGACAACGCCTGGTAGGCTTATTTAATGCCGAAAACGAATTAAAAACCGTTGATGTCATAAGAAATGCAGAATCTATCTATTATTTTAGAAATGATTTAAACGAATTGGTTGGTATTGATAAAGCAAAGTCAGGTAGTATCAAAATATTTTTTGATAAAAAAGAAATTGAAGAAGTTAGAAAAATAAATCAAATTGATGGTAAAATATACCCCGAGTCCACATTCCCAGATAAGGAAAAATTATTAAAAGGTTTCGACTGGCGTGAAGAAGAACAATTAAAAAGTATTGATGATTTGTTTAAAGATGATCCTCCGTTGGTATTACCAAAAATAACAGGCTTAGATGATTATGTGCCACAAGAAGAGTTTTTTGATGATGCCATGCTTGACAAAATAAAATCAGCGGATAAAAAGTCAAATACGAATAATGAACAGGACTCCAAAGCATCAAGAAATATCCCTCAAAACATTAAAGACAAAAAGCTTCCTTTAAAAGATAAGATCAAGTTAACCAAACCAAAAGAGCAGTAATTTTATGAGGTCTGATTTCTTTAAATACCAGGCACAAACCACAACACATCCATTAGCCATGACCATTTCTCATGCCAATGGATCTTATGTATATGACACCAATCAAAAAGCTTATTTAGATTTCGTTGCAGGTGTTTCCGCAACCCCGTTAGGTCATAATCACCCAAAAGTCATTAAGGCTATTAAAGTGCAATTAGATAAGTATTTACATGTCATGGTTTACGGTGAATATATTCAAGAGCCAGCCGTTGAACTCTGCAAATTACTGGCAAAAAACTTACCTTATCCATTAGAAACAACTTATTTGGTAAACTCAGGAACCGAAGCTATTGAAGGTGCTTTGAAACTGGCAAAACGAGCCACTGGAAGAAGTGAAATCATTTCTGCTTTTAATGCTTATCACGGAAATACAATGGGTTCTATGAGTGTTATGGGTTATGAAGAACGCAAACAAGCTTTCAGACCTTTACTTCCAGACGTAAGATTTATTACTTTTAACAAAGAAGAAGACTTAGATCTTATAACTTCAAAAACAGCCGGTGTTATTTTAGAAACTATTCAAGGTGGTGCTGGTTTTATTGAGCCAAAAAATAATTATTTGGCCAAAGTAAGAGCTAAATGCGATGCAGTTGGGGCCTTACTTATTTTAGATGAAATTCAGCCTGGTATTGGAAGAACAGGTAAACTATTTGGATTTGAACATTATCATTGCGTACCTGATATTCTAGTCACAGGAAAAGGTCTTGGTGGGGGTATGCCCATTGGTGCTTTTACCGCTTCTAAAGACTTAATGGATTTACTTGCCGAAAATCCAAAACTAGGTCATATCACCACATTTGGTGGTCATCCAGTTATTGCTGCTTCTGCCTTAGCCACATTAACCGAAATCATTGAAAGCAAATTAATGGCTCAAACTTTAGAAAAGGAGCAACTTTTTAGAAAGTTATTAGTCCATCCTTTAATTCTTGAAATACGTGGAAAAGGTCTCATGCTAGCATTAATTATGCCTTCAGAAGAAATAACAAATAAAGTGATTCTAACCTGTCAAGAGGAAGGATTAATTCTTTTTTGGTTATTATTTGAGCCAAAAGCTATCCGAATGACCCCTCCATTAACCATTTCAAAAGAAGAAATAATCAAAGGATGCTCAATAATCATTCATGTTTTGAATTTAATTCAGCAAGATTAAGAAGTTCTAACTTTTTGATTCTCAAACAAAACCCACCTATCTCCTTCATAAAAGGTTTACCTGTTGATTACTTTGTTAAAAACATTTAGGTCATCTTCCCTAAAAAAACGTTTAGAATCATACTTTTAATGTTGTAGAATCATACAAACATGCTTATGGCGTATAGCTCTAACGACAACGATAGTTTTCCTTTAATAAAATTTGAATCCATGCTAAAAACAAACAATGTTTTGTTTTTTGATTCAGAAGAGTTTGAAAATATTATCCATCATTACCTGAATCATGGTAAAATGTCTTTAGCGAAAAAAGCTATTAAATTAGGCTTAGATCAGCACCCTACTTCAACAAACTTAAAACTTTTTAAAGTTGAAGTCTATGTGTTCGAAAATAAATTGGTTCAGGCAGATGCCTTATTAAATGAGTTGTACCGCCTCGAACCTATGAACGAGGAAATTTATATTCAAAAAGCAAATATTCTTTCAAAAAAAGATGAGCATTTTCGGGCAATTGAGGTTCTTAAACAGGCCTTAGAATTAACTGATGACGTGGTTGACCTCTATTCATTAATTGGAATGGAGTACTTATTTCTAGATCAATTTGAAGAAGCTAAGGCCTATTTCATGAAATGTCTCGATGAAGACACCGAAGATTATTCAGCGCTTTATAACATCATTTATTGCTTTGATTTTCTTGATCAGAACACCGAAGCTATTGAATATTTGAACTCATTTTTAGATGAGAATCCTTATTGCGAAGTTGCTTGGCATCAATTAGGTAAACAATATTTCACTTTAAAAGATTATAAAAAGGCTTTAGCCGCTTTTGATTTTGCAATTATTTCTGATGATAGTTTTGTTGGGGCCTATCTTGAAAAAGGAAAAGTCCTTGAAAAACTTAAACGTTTTGAAGAAGCTATAGAATTTTATAGTTTTACTTTAAAGCTTGATGATCCTACGTCCTTTGCTTTGTTGCGCATTGGAAACTGTTATGAAAAATTAAAAAAAGACGATTTGGCCGTTCAGTATTATTACAAAACGGTACATGAAGATCCTTTATTGGACAAAGGCTGGATTGCTATCACCAGATTTTATAACAGAAAGAGAAATTATCAAAAAGCACTATACTACATTAACAAAGCCATTAATATTGATAGTGAAAATGTGATTTACTGGAAATTATATTCTCAAATAAATTTAAGATTAAAATTATACGAAGAAGCTGAAAGAGGCTTTAAAAAAACATTGGAATTGGGGAATTATGAACTCTCAACTTGGCTATCTCGTGGTGACTTATTAATTAAACTTGGAGAGCCCGAAGCTGCCATTTATAACTTTGAACAAGCCGCAGAGTTTTACCCAGAAAATGCAGAACTGGAATACAGATTAGCGGGCCTGTTTTTCATACTTAATGAAACGGATAAAGGCACCTTCCATTTAAAAAATGGACTAAAATACAATGCAGAATATTCTTTTATCATTGATGAACTTTTTCCTGAAGTCTGCCATAATATACAAGTTAAAAACTTACTAAAAACAAATCTAAAATAAGGTCTTTAAAAAATTTGCATACCTTTGGATTTAATAATTAAATTCAACACATGCAAAGACGATTTATTGACTATTTTGTAATTTCATTAAAAGGATTGGCTATGGGCGCTGCCGATGCCGTTCCAGGTGTTTCTGGCGGCACTATTGCCTTTATATCGGGTATTTATGAAGAGTTAATTGCTACTATTAGTAATGTTAATATCTCTCTTTTTAAAACCCTGTTTAAAAAAGGATTTAAATCGTTTTGGGAACAATTAAACGGGAATTTTCTACTAGCCTTGTTATCTGGTATTATCGTCAGTTTTGTATCATTTATGAGACTTGCTAAATATTTAATTGAGAATGAACCTGTATTAATTTGGTCTTTCTTTTTTGGACTTATTATTGCCAGTATTTATTTTGTTGGAAAACAAATAACTAAATGGAATATCTCTGTTATAATCGGATTGTTATTTGGATCTATTGTTGCCTTTTATATTTCAACTTTACCTTCAATGGCAACTAATGAAAGTTCTTTCTTTTTATTTTTTGCTGGGGCTTTAGCTATTTGTGCCATGATTTTACCTGGTATTTCAGGCTCATTTATCTTAGTGATTTTAGGGGCCTATAAAACCTTAAGTGATGCCCTGCATGATTTTGATGCTAAAAAATTACTGTTTTTTGTAAGTGGTGCCGTTATTGGTCTTTTAAGTTTTAGTCATTTATTAAAATGGCTTTTTAAACATTATCATAATCTTACCTTAGCAATTCTTACTGGATTTATTTTTGGCTCTTTAAATAAAGTTTGGCCTTGGAAAGAAACCTTGACTTGGCATGTTAATTCAAAGGGATTTAAAACACCACTTATAGATAAAAGTGTCTTACCTTTTGATTATGTAGGAGACAATCATTTATTACCAGCAATACTGCTAATCATTGCAGGTTTTTTAACTATTTTTATTCTTGAAAAAGTAGGTTCAAAAAAACACTAATGGAAAGCACCAGAACACTCAGAGATAAAATATTCCTAGTTCTAAAAGGATTAGGTATGGGCGCCGCCAATAAAGTCCCTGGCGTTTCTGGAGGTGTCGTTGCTTTTGTTGCTGGTTTCTATGAAGAATTTATTTATTCTCTTAGAAAAATAAATATTAAGGCTTTTAAATTATTGATTAATGGAAGATTTAAAAGTTTCTACAATTACATCAACGGAAAATTCATTGGCTTGTTATTCCTTGGAATGATTGTCAGTTTCTTCAGTGTTTCAAAAGTATTAGATTATTTGATTAAATACTATGAATTATATATCTGGAGTGTTTTCTTTGGAATGATTATTGGCTCTATTTATTATATCAATAAAGATTTTAAAGATTGGAATTATAAAACATATACAGCTTTAGCCTTAGGCATTATTGCTGGTATCAGTATTAGTTTTTTAAATCCTGCCAAGGAAAACGACAACCTTTGGTTTGTGTTTTTTTGTGGTATTATAAGTGTCTCAGGCATGACTCTTCCTGGTTTTTCCGGATCATTTATACTCATTCTTTTAGGAAACTATGTGTTACTTTTGGTTGACTCAGTAAATGCTTTATCTGATACTTTTTTTGATCTTTTTAGTGGTGATTTTAGTTTTATACATAACACCCAAAGAATAAGAATGCTTGAGGTTTTAGTGGTCTTCACTTTAGGCTCTGTTGTAGGCTTGGTAACATTTTCACACATATTAAGTTACATTTTAAAACATTATAAAAGCATCACGCTTTCTACTATTATTGGATTTATTGTAGGATCATTAGGGGTTGTCTGGCCCTGGAAAAAAACTATTTATAAACTGGCAGAAGATGGTTCACATATCTTAGATTCTACAGGAACCAAAGTAGTTTTAAACTATGAACGATATATTCCCACTCTTAATACGGAAACGTATTATGCAATAGCCTTTATTTTCCTTGGAATTATAATTGTTTTAGCTCTTGAATATTACGGACAAAAAACAAGAAAACAACATGCATAAATTAGGCTTAATAGGTAAAAATATTTCATACTCATTTTCTAAAGTTTATTTTAAAAATAAATTTGAAAAGGAACAGATTTCAAATGTTTCTTATGAAAATTTTGATATTGACAACATAGCGTTATTTCCTTCTATCATGCAAAATACGGAGGGCATTAAAGGTTTTAGTGTTACCATACCTTATAAGGAAGCAATCATTCCTTTTCTTGATGCATTAGATGAAACAGCTAAAAAAATAGGAGCCGTTAACACTATTAAAGTTTCCAAAAACAACCAACTCATTGGGTATAACACGGACTGCCATGGATTTAAAAATTCCTTAAAACCACTTTTAAAACCACATCATAAAAAGGCGCTGATATTAGGAACGGGTGGTGCTAGTAAAGCAATTGCGTTTAGTTTAAAAGAATTAAATATTAATTATGATTTTGTTTCTAGAACGTCTAAAAATGGGGTGAATTTTACTTATGATTCTTTAACAGATGAGATTATCAAACAACACCAAATAATAATAAATTGTACTCCTATTGGTACATTTCCAAATA
>Ga0208305_10001571_pt1 | contig 10790 bp, 24 predicted proteins | sample ColrivemetaGS741_FD_187605 | JGI IMG/M metagenome (GOLD analysis project Ga0208305, IMG submission 187605) | Estuarine microbial communities from the Columbia River estuary - Flood tide ETM metaG S.741 (SPAdes) (version 2) | ecosystem: Environmental > Aquatic > Marine > Intertidal zone >... | reverse complement strand
GGTCTTGGCGCTGATCCTTTACCTGACATTGTCATTCTCCATGAAGTATTCAGATACGCTGCATTGCTCGTTGTATCTGTTGGTTACTTTAATTCGTTTGCTTTTAACATCATGCCCCTCTTCCTTCAGTTCATAAATTCTAGCTGCTACCTGTGTGATACCCAGCTCATTAAACGCATTCAGGCACGTTAGTTTCTTGCCTTCCTGCAAATACTCTAAAACTCTTTCTTGCTGTGTCATAACCTTCTCCTAGTGAACGGATTTGTGAAACTCATTAAGGATTTCATCTTCAAGCCTTTTCTCCAGATAGAGATAGATAGAATCCCTAAACGCCTCTGCCAGAGTATAGACCTTACCAAAACATACCTTTTTGTTGCCAACGTACTCTTTGAAGTTTGGCACAGCTAAGCACTCATAAAACATCTCAGGGTTGTCCTTCTCATTGTACCCCTCATCGGCAGCGTAACTATCACGACTGCCAGCCATTGCAGTATCAAACATATCATCAGTACCATCTGCGTACAGAATCTCCAGCAGCATATCAACATCATACTGGGCGCACTCAGGAAACATATCGTGCAGCCACGTTTTATGCTCCTTCAGCCATGAGTAAACCGCTACATCCTTGAGAGTGTCTTCTAGCTCAGCCATGCAGCCATCCCAATCATCTTCAAGCTGCACTATTAAATCACCAAAAATTTGAGTCTTCATTCTCATCACCCCTTTTATTATTTGATTTTAATTTGGCAGTTGTAAGTCTGAACAACGTCAAGACACATTGCTGCTCTTTGGTGCTTAAACAAACCTTCTGATTCGCATAGCTCTTTAGCTGATTTAAAAATAGCCTCATAAGGCACAAACCCATAATCATTGTGCAGAGCCTTTGCAATATTAAACAATGATTTGTAAGCGTTAGTATCTTCTAAAGTTTTCATTTTAATTTCCTCGTTTGTGTGATGCCCCCTTATGAGGGCGGTTCTATTTAATTGCTTAAAGATTCAACCAATTCATCATAATTGGTGTATTCTTTTTCAGCCTGTGCAAACAATTCTGCCATAGCATTCAGCAACTTTTCAGCACCAATCATAGAAAAGCCCTTGTACCCTCGCACCTCATCCCAAACAATGGTGCTTCTGGCAATGTCAATTTCATGCCATGCTTTTTTGTTGCCCATATAATTGGCAAACCAAAGTAAGGCTAGGCTTATTTTAAAAAGATGCCCATCATCAGCTTGTACTTTTTTAACAAACTCGCTGATAAATTTTTTCTCTAAGTTTTTCATATCTATTCCTCGTTTGTGTGTATGGCATCTATTATACAGAAGTAACTGTTACTTACAAGTAAGTTGGCACAATTTGCATCACTTTTTGTGCTGTTTTTTTCCAAGTTAAGCTGTAGCCCAATAAAAAAGGGGCTATTGCCCCTTCTCTACCTTGTACTTTTCTATCGGTCTTCGACCAGCTATATCGTCTATAGCTATCAAAGTTAGCGACAGTAGTGTAAATAATATGATGTAGTTCATTGCACCCCCAGTTATTGAGGCGCGATTATAGTGTAGATAGGTAGGAGTCGTGAGTGTTATTTGGTTATATTAGATATGATTTTAGGTAATGATGCGTTACGACCACCAGTGCATCAAGCTGGCTCACATAGGGAGAGGATTCCCATAGGTCATAGGGGTATTATCCTGCGAAGAGTAGCAACAACATGATGGCTGCCACACCTAGCGCTTCGCCTTTTGTAACCATGCGCCATTCACTTTTTGACCAGTGCTTAAACTTAGATCGAAGAAAGCTGGTTCTCTTCCTTGCAACAGCTATTGCTTTATCAGCGTAGCGGTGCGCGTCTTTTACTGCCTTTTCTTTATCAGTCATCATAATCTCCTAAAACGGAATATCGTCTTCTAAAAAGTTACTATTCTGCTGCGGCTTTTGTAGTTGTTGTTGTGGCGCAGCACCCTCTTGTTTTTTACCAAAGTGAACATCCCTGACCATGCATACTGGGGTTAGCCGTGCATTGCCTTCCTTGTCAGTCCACTCATCCATCTGAAACTCGCCAGACATTGTTACTGGCGTTCCCTTTGTGAGATACGGTGCTAGCTTCTCAGCACGCTCTTTAAACATGGTACATTTTACCCATGTAGTTTTCTTGTTGTCACCCCATCCTGACGTTACCGCCACGTTTACAGATCCGATAGCAACACCTTTAGGGGTATGGCGGATTTCCATATCTGCTCCGCAGTTGCCTGTAAACACCATTTGATTAATACTCATTTTATATCCTCGCTTGGATCATAGTTTTTTGTTAGCTTCCAAAACGTCAGAAGCGCTTTAAACATCTCAGAATGTTTCTTGTGAGATTCTTTATCCCAGACATGATAGCTCACTATCTCAGGGTTTGCTCTATCAATAAAGATAGACACCCTTTCTGGGTCTGTTACGCCTGAGCCTTCCGCATATGCGCTTAGCTGCATACCATGCTCATCGTATACTAATTTCTTGGGGTCTTTGCCATCTAAGTTATCCTTAGTTTTAAAGTCAACAAAGATTCCGTTGTCACTACATAGATCTATCTTCCCACCATACCCTAGAGCGCACGTAAACGACTTCTCAGCGCTCCAATTGGTATCTGGGTACAATGTGTCCAATACTTCCTTAACAGCGTTAAAAGATGCTGAACAGCGGTTTTCTACAAAGCCACGCTCTATCTCACCATGTATCTCTGTGCCACGCTCAGCTGCCCTTTTACCTACCTGCCTAGACTCCATCTTAGCCCTAGCCATAAACATCTCTACAGGCTCACCTACTCTAATTTGCATAGTAGCTGCTGCTAATAACGCTTGATCTATCTTCCAGTTTTCTAACGCAGGTTTGGCAGCCATACCCATAACAGTAGTCACACTGGGTACTAGGTTTAGCTTTCTAGCGTCACGCAGCGTAGTGTTACGCTCCCTGCCATTAGCGCCCACCGTAGTGTATGCAGGCTCGCCATCTTTGTCATACCAGTGACCTGACTCCGCTCTATAGCTCATTTGGAATAGCCCACTTTGGTAGGTTGCTTGCAGTAGCGTTCTTTGGCAGGTAGTACAGGTAGCGACCAACGCCAAACTTTTGTGCTGCACGTTTAAGGGCATCAGATATACCACCCTTCTCGCCTTCTATATTTGTGTCGCCAGCGCCATCAGATTTAGTAATCCACTCACCCTCAACACGGATAGATAGATAGCACATCAGACGACCTGATACTTCTTCATAGCGGTCTTGCCAGTTCTCGATACCAACAACCTCATCTAAGCGATTAGCAACGTCACGCGCATCAATGTAGGCTAGCTGCATACCACCTCTACCCTGTCTCCAGTGTAGCTGGCTTAGCTTGAATGGGGCGCGTAGCCCCGTTTGGATTTCTTTCCACGCATTCATACGGCAATCCCCCACTGCTCTAGTTGTGATTTACACTGTGCAGTTTGATCTACGTGCTGCCCAGAGATAGTCTCTTCAAGCGCATACTGCTGGCCGTACCCTAGAAGGTACTCTTCCGATGCGTTTACCGCAGCCTCATGAAGGTGCAAGCAATCATACTCGCCCTTCTCAAAATCTGTAAGTTTATTTAAGTCTGTCATACATCACCTCGTTTGTTATGAGCTATTTATTATACACACCTAAATCACAGGTTCAACTGTTATTGTAAATTAATTATATGTTTGCGTTATGCACTCATAATAGATATACTCGGCACTAATTAATAAAGAGGTACTTATGTTTAACTTAAAGAAAGCAATCAAGGTCGAAGCAGCACGCCAAGACCTGACTATGGCTAAGGTAGCAGTAGGGGCAGGTATGTCTCCACAGCACCTGAGTAAGATAGTCGCTCACAACAACTGTAATTTAGAAACACTAATCAGAATCGCTGACAGCCTTCACAAGCGTCTCAGCGATTTAGTCAGAGACGGAGAGGTATAGTTATGCATCAGGGGTATTTTGCAATAATTCCAGCAGGCGTAAGATATGACAAGTCGCTGCCACCTAACGCTAAACTTTTATATGGTGAGATCACAGCACTATGTAATGAGCGTGGGTATTGCTGGGCAACTAATAGTTATTTCGCTGACCTGTATGACGTAAAGGACAGGTCTATCACAAACTGGTTAGGCGCATTAGAGGAAGCAGGGTACATCTGCCGTAAGCAGATATTTGAGAATGGTACTAAGAGGGTACAGGAAAGACGTATATATCTTAGTGAGGAAAATACTTTCAGTACCCCTAGAAAAAATTTACCTGACCCCCTAGAAAATAATTTCCCCACCCCCCCGAAAAAAAGTTCTAGGATAATAGAACAAGTTAATAATACATCTAATAATATTGGTCGTTTCACTCCCCCAACAATAGATATGGTGACTAATTACATTAGGGAAAAGGGCTATGTTGTTGATGCTGAGAAGTGGATGTCACACTATCAGTCAAATGGCTGGAAGGTGGGTAAGAATAAAATGGTTAACTGGAAGGCAGCTGTAACAACGTGGTCAAAGAGTACTTATGCTAAAACAGCTCAGGTTGACTCAATTAAAAAACGCAATGTAATCGAATCATTAACCGATAGGTCTTGGGCATACGACAAAGGGTAGTCAATATGGCAGGTCAGGGAAGCACAAAGCATTTAATATTTAAAGGAACAGACGGGCATTTTAAGCACGGCAAAAAATACACGTACAAAGAATACGCTAGCTACATAGGAATAAAGCGTAACACTTTGGTCACTAGACTTAGAGGTAGACAGGTCGTTAATGACATAGACCTTAGATCTAGTGGCGTTCCTTTAAACCCTGAGCGCAAGACGGCAGAAAAGATAATTTATAAGCGTCTCGAGACGGCAGCAGATATAATTTCACAAAAACATTTGAGGAAAAAATTGATATGACAGAATTAACAATTAACAGTGATGCAACATTAGGTAAAGCAACCAGATTAATTAACGAGCTTTATTCTGACAAAAAGTTTCTTACTGTAACTGTAAGCACTGGTCGGACACGTACCAGCCAACAAAATAAGGCAATACATAAGTTTTGCAGAATCATCGCAGAGTCATGTAACGATGCAGGTTATGAGTATACGATAAAGTCACTATTGGCTGATAAGTCTATTATGCTGCCGTGGACATTGGAGCGCGTTAAAGACGTTATTTGGTTAGAGGTGCAATCTGCTATGTATCCAGACAAAAAACGCAGCACAACTGCACTCAAGAGCGATGAAGTGACGCAGGTGTCAAATGTTATAATTAGGCACTTAGCAGAAGAGTTAAACTTAAATGTACCTTTTCCATCAAAGGATGAGATAGATGGCTATAAAACGTGATGCAGCAGATAAGTGGTTTAGTGACGTTGTAAGAAAAAACAAAAACCACGTATGCGAACACTGCCAGAAAATGGATGGAAGGATGGAGTGCGCGCATATATTTGGCAGGGCAGCAAAGTCTGTAAGGTGGTCATTAGATAACGCCTTATGTCTTTGCCACTACTGTCACAGAAAGTTTACGGAAAACCCAACTGAGTTTACTTCTTGGCTGGAGTCTTTGTTAGGCAAAGGGCATATGGATATGCTCAGAGAGAAATGGCAGACCCTGATGCCAACAAACAAAAAGCTGCGCGCTGAAATAGCAAAGCATTACAGGGAAGAGTTTAGGAAAATGGAAGACGATGAAACCCACGAACCAATTAGTTATAACTAAGGAATACTATGATTACCATAGATGATAAGACGTATAATTCCGATGAGTTAAGCCCAGCGCAACAGGCATCTGTACAGCGCGTATTAAACCTGCAATCTCAGGTATCTGACCTAACCGTGCAGATAAACGAGCTTAATTTGTTAGTAAGCGCATACTATAGTGCTTTAAAAGGCAGCTTAATTGAGGAAAAATAATGAGCGATCAAATTTTAGGTATAATGTTCGATAAGATAGACCAACACGGTCTAACTGATATGCGTGAAGAATTGATTAACATAATTGATGCTGCCGTATATCGTGGTGCAAACAGCTACGCTAGAAAGCATATTGCGTTGCTTTGGGAGCGCTTAGAGACAGCAATAGCTGAGCAGTCTGAGCCGCCTACTGAAGAGCAGTTACGCCTAGAACACCCTGATATGACTTAACCTTTAATTACCCTGTCTTCGGACAGGGGTTTTTTTGGTATAATCGACCCTATGAAAAAAGATAGTAAATTAAAAAGGGTGGGTGTCTCTGGGTATAACAAACCTAAGCGCACTCCTAAGCACGCCACTAAGTCACACGTTGTTGTTGCTAAGTCTGGCAATGAAACCAAGACAATACGCTTTGGTCAGCAAGGTGTTTCAGGCGCTGGTAAAAACCCTAAGACTGATAGTGAGAAAGCTAGACGCAAATCATTTAAAGCTCGCCATGCTAAAAACATTGCTAAAGGTAAAATGTCAGCAGCATACTGGGCATCAAAGACCAAATGGTAGGAGATTGATATGCCAAAAGTAGGGGGAAAAAGCTATTCGTATACTAAAAAGGGTATGGCAGCAGCTAAAAAAGCAGCTAAGAAAACTGGCAAAAAAGTATCGTATAGGAAGAAAAAGTGAACATGACATCAGAACAAATGCAGCGTATGGCACAAATAATGCGAAGTGTGCAAAAAGCGCAGGCGCAAGAGCAAAATACCTATAAACAGGGAGCGCCATATCAGCAAACATTTGACCCAACTACAGGAACAGCTAGACTTGGGCTGCTAGGAGCTGCATCTACACAAGAAATTCGCCAAATGCCAAAAATGTCGCCACCCACTGACCAGTCAGATGACTATTATCTCAACACACGTATTACTGACTTTAACAACAATGCAGAGCTAGACGAGTTGAGACGCAGAATCAATGAGCGCGAAGATTTTGCTAGTAAATACTACGGCTCTTAATAACTCCACATAACTGGTTTGCCTTCACGAATGTCTACATGGACAAACGTCTTAGCTAAGCCCATTCCATTAAAACATCCCATGTCTACAGCGTGACGTATGATAGAAGCCTTCTGCTGCCCGTTTGAGACGTATATGTCGGCAGCTATACCTTTGGTGTGCGTACCACCACCATTTGCCTTACGCGCCTCTATAGAGTGTTTAACAGACCTATAACCGCTAGTTATACGGAAGCTGAACCCACAACGCTCTCTAAGCTCGTCTAGCTTCTCTAAAAACTCAGGTTTCATTTCGTTTTCGCCAGTCTCCTGACAATCAAACTCTTCTACACTGAAATACTTATAATCGCCCATTACCACGTACCCTTCCATACTCTAAATTTATCAAACTCGCCAGATAGGATTTTACGCTTCATTATCTCTTGTCTAGCCTCATTATCACTAGGGTCTACACCAGCCTCTTTCATCCATTCAGTAATCAAATACATTGGAATAGTTCCAACCAGCCTACTCTCGCCCTGACAGCCCTGCTGTGCCTTTCTAAGCACCTCAGCCCTATGTAAGTCATCACTAACATCATGTTGGCGCTCTAACGTCATTTTACTGCCGTCATTGCTTACGTGTATCTTTTCTTTTGTAGTAGCCATTGTTTATCTCCATAAAAAAGGGGCAGCCGAAGCCACCCCTTGATTGTACTACAACTAACAATTAACCGTTAGTATCAGCAATTAGACCACTAGCTGCTTCGTTTTTAGCACATAGAGTAAGCTCAGTAACAACCTGACGCTTAGTAGCATCACCTGTTTTAGCCATCTCAGTGTTTTTAGTGCCACGTAGAACAGCAACTTCCCACATATCGCTTTGTAGGATGTATACGTCATCGCCACGACACTCACGGCTTGGAGTAAATTCAACAGTACCCCACGGAGTTACATAAACGTCTACAGAGTTGTAAACAGTTTCTTTAGCAGCATCAATGTTACGTCTGCTGTTACCACCGCCAGTGAAGGCAAGTGCAAGGTTCATGTTGGTTGGCGAAAGGTATACACGATCTGGATTACCACCAGCTGTCCATACTTTCTGCATAACATCATCAAACAAGGCTTGGCTAAAGTCACGATCAGTACCATCAGTACGTGCTACACCAACAGCGCCATCAACACCGTCAGTGGCTTTGTTAGTGTTGGTTTTAACCCAAGCACCTAGACCTGCTAACTCACGAGCCGCGGTAGAAGAACCTGCTTCGGCTGCGTTATTAGCAAATAAAGCCGCTTCAATGTCTAATTTTTGCTCACGTGCAATTTTGAGCGTTTGGTACGCCATTTCTTTAGCGCGACCTGCTTTAGATAGACCTTCATCAGTGTCTGCAATAACAACAGCGTTTTTGAAGATTTGAGTGCGGTTGTTTAAGCGAGTAGTTGCAGTCGCTGCTTCAAACGCAGTTTCGTCACCTTCAATGTGCGCGTTAGCGCCAGATGAGCGTAGAGTATCAGTTTGCCACTCAACTAAAGTGTTTTTAGCTTTAGTCTTTTTACAAGCTGAGTACAGGGGGGTATCATCGGGAGTAATAGAATAAATAACGTCAGATAAGTCTTCCTTAATTCCATTCATGTCGAATGAGTCATACGTGTTTGCTACTTGTGCCATGATTATTTCCTCAAGATTTTAAGATTAAAGCCAGTGCGTCATCAACGCTGCCTGACTTGGATAAGTTTTGTCGCATTTTCTTTTTTGCTTGAGAGCTATTATTGCCTTTTTTTGCTCCTGCCTTCACTGGGCGCTTTTTGCGCTTTGCAGGGCTGGCTTTTTCAACAGCAGCATCTTTGCCTGACATCAACTCTTGATACTTGATAGCGTCATGTAACACACGGATAGCCCTGTGATCCATAACCTGAGCGATTTCATCTGCTTCGTAACCGTACATTTGTGTGCCAGAAGTAATCAATTTATCCTTGATCTGTGTAGCTTTATTCTGGTCTGCAAATTCAGGTAATACCTTCTGCAAATTCATCATCTCTTGCTGCAAATATGCTTGCTGCGCTGCTTGCTCAGCTTGAGTTTGCTGTTGTGATACTTGCTCCATTTGGTGCATCTGCATTGAATAACTTTGCAGTTGCTCGTCATATTTCAGCTTAGCATCCATATAACCAATTGGGTCAGTTTCAAACAGTTCTCTTGCTGGCTCGACAGGCGGCTGAGCTAAAGTGCCTTGCTGTGCTTGCTGGTAGAGCTGTGCAATATTTTGTCTCTCTTGCAATAAGGCAGAATAAACGGCTTCAGCTTCTTTTCTAGCTGTAGCTGCTTCTTGCATACCTTTTTGGACATACTTTTGACCACTATAACCTTGCTTGAGTTCATCAAGGGTAACAACCTCAGTCTTGCCGTCTATTTTGACGGTGATGGGTTGATCTTGATTACCAGCTTGTTCAGTATCTTCTGTGTCCTCATCATCTTCAGATTCATCATCGTCAGATTCTTCTGATTCATCGACATCTTCATCGTCTTCATCAGTATCAACTTCAGCCTCTACTTCCTCTTCAGCCTCTTCATCCTGCTCCAGAGTTGCCTCTTCTTCTAAGGTTTCTTCTTCAGGTTGTTCAGTTTCTTCAGTTCGTAAAATGCTATCAATTGCACCTTCTACAGAGGTGTCTGGTCTTTCTAAAGTTTCAGTCGTTTCCACGGTGCTGTTCCTTTTTCTTTCTTATCGTAGATTGCCTCGTCTGCAAAAACAGTGTTGAAGTAACCTTCGATGTGGTTTAGCGCACGTACAATATCGCGCGCATCTTTAATGGCATCCATTGATGCCTCATTACTCAGGAAAACACTGGTCTGTTGTTCCCGAATATTCTCTAAGACTTCCTTAAAGGTTTCGTCTTTATAAATCTCTCTGGCTCGGTTAGCCTTTTCTTTTATGTTCAAAATCTACCGCCAGTTACAGCATCTACTGGAGCTTGCTGTGGGTATCTAGGCGCTGCCTGATCTGCCTTAACCTGTGCAACGTCTACGCTAGTACCGTACTGCCCTAGTATCTTGGCTGCATCAACCAATAGGTCTTGATCCATCTGATCACGCGCTCTATCGTCTCTAGCAATAGCCTCTTGAGCATCAATCTGTAGCTTAGCCATATCGGTCTGAGCCTTAGTTTGCGCCTTCATCTGCTCTGCCTGTAAGTACGCTTCCTGCTGCGTCATTTGCGGCTCTTGTCCTTGTTGCTGCTGTTGCTGCTGCTGCATGATCTGAGCTTCTGTTTGCTCATCCATAGGATTAAAGTAACGATTAGAGTTAGGCAGCCCATTCATGGCTAGCATATCACCCAGTGTGTTCCTAATCTGAGTCAAACCAACAATACCGTTTTGTAACCCATAGCCCTGAAGAATCTGCATTTGCATTTGTAGCGTTTGCTGCAATGCTGCTTGCTTTTGCTCTTCCTGACCTGTGCCTAAGCCAACATTGACTTTGACATCCATTTTCTTGTCCCAGCTGCGTGGGTCGATGGGCTCATACTGACCGCCTGTTACACGCATTACAGTGGCTTCCTCGCAGTTTTCAATTACTAGCTTGAGCATTAGCTTAAATAGCTGGCTAACACCGCCCTGAGCTAAATTACGAGCCATAATCTCTATCTGGCTTGCAGCACCCTGCATAGTTGCCATTACAGCGGTAGCTGTCTTAGCTTGTAACGCATCAGGATTAAGACCTAAACTAGACTTAGATACGCCTACCTTGTTCTCAATCTCTTGGTCATAATACTGAATAGCAGACAATGTTTGCCCTGCAACAAAAGGCACAGCTAAAGGTTGTATAGACCCTGACTGCTTCACCCTTACTACACCACCAATCTCATTGTTAAGCACATCATCAATATTG
>Ga0208305_10001569_pt1 | contig 10800 bp, 9 predicted proteins | sample ColrivemetaGS741_FD_187605 | JGI IMG/M metagenome (GOLD analysis project Ga0208305, IMG submission 187605) | Estuarine microbial communities from the Columbia River estuary - Flood tide ETM metaG S.741 (SPAdes) (version 2) | ecosystem: Environmental > Aquatic > Marine > Intertidal zone > Estuary... | reverse complement strand
AACAACGCCAATTAAAGATTGAAAAACTTCTTGCAGTGGTCTTAATACGCTTGTAACTGCATCAATTCCTCTTTGAGTAGATAAGAAAGCAGCAACCAAAGAACCCAAAGCAATAACAATAGCACCTATCCCTGTTGCGATTAGTGCCAGTCTAAAACCTTTTAAGCTTTTACTCGTTGTGTTTGTTGCTACTGCATTAGCTTTTTGTGCTGTGGTTACCTTTCCAAGTGCTCCTTGAATCGCACCCAATGAACGCTGAACAGCCATAATTTGACCACCAAAGCCACCCATAATCGGCAAAACGTCATTCATCGCTTCACCATAGTTACCAACATTTCTTTGAGTTCTTCCAGTTTCCTTTTCTAATTGCTTTAAAGATTTAACTTGATTATCAATACTTTTCTTTAATGCTATACCCTCTTTAGAATTTTGTCTACTGGCTTTTGTAAGCCTATCATATTCAAAAGTATCTCTTGCAAGTGCTGCTCTTAACTGAACTAAAGAACCCTTGTTTAATTGTTGTGCTTTGGTGTTGTTTATTAACTGCCTTTCGTTTTCTCTATAAACCGCTTTATTTGCTTTTATAGCAGCATTATTTTCAACTTGTTGAGCTTTTACCTCTTTCAGTTGTTGCGTGTATTGGGTTCTTGTTATATTACCCTCTTTAACAGCCTTTGCTAAATCCTTTTCAGTTTGATTTAATGCTTTCTTTTGTGCTGCAAGTTTATCAATTTCAGTTTGTAATTTAACAAGCTTGTTAGTTTCCTTTTCTGCACCATCAAGGGAAACTTTTAATATAATTTCGTTATCAGCCATATCTATATTTTAAACATTATTTGTAAATCATTATCCAAGCAATTAACAATAGCACCGTTAACAGTACAAAGTATTGGTTCTGGTTCTGGAATGTTATCTGTAATTATGTCAACATTACCGCTACCACCTTGCACTTCTGAGGGTCTATAATCTTTGAACTTCACTAAGGTAACATTTGTTAAGCCTTCTTTTGTTACATTGAAGTTTTTAATGCTGTCAGTAATGTAGTGACCTGAAAGTTCTGCTGGTTCACTGATAAAATAAACCTTTCTTAAATCCCATGAAATAAAGTCATACAATGTAAGATTTAAACTTATTCCAAGTACGGCAGTGTCTTCAATGTTTGCTAGTGTCTTTCTGTAATAATCCCAAACTAAACCGTTTTCACCTACAAAAGTTAACTTTCTATCTTCTACAGTCGGTGTGTTATCGAAGTTTTCCATTATTCCAACAGTGACAATTTCAGGACTTGCACTTCTCCTTTCGTTGTTTGCTGAATCATATTGTTTACCCCTAACCAATTGGAAAACCCTTGTGCCGTAATTGTCATTAACTGGCTTTCCTTCGTTATCCTTTGCAAGTGCCTCCTCTTTAATTATAGAGGTCATTATTTCACTATTATCAAGTTTGCCTTGAATCGTTGCACTGATTAAAGTTGTGGTTAATGTACTTTGACCTTTTTCAAAACGTTCATTATTTTGCAGTGAGTAAGTATATTTCCCGTAATCCCTATCATTGGTTTTATTCCACTGCTCTAAATACTTATCATTTGAATCGGTTTTGTATTTAAAAACCATTTCATTCTTATAGTCAGTTAAATAGTTTAATGTTGGGCTATTATTGAAGTCTATCTTTTCAGTAATATCAACTAACTCATTTTTAAAGAAATCGTCACGGGGTTCAATAGTTACAACCCTCCTATCTGGGTCAGCTTCAAAGTAAAGATTAAACATTGTTTTAAAGTCCTGTAACAACGTCAAACACTTTATTCCTTTTGGTATGTGTGAATTTATTCTAAAGATGTCTCCGAGCTCTAAATTAGCCTTTAAAGTGATATCTAATTGACTATCGTTGTTTATTCTAGCCCTCCAATTATTCCAAGAGTAAGGTTGACCGCTATCATCTAAGGCATCATCCTTAAAGGCAATAAAAACACTGATTTTATCACCAGCTACCAAATTCAAAGAATTTACATTTAAGCTATCATAAGTTTGAGCCTGTGGAAGCGTTGTATAAATTGGTGTGCCATCAATAGCAATATCAGAAGTATTATTCTTAACAACCACCCAACTAAATGAAGGAGCAGTGATCAATAGCTGTTGTTGATTAATGTTAAACAGCTCCCAATCTAGAATATTTGTATCATAATAAGCAAATTCAAAGTTGAAATTGAATGATAAATTATAGACTCCTGAAATTCCTACAGTATATTCAGAAGTCAATTCATCAAACCTATTTGAATCGTCTTTGATAATGTCATTTATTAATGTTGGGAATCTGTAAATGTTTCTAATACTTGGCGCTGCTGGTGTTGCTCCAATGTTTAACAGCCCGTAATTTTGCCCAGTCCATGAACTTGGGGGTGTTGCCGTTGGTGGTAGTGCCTCAACTTTTTGAGTAAGTGCATAGCTTAATAATTCTGCCTCATCCCTTTTCATTTGAAAAGCTGGATCAATAGAAAGCCCTAAATGTGTATAAGAATGGCTGTATAAATCCTCATAAGTAACAGCAGCACCGCCTTTTATCCAATCGCTTTCAATAAAATCACTGTCAATTGTGTAACCTATTTTTTCAAACATTGAAATGATGATTGACCTTAAATGAAGTTGAGGTCTAAAGCTTTTTACGTCGCTACTGTTGTTCCTGTTTATGTAAGGGTAAATAATATCAAAGTTTTCAGAATTTTGAGCGTTTAATTCGTCAATTCTCAACCCTGTAAAGCTTTCTGTTGCTTCTTCTGTTCTTAGCCCTGTAATATGATCACGCCAATTCAATTGATTAAGTTCAACATCTCGCAACCTCTCCACCCAATCATTATTAAGCCCCTTGAAGTTTAGTTTGTATTCTCCTTCTGTATCACTTGCAAAAGCGTATAGAAACCCCCTATCAACTTGATTTCCGTCTACCATTATAGCACAAGGCTTTTTTCCTAACACTTCCTTAGTATGTGAAGCGAATCTAAGCCCAGCTAAAAGCCTGTTATTGTTCTTTGTTTGTGGTGCTTCAAAATCTAAACTAAAAGAAGTGTTTCGCCTTCCTAAATCGTTAATTGATGCAATTGATTTAGTTAGCTTCAAAGCAAAATCATCACTATCAGTTAGTTCTAATTCTCCTAACTGATTACCAGCCAAATCAAGTATAAATAGTTGCAATTCTCTCATTATTTCAAACCTTTTCTTCTGTTAGCTAATCTGAATTTAACTCTAAACAATGTACTTGGAGCAAACTTATCTTCTAAAGTACTTTCTTCTGTTTCAATTACTATAGGAAAGTATTTAGGTTGTTGCAATGTAGTTACAACCGTTTCATTTTCATAAGTGCAAACTCCACCAGTTGCCAAAAGCCCCCAAGCTCCTGAATCTTCTACTATTGAAATATCTGAACCATCGTTATATTTAGTTTCTTTCAAATCTTCTAAAATCCAAACTTGAGTGCCAATAACAACACCATCATAAAAATAACCGTTGTTACCTTTGTAAGCTCCTTCCAATACTTGCCCGTTTGTTTCGCTTCCTGTTGCTGGTCTTACAAGTCTTATACTGTTACCATTTTTGTTGTCTAGTAACGAAAAAACTAAATCAGCATCAAAACCGCCTAAGCTAACTGAATTGTTTACATCCACATCAGAAGCCCAACAAGACCAAGAAAAACCAGTTCCAATAAACAAACCAGCATCAGTCCTATTCCCATTAGGTAGGGCAGTAAAACCACTTTCATTAGTTGCGCCTGTATTTGGTGCAGACCAATTTTCAAAACCTGCCTCTTTCATTTTTCCACCGCTTACAAGATCACCACCTAAAAAAGTTGATAGTGTTTGAAATTCTGAAACCGTAGGAACTACCCATCCAGATAAATTATTGTTCACAATTCCACCGCTTACCCTTCCATCACCTTCAACACCGTTGTTAATTGTGAAGAAGTTGTATAGGTATTTACTACCATCACCATATAAACCCTCTATTTGTATCGCTGCCCTTCTATTAATCAACATCTTTGAAAGCCATTGAACGCTGTTTTCTGGCATTCTATCGCTAAAAAGGTCGTATTGGTAGTTATAACTTGAATTGTAAACCAAATCCCCTACATCAGTTGAACTAGGGTTTACAGGTCTTACTTTTCTATAAGTACTATCTTGATACTTGCCCACTCTTGTAATATTTCCAGCCAAAGTATAAGAATCTTGTGCTCCAAGTTCATTGTACCAGCTTAAAGTAATTGTTTTTTCACAGTCTTTTCTAAGTTTGTACGCTCTTGTTTCACTTCTTACTGTGAAAGGTGATGCAATATCACGAATGTAAATTCTAACCTCATCATAACCATCAGCAGAATTAAAATCAAACCTATAAACAGCAATGTCATAATTACCATCAGCTAAATAAGTTAAATCTATTCCTCTTTGTGGTACGTTTACATCTTCAGTCGTTGCTAACACTAAAACGTTATTCAAATAAGTTTCAATTACCCATTCTTGCTTAGGTGTTGTACCAGTATAAGAAGAAGTAAGGCAGCTAATATGCAAACTTGTGTTATCTCCAATCGGTAAAGGATTAGGTGCAGAAGTCAAAAGCTTACTGTTTAGGCTTCCACTATCCCCACAATCATAATCAGTTAAATCAAAGTCCTCTATTTCGAAAGTGTCCTGTGTCATGTTATAGGTCACTGAACCCGTTCTAAATGATGCACCTTGCACAATGTTATCAAATACTTCATTAAACCCTAGCCCAAAGATTACGTTGTCAATCACAGAAGTATTAACCCCTTCTAATGGTTGAAACTGAAAATCAAAGTAATCTTTCATAATTGAATTAACCTCAAATGTAAAAGTATCAGTTGTTCCGAAGTCTGGCAAATGCTCTAATACGTGAGCTTCTTCAAGTCCTAACGGGTCGAAAATTATAGCCATACGAACAGAAGTTGTCAATGGATCATCACTAACAGCCTGAAAAGTTAGTTTTTCGGTGCTTATTTGGTTTCCTATTTGTGTTATTGTTAATGCCATTTCTTAAATCGTTTCAAATGTTGTTCTGTTCTTGCTTATTGTTTCTCTGATCAATACACTAACTTCTTTAGTGAACACATCAGCAACCATCTTAAATATAGTTTTTGCGTTTTCATCAAGCATAACCTTTATAAATTCGTCTCTTTTACCGCTTTTACTATACTGTAAGCTGCCCCTTGTTGGGCTTCCTTCGTCGTATATTTTCCTTCTTATAGCAAATGCAGCACTTTTAATCTCTTTTTCTCCTGTTGCTATTCCTTTCTGTTCTACCCATTCAGCAAGTGCATAAGGATTTACCCATTTACCCTTATTAATCCCCTGATCAACAAACTTAGCATAATCCTTACCCGTTATTGTAATATCAAACCCTCCACCGCTTTCAGTAACAGAATATTTCATTGTGTCTTGAAGTTGACCAGTTGCCCGATGCCCCTGTTCATCCAACACCTTCACAAGCTGATCAACAATGTATTGTCCTACTATGTCAAGCCCTGATTTTATCATACTGGTAATGGTGTACACTCACTTCTTATTGTTGCTGTAAATGGGATGAATACCTGTACCAATTTAGGGTTATGAACATCTAAACCAAAGAAGCCTTTGCCCCACTTTATTCTTTCTGTTGGTGCTAAATCTGTTCTTCTGTTAATTTCACCTAATATTTGAAGTGCTAATTCATTTAATTCGCTTTGCTTCACATAAGCCTCTTTAATTTGTCTTTCACCTTGCCAGAATGTGTCATAAAAAAACAACTTACCGCTAAAGGTTTGAAGCCCTGTTCTATTGTTTGACTGTGTGCTCATTATCTCAAAGTCTGGTGATCTTTCAAACAACATTGAAGGATAAGTATTTGCAGCAGCCCCGTTATTATACCAAACAGCATCGTAATGAAAGGATAAAGAATTGCCACTTAAAGGAACATAAGCCCCAGCAGCATCTTTAAATATGTTTACTAAATCTTCGTATGTCATTGTGCTAAACTTAAGTTAAAAATCTTTAAAACGTCAAACGCTCTCTTTTCCATTACTGATTCTAAAGGTGTTATGTTGTAAGTATTGAAAACTCCTTTTTCCGCAACTTTGATAGCAACCAACTCCCAAAAGTGGTTTTTGATAGTAATGCTTTGAGCTGTTGTCGAGCTGATAGCCGTTGAATTTGCGCTGGTGGGTTCTCTGTCGTAGATAAGTGGAAATAATCTTTGTATCTCTCTACCAACTCGACAAAAAAAAAGTAAGCTGACCAGCCATAAAGAGCGTTAACTTCTCCAAATACCTTTGACCGTTTTACAACTTCTTCGCTGCTATCTTCTCCATCTGAATATAACAAAGCAAATAATTGCACCAGCGAACTGATTGCTGTTTGTTGCTTGTTAGCCTCTACCATTGAAGTCAATTGGCTACCTAGCATGAACTGCCTGAAATTAGCTTTACCAAATAACAACTCAGCACCGCTAATAGTTGTCAATGGCTCTATAAGCTTATAAGTTACTTTCTTATGGTCGAACTCTTTTAATTGAACATAAGACTCGGGTTGCTTCATAAACTGTTCACAGTGCTTATACAACCACTCTACGCTTATGCTCCCCTCCATTGGGATTAGTCTCAACTCTTCTTTAGTAAAGTCACTGAACAAAGTGATCCAGTGAATTTTAAACTCAAACAGCTTACTTTCTGGAATTTCCTTTTCTCCTTTACTCAATAAATAGTGCTTTAAATCACTATCAAGCCCTTGGATATACTTGTATGCAGTGGCTAATTCGTTGAGTGTAACATCAACAAATTCATCTTTAAGAGTTTTATTTAAGTCGTTTGCTTTAAGCTTCAACATTTCCTAAGCCTTTTTCAATTAAGTGTTTAGCCATTAAACCATTCATTTCAAAAGTATCACCTTTCTTCATGTGTTTGCTATCCTTATCAGCTACAAACTTGTATATTTTCTTATCATCTAACACAACAGCCTTCTTCTTTGGTGCTGCTTTCTTCGCTGGACTTGCTTTTTTCGTTGCCATATCTGTAAATTTTATCGTTGTATGTAAATATAGAGAATTTAAGCCAAAAAAAAAGGGCTATCCTAAGACAGCCCCTTTTTTAATTAATCAACCTATGTATTAAACAGTTTCTAAAGCTGCCTTTGCAGTTGCGAAAGTTCCTTTTACAAAACAGTCTCTATCATTATGCTCAACATAACAAACCGCTCTTACTTCACCTCTAATTGTCTTGAAGTTCTTCACGAAGTTATCAGCGTTGTATCCAATCTCAACAGTGAAACCTTTCTTGTAATCTACGTTTGCTTTAGTGAAATCTCCCATTAAGAACTCACCAGCTGCAACCATTGTAGACTTAACAACAGGAACACCATCAAAAGAAAGAGTTCCAGCAATTAACTGTAATCTTTCAATGTATCTCTTATCAGTTGAAGAAACTTTCTCCAATAATAAAGAAGTTACATCTGAAGGATTCATGAAAATAGCTGTAGGCATTGGGCAGTTAGCTAACTCGATTTGATTCTGTGCTACTGCTAAAACATCTACGTTATTTGCGTTGTCTACACTTGCTGCGAAAGTACCAGCATCGAAAGCTGGAGCAACAGTGTAAATACCGTTCATGTTTGGAGAAACACCATCACCATTGTAAACTGATTGCTCTAAAGCCAATCTAACTTTTGTAGTCAATTTGTTTTGAACTAAAGATTCAATCCCTTCAACATCTTCCAACATTTCATCAGTTGCAGTGATGTAAGCAGTGATCTTTTCTACTTTTTGAGAACCTACTACTAAATCAAAATCAATTTGATTCTTTAACGCTCCTTCAGCAGTTGCTCCAGCAGCACCTTCTTCTGGTGTGTTTACATAAACCCATTCTTTAACGTTAGAACCGATTGAACCACTAGCAACTAAATCTAGTAAAGTAATCATTCTTTCGTTAACGTCTCCAATCATTGGATTTCTATCAGCCTGTGGAATTTGACCTGTAGTGTTTCCAGCCAAAGACATATCACCAACAACTTTGTTCACTGTGAATCTCACGTTGTCTCTTGAACTTCCTTTAGCTAAAGACTTCAAAGCATCTTTGTTTTCTTGAAGCTTATCCTTGATAGATGCTTCTCTTTCAATTGATTCTTCTCTTGAAAGTCTCTTCATTAAGATACCTTGATCTTTCAATACTGACTGTAAAGCAACAAATTGCTTAGTCATTGTATCGCTTAATTCAGACTTCATTGCATCTAATTCTTCCTTTGAAGCTTTAGCCGCTACAGCTGATTCGATTTCTTTTCTTGAAGCATCATTGTATTCGTTGTACAATTCAGCTTGTTTTTCTGCATCCAAACCAGCGATTTCACCGATTCCTTTTGATACTAAAAATTCGTTAAATTTCATTTCTTTAGTTTTAAATTATTATTTACTCATTAGTTCGTAAAAAGACGGCTTTTTTGCTGTTTCAGTGTCAATAGACGGCTGCTTTTTGCTGAAAGTGTCAACATACTGCTTACAAATATTATTAAAAATTTCCTTATTATCTATATTTTTACCTAAATAATCGAACATTTTTACAATCTCATCGTCATTTTTTAGGCTTTTATTGTTGTCAAAGATGCCTGTCAAAGGATTTGAACCCATTAAAACAGCACTCGTTTCTTTCAATTTAGCCTCCTGAACTGCAAAGAAGTACCCTTGTTTTTCTACTTCATCAGCATTTCCAATCTGTGGAAGGTATTTTCTGTAAAGTGCATACGCTTCCTTGTCGTCTTGGTTGTCAATTGCTAGATCAATCTTAACGTAATACATACCAACAGAATGTTGATTGATGTTATGATCTTTATATTCGTTGTAAACTAATTCATTCTTTGCTCTTTCAATCTCAACATCTAATAACAAAGCCTGTGTGTCTAATGGGCTGTTATAACCATAATACAAAAACCTTCCTTCCTGTTCGTAAGCCCTCATGATATTACCAGTTTGAGCAGTAACCTCAAATTTATGATCATGCAATAAGAATAGTTTTTTAGTTTCTTCTAAGCTCTTTTTAAATACGTTGTTCAGGTGTACATCATCATGACTATCCATGTAGTTGTAAGTATTCGCTATGATTGTACGGTAAACCGCTTCATCTGTATCTAGTGGTAAATTCCTTTCAATTAGTGCTTTGTTTGGTTCATCGCTTTTCAAATCCCTTAGTATAGGGTTCAACACTGGACTATCACTAAACTTCAAAGCACCTTTTTTAAGCATTAAAGCTTCTTGTTTATCCCTTGTTGCCTGTTTTATTGCTGTTACTCTATTCATTTTTTTACTAGCTTTTTATCGTTTATACTCTTTTTTTTAAGGTCTAACAGCTTTTTAATGTCGGCTAAACTCTTTCCCTTTATTTCCTTAACCTTTTCCATCTAAACCAAGTGTTGTAATCAATTCCCTTTTTTCTTCCTGTGTCATTTCGTTTAACAATGCTGCACTAATATTATTAGGTAATTCCTTCAATACATCAGCAGTGGTTTTGTTAAGCTGCTCAATTTCTTCTGTAGCTATTCTTAAATAATAACTTTCACCAGTAACATCATTCAAAGGATTAAACAAATTCTTTTCAAATTCGTTTATGAAGTGCTTAACATTAGGGATAACTGCGTTAGTATACATCGCTCTGTTTGCTTCTTTGTAGTTAGAATAAGTGTTGCTCTGATAATCCCCAAACAATTGAGAAGGCAAATTCAAAGCTCTACAAACTGACCTAACGTGTGGCAATTGTGATTCAATCAGCTTCATGTCATTAGCATTCATTCCAAGCTGTGTAAAGTCTACTGCTTGTTCAACAACCTCAACTTTGTTAAACTTTTCAGCACCACCAGTCAAACCAACAAAAGCTTTTCTAACTACTTCCATAACTGAATTTGAGAAACCTAATGCCCCAGCATCACCGCTGGAAGCCTTTGGGCTAATAAGCCCACTAATACCCCTATTTTTAAGCATTGCCTTTTCTGCTGTTGCTCTATTGTTTGAAGCTGTTACCGTTTCCCACACCGCAGCAATTGGAGAAAGTCCACCCTGTTGCTCTTGTAGTTGTGAAGGGTCATAATATTCTAATATTATTAATTCTTCTGGAAAGTATTTGTAAATCCTTGTATTGTCAGTGAATTGGTAGTAAGGTGTTTGTTCAAAATATCCTGTGGTTACTTGTGCTGGTTCAACTTCTTGAGTAGGTAGTACCCAAAGTTCATTGGTTTCAAATCCTACCATTTCTGACTTCTTCAATGTGTAAGCCTTACCATGAAGAAATAAATTGATAAAAAGCTTGTACATTGATTCTTGTTTACCTTGCTTACTGTTCCACTGATCATAGAACATTTGATAAACTGGATCATTTGCTTGTACTACATCTTCACCATTCATAAGTTTCAAAGGCAAAGCTGAACAAGCATGCGCAAGTGATGAAACACAAGCATAAACTAATTCATTCCCAAGAAACCCTTCTCTTACAATTTCGTCTGATGTTGCTTTTTTATAGTTGTACCCATTAATTACATTCCAAAATTCGGGTGTTGTTGTGCTTTGATCAAATACATTCATATTCCCAAAACTACAATTTTTTTTTAAGAATTTTTGTATCTATAATATTTTTCTGTATAGCGTAGAGGATCGAGCAAGTGATTTGAGCTATCTATTGGCACTTCTCCTTGCTTATCTAGCCATACATAATTCTGTAGCTCATTGATTAAATTATAACTGCTTTCAGTGACTTTAAACTGCCAGTTTTGAAGGTGTCTAATACCTATAA
>Ga0208305_10001568_pt1 | contig 10804 bp, 11 predicted proteins | sample ColrivemetaGS741_FD_187605 | JGI IMG/M metagenome (GOLD analysis project Ga0208305, IMG submission 187605) | Estuarine microbial communities from the Columbia River estuary - Flood tide ETM metaG S.741 (SPAdes) (version 2) | ecosystem: Environmental > Aquatic > Marine > Intertidal zone >... | reverse complement strand
TAAATTAGAATAAAAAAAGGATATGAAAACTCATATCCTTTTTTTTTACCTAATCCCTTGATCCTAATATTTGCATTCCCCAATATAATAACATTGCTAAAGAACCTAAAGCTGAAACTAAATAGGTTCTTGCTGCCCATTTTAAAGAATCTTTTGCTCCATCTTGTTCAGAATTTGTGAGCATATTATTGGTTTTTAACCAAGCTAAGGCTCTATTGCTTGCGTCATATTCTACTGGTAAAGTTATAAAACTAAAAACAGTTGCAACAGCCATCATTGCAAGTCCAATTATAGCAATTGTAAAACCAATTCCAGAATTTCCTGAAAATACACTTATTAATATCCCTCCTATCACCAACCATTGTGAAAATTTAGAAGAAATATTTACGGCAGGTACTAATTTAGATCGTAAGTTTAGCCATTCATATGCTTTAGCATGTTGAACAGCGTGCCCAACCTCATGAGCCGCAACAGCCGCAGATGCAGCATTTCTTTCCGCGTAAACGGCTTCACTTAAATTTACAGTTTTGTCGACAGGATTGTAATGATCAGTTAATCTACCTGGAGTCGAAATAATTTTAACATCATAAATTCCATTGTCGTGTAACATTTTTTCAGCTATTTCTTTCCCACTTAATCCGTTTTGTAGGTGTACATTTGAGTAAAATTTAAATTTACTTTTTAGTTTTTGGCTTACCAGCCAGCTTGCTAAAGATATAATTCCAATTAATATATAAAATCCCATAAATTTCTTTTTAATTAATGTTTTTAATTTTGATAAATTTACAACATAAATTATTCCAAAATTATATTTCAGACAAAATGGCAACAATCCCTAATATTTTATTAATTTATACTGGTGGTACAATAGGTATGGTTCAAGACTATAAAACAGGTGTATTACGCGCATTCAATTTTAATGAATTGTTAAAACATATTCCAGAAATAAACCAGTTGAATTGCTCAATTGAAAGTATTTCCTTTAAAAATCCAATAGATTCTTCCAATATGAATCCAAATAATTGGGTGCAAATTGCAGAGATTATCGAAGAAAATTATGAGAACTTTGATGGGTTTGTCGTTTTACATGGTTCTGATACCATGTCATATACGGCTTCAGCAATTAGTTTTATGTTTGAAAACCTTTCAAAGCCGATTATTTTTACGGGATCTCAATTGCCAATTGGTCATTTAAGAACAGACGCAAAAGAAAATCTTATTACCGCAATTGAAATAGCATCTCTTAAAGAAGATGGAAAGTCAGTAATAGAAGAGGTTTGTTTGTATTTTGAATACAAATTGTATAGAGCGAACAGAACAACAAAAATTAACGCTGAGCATTTTGAAGCTTTCACATCTCCAAACTTTCCTCCATTAGGTGAGAGCGGGGTTCATTTAAAATTTTCTAAACAATTATTTATAAAGGCGAATAGAGAAAAACTTTTAGAAGTTAGAAAGCATTTAAATGTGAATATTGTAATTGTAAAAATTTTTCCAGGAATTACGAAAAGGGTGGTTGAGAGTATTTTATCTATAAAAGGCTTAAAGGGAATTATTTTGGAAACGTATGGCTCCGGAAATGCACCTACTGAAAAATGGTTTATAAAGCTATTAACAAAAGCTATTGAAAAAGGTGTGTATATTGTAAATGTTACACAATGTATTGGCGGAAGTGTTTTTTTGGGGCAATATGAAACAAGTGAACTTTTGAAGAAAATTGGAATTATAAGCGGAAATGATATTACAACTGAATCCGCTTTAGCTAAACTGATGTATTTATTAGGCGAGAAAATTCCAAAAAGTGAATTCAAATCTGTTTTTGAAACCCCTTTACGAGGAGAAATGAGTTTGAATCTTTAAATTTTTTTTAAACAAATATAAATAATATGAATTATAACGTAATAAATCAGTGCATAATTGATTGAATTTTATAGATTTTAAAAAATACGTAGTTATTAAAAAAAAATAATTTAAAGTATCCGTAAAATTTTCAGAATTCAACATTTTTTTGTTACTTGCCATTCGCTAAAGTTTAATAACAAAAGAGTTTTTTATTAATAATTGACTTTTAAATTTTACACTTTGGTACAATTATTTGTTAAAAAAATTATATATTTAAACCGTAAAATTAATAAATTAACTATTACACGATGAAAAGAGTATTTACTATCCTTGCAATTACAGGGTTATTGTTATTTGGAGCAGCACCTAAAGCTATTGCACAAGATGCAGCAAACACAGAACAAGTTGCAGACGACACAGAAGCAAAAACATTTCACCAAGAATTAAAACAACGTTTTATTGAAGGTGGACCATTCTTTATGGGAATTGTATTGGTAGCCTTAATTTTAGGGTTGGCAATTGCTATTGAAAGAATTATTTATCTTAACATGGCTACAACAAATACTAAGAAATTAGTAAACAAAGTAGATGATGCATTGGCATCTGGTGGTGTAGAAGCTGCTAAAGAGGTTTGTAGAAATACAAAAGGACCTGTTGCTTCTATATTTTATCAAGGTTTAGATAGAATGGATGAAGGCGTAGATGCAGCTGAAAAAGCAGTTGTAGGTTATGGTGGAGTTCAAATGGGATTATTAGAGAAAAACATTTCTTGGTTATCTTTATTTATTGCTTTAGCACCAATGTTAGGTTTCATGGGAACTGTAATTGGAATGATTAGTGCATTTGACTCTATTCAAGCTGCAGGTGATATTTCTCCAACGGTTGTTGCTGGTGGTATTAAAGTTGCCTTATTAACAACAGTATTTGGTTTAATTGTTGCGATTATTCTTCAAATTTTTTATAACTATATTATTTCTAAAGTAGATAGTATTGTAAATAATATGGAAGACGCTTCAATTTCACTTGTTGACCTTTTGGTTAGACACAAAAAATAAGAAAAATTATGGATAATAAATTTTCAAAAATATTAACCTTAGTTGCAGGTCTTATAGGATTAATAGCTTTCTATTTTTTCATAAGAATTGTTATGGTAGGTGACGATATAATAGAAACAGATGCCGAAGTACAGGCTAGTATAGTTTCGCCATTTATTAATTTTGCTAAATTTGTATTAATAGCAACTGCTTTAATTGCTGTTGTTTTTTCAATAGTAAATTTAGTAAAACATCCTCAGGTATTAAAAAGAACACTTATTGGTGTTGGGGCCTTAGCGGTACTTTTAGTTGCAGCATATGCTGTTTCTTCTGATGCGGCTGTTACGGATACTGTAGGTAGAGTTTTAGAAGATGGTGAAGCGGGTAGTGTTTCAAAATGGGTAAGTACAGGAATTAACTTTAGTGCCATTTTAGGTGTTGTAGGTTTAGCTTTCTTTTTAGTTGATTTCGTTAAAGGATTAGCAAAATAATAGTACTATGGCAAGAAGAGAAAATTCAGAAATAAATGCTGGTTCAATGGCAGACATTGCGTTCTTGCTTTTAATATTTTTCTTAGTAACTACTACTATGGATGTTGATTCTGGTATTGCCAGAAAATTACCAGAAAAATCAGATGTACCAGTAGAAGATGTTGTGGTTAAACAAAAAAATGTATTAGATATTACTGTAAACAGAAATAATCAAATACTTATTGAAGGAACCGACTTCGTAGAGGTTACAGATATTAGGAGAATTGCAATGGATTTTATTGACAATGGAGGTGGGGAATCTGCTGCGAAACCAGATGGAACACCTGGAAAACCTTGTGATTATTGTAATGGAACTAAAGACCCTGCGTCTTCGGATCATCCAACAAAAGCTGTTATATCTTTGCAAAGCGATAGAGGAACAACTTATGGAATGTACGTTTCTATTCAAAATGAAATTGAAGCAGCGTATAACGAGTTGAGAAACAAATTGGCTTTAGTGAAATACAAGAGATCTTATAATGATTTATTAAGCGATTATAATGATAATGCTACAGAAAGTTTAAAAGAGAAAATTGACTTTTTAAAAGATAGTTATCCTCAAATAATCTCTGAACCAGAACCAATTAAATAATATCAGAAGAATATGAGTAAGTTTAAAAAGAAGAAAAAAGGGTTACCTGCAATTTCTACAGCATCATTACCTGATATTGTATTTATGTTGTTATTCTTTTTTATGGTATCAACGACAATGAGAGAAACCGATTTGTTAATTAAAAAGCCAGTTCTTCCACAAGCAACAGAAGTGAAAAAACTGGAGATGAAAAGTTTGGTTAGTACTATTTATGTTGGTAAATCAAAAGATGCTAGAATTGGAGGGGATAAAATTCAAGTAAATGATAAAATTATTGATGTTAATGATGTTCCTAGTTTTATTTTTTCAGAAAGAGCCTTAAGAAAAGAAGAAGAAGTTAAGTTTATGACAACTTCTATTAAAGCGGATAGAGAAGCTAATGTAGGTACAATTTTGGATATTAAAGAGCAACTAAGAGATATTAACGCTCTTAAAGTTAGTTTTTCAACTACAAAAGGTGCTGATTTAAAAAGTAACTATAAAAAATAATAAAAAATAAAGTTTTTTATAAATTGAAAAGGCAATCACTTAAGATTGCCTTTTTCTTTTTTATAAACTATATTTGTTTTAATGATTAGAAATATCATAATATCAATTTTTTTAGGTTGGGTTTCTATACTACAGGCACAAACTAGAATAGATTCATTAAATACAACCTCTTATTTAGAAGATCAAATTTATCTAGCCTTAACTTATAATGATTTAAGTAATAGACCAGAATCAGTTTCTCAAAATGGATTTTCAGGTGGTGTTTCAATAGGTTTTATAAAAGATATCCCTTTTAATTTAGATCCTGATTTTGGTGTTGGGATAGGGTTGGGGTATGGATATAATGTATTTATTCAGAATATTAAAATATCAAAGGAGGACAATATTACGTTATTTAGTTTAGCTGAAGATTATAAAACAAATTGGCTTAGACTTCATACAATAGAGTTGCCATTTGAAATTCGTTGGAGAAATTCTTCAATAGAAAAATATAAATTTTGGAGAATATATACAGGAATTAAAACTTCTTATATATTTTCTTCAAGATCGAAGTTTAATGATTCTGAATCAACCATTACTACTAAAAATATTGAAGAAATAAAAAAAGTACAATATGGAATAGAATTGTCTGCAGGTTATAGCACTTGGAATTTATATATTTATTACGGATTAAGTCCTCTTTTTGAGAATAGTAATTTCAATAATGGAGAGAAACTTAAACTTAAGGATTTTAAAGTAGGCTTAAAATTTTATATTATGTAATAAATGCAATACACTAAAAATTGAGAAGCCATTCCTGATAAAAAACCTAAAAACACTTCTTTTGAAGTATGAGCCTTTAATCTTAATCTCGATGAGGCTATAAGTCCGCTTAATAAAAATAACACTACAAAAACGGGAATTAAATTTATTTGATAATTATAGCTGTAATAAATCAAAAAACCTATTAAGCCCCCTATTGCGGCCGTATGCAAACTTATTTTAATTTTTATATATAGAAAAATATACGAAATTAAAAATCCAAATCCATATCCAAAAAACAATAATGATAATATATCTACTAATGAAGTTTTAAGAAGCCAATTTGCTAAAATGTAAGTTATTGATATAAATAGTAAAGTTGGAAATTTTCGTTCTTCAATAGTCACCATGTGGTAACTATTTATCATTCCGAAACGTTTTAAAAGAAAAAGAAATACAATTGGAAACACATAGGTTCCAATTAATATAACCGATACAATCATATATTCTTGAGGCTTAAAAATATACTTTGGAAGAAATAAAAAGTAGATTAAAGTTCCTAATATTGGAAAATTAATTGGATGAAAAAAAATTGAAATAAATTTTGAAAATTTCATAGTTTTTAACTGTAATTCTAGATTTCTTTTCTTAATCGAGCTACCGGAATATCTAATTGCTCTCTGTATTTTGCTACAGTTCGCCTTGCAATAGGATATCCTTTATCTTTTAAAAGAGCTGATAATTTATCATCAGTTAAAGGCTTCTTTTTACTTTCTTCTTTAATTACACTTGCTAATATATTTTTTATTTCTTTAGTTGAAACATCTTCTCCCTGATCATTTTTCATAGATTCAGAAAAAAACTCTTTAATTAATTTAGTACCATATGGTGTGCTAACATATTTACTATTTGCAACTCTGGAAACGGTAGATACATCCATATTTATTTTATCCGCAATGTCTTTTAGAATCATTGGTTTCAACTTACGTTCATCACCTGTTAAAAAGTATTCTTTTTGATGATGCATAATAGCATTCATGTTTAAAAGCAGTGTTTGTTGACGTTGTTTTATAGCATCAATAAACCATTTGGCAGAATCTAATTTTTGTTTAATAAATTGAACAGCCTCCTTTTGTGATTTTGATTTCTCTTTTGAATCTTTATACCCGTGTAATAAATCGTTATATTCTTTTGAAACATGAAGTTCTGGAGCATTTCTTGAGTTTAAATTAAGCTCTAATTCCCCCTCCACTATTAGTATTGAAAAATCAGGTACTATTTGTTCTGCAATTTTATTATTCCCAACAAATGATCCTCCAGGCTTTGGGTTTAATTTTTCAATTTGAGAGATAGCTTCTTTCAGTTCTTCTTCTGTAATATGAAATTTTTGTAATAATTTTTTATAATGTTTTTTAGCAAAATGCTCAAAAGAGTTCTCAAGTATCTTAATTGCCAATATTCTATTTGGTTTTTCGCTTTTTCGTTTTAATTGAATTAACAAACATTCTTTTAAATTTCTAGCACCAACACCAGCAGGGTCTAATTGTTGAACTAAATGAAGTAATTTTTCAAGTTTTTCAATTGATGTGAAAATATTTTGAGTAAAAGCTAAATCATCTAAAACATCAACCAAATCTCTTCTTATATATCCGCTATCATCAATACTTCCAATTAAGAAATCTGTAATTACTTCTTCTTCATCAGTTAAACGATAAGTATTCATTTGAGTTTTTAAATGTTGGGTAAATGAAGTTCCTGATGCGTAAGGAATATTTTTTTCATCGTCATCAGATGAATAATTATTTGCCTGTGTTTTATAATTTGGAACTTCATCATCACTTAAATATTCATCAATATTTATATCTTCAGTACTAATGCTATCATTACCACTTTCATCATATTCATCATTTTGGGTATTATCATATTCATCTGAATTTTCTTTACCACTTTCCAATGCTGGGTTTTCTTCAAGTTCTTGCTTTAATTTTTGCTCAAATGCCTGTGTGGGCAATTGAATCAATTTCATTAATTGAATTTGCTGAGGTGATAACTTTTGTAATAATTTATATTGTAAGCTTTGCTTAAGCATAAAATAGTTGTTGCTTTTTTTATAAAAATACAAAAAACATATAACTATACATTATATGTTTATAGATATAAATATTTAAAATTCTGCATTTTGTGGTGTTCTAGGATAAGGTATTACATCTCTAATATTTCCCATTCCTGTCGTGAATTGTACTAAACGTTCAAACCCTAATCCAAAACCACTGTGTACAGCAGTTCCGAATTTTCTGGTATCCAAATACCACCACAATTCTTTTTCATCTATATCAAGTTCCGCAATTTTTTGTTGAAGAACTTCTAAACGTTCTTCTCGTTGGCTTCCACCAACAATTTCCCCAATACCAGGAAAAAGCACATCCATCGCCCTTACAGTTTTACCATCTTCATTTAAACGCATATAAAAGGCTTTTATATTTGCCGGGTAATCAAATAAAATAACGGGACATTTAAAGTGAGTTTCAACTAAATAACGTTCATGTTCACTTTGTAAATCTGAACCCCATTCATCTATTAAATATTGAAATTTTTTCTTTTTATTAGGTTTACAATTTCTCAAGATGTCTATAGCTTCAGTATAACTAACTCTTTTAAAGTTATTTTCTACAACAAAATGTAACTTTTCTAAAAGAGACATTTCACTCCGTTCATTCATTGGTTTAGATTTATCTTCTTGAGTTAAACGATTATCTAAAAAAGCCAAATCATCTGGATAGTTTTTTAAAACATAAGAAATTACGTATTTAATAAAATCTTCAGCCAAATCCATATTGTCATCTAAATTATTAAACGCAACCTCAGGTTCAATCATCCAAAATTCAGCTAGATGACGTGTTGTATTAGAATTCTCAGCTCTAAAAGTTGGTCCAAAAGTATAAACTTTACCCAGCGCCATTGCATATGTTTCAGCTTCTAACTGACCTGAAACCGTCAAGTTGGTTTCTTTTCCGAAAAAATCTTTAGAATAATCAATTTTCCCATCTTTTGTTTTTGGTAAATTTTCTTTATTAAGGGTGCTCACCGTAAACATTTCACCAGCTCCTTCTGCATCAGATCCAGTAACAATTGGTGCGTGAAAATTGTAAAAACCATTATCAGTAAAATACTTATGCACAGCAAAAGATAATGCAGATCTTAAACGCATAACTGAACTAAAAGTAGTTGTTCTAATTCTTAAATGTGCATTTTCTCTTAAGAATTCAAAACTATGTTTTTTTGGTTGAATTGGATATTCATCAGGATTAGAATCACCTAAAATTTCAATTTTACTAACTTTAATTTCTAAAGATTGTCCTTTTCCTTGACTTTCAATTAAATTTCCTTTTATAGAAACTGCAGCTCCAGTTGTAATTCGTTTTAAAATACTCTCATCAGTATTTTCAAAATCAACAACGCATTGGATATTGTTAATAGTTGAACCATCATTTAATGCAATAAATCTATTCGCTCTAAATGTTCTAACCCATCCTTTTAAATTTATTTCCTGTAAAAAATTATTTGAACTTAAAAGTTCTGCTACATTATTTCTAATCATTTTTAAAAAATTTAAGAGTTACAAAGATACATGAACTAATGAAAGTTGGAAAGCCTTATTTTGTAAAAGTATTTATGTTTAAAATGGTCAAAAAAGAATAGATTATAATTTGAAAATCTCTAATATAATCTATTAAAACCTAATTTTTAACACTTAATAGCGAGTGATTTTACTTATCTCCGTTAGTATCTTCAGGAGTTAAAATATCTAAAGCAGGTTCTTTGAATGTTTTTTTGTTGGCAATTTTCTTTTCTAACGACAACAATAATGAAGGTAATAAAAGTAGGTTTGAAACCATAGCAAATAACAAGGTGATTGAAACCAAACCTCCTAATGCAATTGTACCACCAAAACTAGATACGGTAAACACTAAAAATCCAAAAAATAATACAATTGAAGTATAAAACATACTAACCCCTGTTTCACGCAAAGCTGCATAAACTGATTGCTTTATTCTCCAATTGTTGGCAATTAATTCTTGTCTGTATTTAGCTAAAAAGTGAATAGTATCATCAACAGAAATACCAAAAGCGATGCTAAAAACTAAAATAGTTGAGGGTTTAATTGGAACTCCTAAATAGCCCATTAAACCAGCTGTAATTAATAATGGGAACACATTTGGTATTAATGAAATTATAATCATTCTAAATGAACGAAACATAAATGCCATAAAAATCGCTATCAATAAAATTGCTAAGGAAAGTGAAATTACTAAGTTATTGATTAAAAAGGTTGTTCCCTTTAAAAATACTAGTGCCCCCCCTGTCATGGATACATTATAATCTTCTTTTGGAAATTCTTTATCAATTTTTTGTTGAATTCTATCTTCAATTAGTTTCATTTTATCCGTGCCAATATCTTTCATAAAGGTTGTCATTCTTGCATAACGACCTGTAGAATCAACAAAATTGTTCAGTAAATCTGAATTTGAAGTTGAGTTTTTGGTATAAGATAAAATCCAATTTTTTTCTTGGTTGTTTGGTAATTGATAATATTTTGGTAATCCGCTATAAAAAGCTTGTTTAGAATATTTTACAATATTAAGAACAGATAATGATTTTGAAAGTTGAGGAATTTCATCAATAGTTTCGTCTAGTTTATTCATTCGCTGTAATGTAGAAAGTTTCATTACACCTTTTTCAACTTTTGTATCAATAACAATTTCAAGAGGCATAATACCTCCAAATTCTTCTTCAAAAAAGACAATATCTTTAAAAAACTGTTTGCCTTTTGGCATATCTTCAATTAAACTACCTGATATTTTAATCATATAAACACCTATCATGCTAACAATAATTAAAACTATTGTAGTTGCATATACAGAGACTCTGTGATTTCTAACTATAGATTCCATCCAATTAACTATGGCATCAATCCATTTACGTTCTAGATGTTTTAAATGTTTTTCTTTTGGTAATGGTAAAAAGCTATACATTATAGGTATAATTAATAGCGCTAATACAAATATTGCCAGAATATTAATTGAGGCAATTGTACCGAATTCTCTCAACAACTGACTTTTAGTAAATATGAAAGTTGCAAAACCTGATGCAGTTGTTACATTGGTCATTAAAGTGGCATTCCCAATTTTAGAAATTACTCTTTGTAATGATTTTGCTTGGTTACCATGTTTTTTAACTTCTTGTTGGTATTTGTTTATTAAAAATATAGCGTTTGGAACACCAATTACAATAATTAAAGGCGGTATTAATGCCATTAAAACTGTTATTTCATATCTAAACAAACCAATAAAACCAAAAGCCCAAACAACCCCGATACTTACAACAACTAGGGTTATAAAGGTTGCTCTAAAAGACCTAAAAAAGAAAAAGAAAATTAAGGCTGTAACAGCTAATGCTAAAACAACAAAAAGACCAATTTCATCAATAATATTTTGAGCATTCATGGTACGTATGTAAGGCATACCAGAAACTCGGATATCTAAATTGTAATCTTTTTCAAATTTTTCAATAGTAGG
>Ga0208305_10001560_pt1 | contig 10822 bp, 7 predicted proteins | sample ColrivemetaGS741_FD_187605 | JGI IMG/M metagenome (GOLD analysis project Ga0208305, IMG submission 187605) | Estuarine microbial communities from the Columbia River estuary - Flood tide ETM metaG S.741 (SPAdes) (version 2) | ecosystem: Environmental > Aquatic > Marine > Intertidal zone > Estuary... | reverse complement strand
ACAACTAACCACTTGATTTGTAGCAGGGTGCGGTTGATGCTATCCAGCATCCCTCTAAGCTCATTGGCGTTAGCCGTAAGCATCTTAAGTTGTTCGTCCTGTAAATCGACTCGCCATTCCAAGCGATCTACTTGTTGTTTTAGTTCTTCCATTGGTTATCCTTTATTCTGCTAGTTTAAATCCACCTAGAAAAGTACCTAGAGAAGACCCAAATACTGTTTTTGATGTGCTTGATCCGTTGTGAACTCTTAACTCGATGGTATCACCCGCAGCTAAAACTGCTGTTGTTGTTACATTAGCAATGTCAGCGTAGTGATGTCTTTGTCTCGCCAGAGCTATTTGGAGAGCTGAGTTTTTAAAGATAGAAACTTGGTAATCGTCAAAATCTTCTGAAGAGCTCAATTGAATAGAACCATAGAGTAGATATTTACCAGCCTTACCCGCAGGAACAGTAAACTTGTTGTTTGCAAAAGCAGAGTCAGTGTCGTGATCTATACCGTTTAAAAGAATTCTAGTATATGTCCCCGCTACACAACCATCTTGGCTAGAAGTTAAGTAAGCCCTAAACGCTGGAGTGTTTTCACCCCCAACACCCGCAAGGAGTGCTGAGGGGATTGTACCTGTTGAGTCTAATCTAGCTGGGTTGATTGTAGAGGTACTCGTAAGTACCCCCGCTGTGTTAAAGTCTGCTAGGTTTCTTGCCCTAGTCATAATGAGTTACCTCTATTAAGTTAAATCCTGAAAGGCAAATTTGTGATAAACCTTGTTACCATCTTCATCATCTTCACCAAAGTATTCCTGAGCAAATAAACTATGTATATCGCTCCTTCCCGCTAACGAAGTTTGAAGAGAAGCTAAAGCCGCATTTACTTCAGGCATATCCGTGTTCTCTATGGTAACATCAACAACGTCAACGCCATCATCTTCAACTATCTTTGTATATCCTACTTGTATCATAATAAATTCTCCACATGACCGCTTAAGTCTTCAACGTATGTCGTAATGCTTGATATAGAACTTACAGCATCAAACCGTAGCCTAACGTAAGACCTTGATGTTGTTTCAGGTAGTATTTCTTGCAAACTAATACTCTGTGAGATGGACGTTGTTGCGTCTATAGAAGTATACCTCACTTTGCTACCCGTCTGGGTTACATAAGTTCCCGCAGAAAGAAATCCAGACAGACTATAAAACACCTCAACATTATTATAAACAGTAGTAGCATTAGGATACCTAGATATTCTAAAGTATGTCCTATCGACTAAATCATCATAATATAAACCTAGCAAGTCACTAGAGTTACTTCCTGTAGATGAGGTGGCAAACTTCCCTCGTTTATTACCTATTAAATGTGTTTTATCGCCCGACACATAATACCAAGCATGATAAGAAGAGGGTTGAGAAGCGTAAGTAGCTGTCCCTAATGAAATACCTGTGGTGCCTTTAGACGCCAAATCGAAATATACTTGATAAGTCGAATTTTTCTTTAAAGATTGTGATGAGTTATACCGCCTTAACAAAAATGAACAAGCCATAGCTTGTTGAGACGGAACAGTAGTAGCGGGTATATGTAAGTCTACTATAGTACTAGGCGAAGAGCCATACATTCCTTGACTCACTACTTGTGAAAAGGGTATTTTCTTAGCCTCGTCTATCTTAGCACCATCTGTGGCTACGTCTCTGCCGTCTACTGTACCATTTACAATTATATTACCATCAACATTTAAATTAGTTGCGTTAGGTAACTCAATTTCTGTAGATTTCACCGACATTACTGTAGTTAGTGTATCGTCTTTAGCTACATTAAAGTCTATCTGACCATCAATGGTTGTGTTAGTGCCATCGTACACAACACCAGTTATGTTGGCGTATTCTACAGTAGGGGTAGGGGGAGCCACATTTTGCTGAAAGCCATAAAACTCAATCTTACCTATATTATCGTCATCAGCCACGCTCATTGTTGAACGTCTTTCAAGGCGAATTGTTGGTGAAGCTACATCGCTTAAATCAGCATTGTATATATGTAAAGCAGGTGTGCTTGTGCTTGACTGCGTGATACTTATGTTACCTGTACCAGTAATGTCGTTACCATTAAGGTCTAAATCACCGCCTAGCTGTGGTGTAGTGTCGTCTACTAAGTTCTGCAAAGCTGAGTTAGCGGTAGTAGTTGTAGATGTTAGGACAGCATCTCTAGTTGCTATGTCTACGCCATCTACTGTACCACTGACTGTCATGTTGCCATTACAGGTAAAGGTTGTGCCAGAAATTGTACTGCCTGACACTGTTCCTGTGTTTGTTGTAATGTCACCGCTACCTGTTGCAAAGTCTCCGCTTTGAGAGCTAATTCCACCATACTGTGAGCTAAAATTCCCCGCACTGATTGTTCCTGTAGATGAATCACTGGCATCTGCTCTAAGATACTTAGGGTCAGTCTGCGTTGTAATATCAAAGGATGTTAAGTAGTTCGCAGTATTATGATCACCCCAACTATAAGCATCATCCCAGTTATCAATCTTCGTAGCATCTTCAGTCCACTTAGTGCCAATGCTATTAGACACTGTAGTAGAGAAGTTAGCATCATCGCCTAATGCAGATGCTAGTTCGTTTAGGGTATCTAGTGCAGCGGGTGCAGAATCTACAAGACCGCTAACGGCTGTGTCTACATAGGTTTCAGTTGCGTAGGTGCTAGAGTCAATGGTGTAAGTTCCCGCACCAGTGCGTTTCATAAGACCGCTGGATGTAAAGTCCCCGTCCATTACTGCGCCAGCAGCTTCAACATTAGTAGTTGTTACGGTTGCATCAGAACCAGTTGCACCAGTAGCTCCCGTTGCTCCCGTTGCTCCCGTTGCACCATCTGCACCAGTTGCTCCCGTATCTCCACGAGGTACTGTTAAGATACCTGTACTTGAGGAATAAGAAGCGTCAGTTCCTGCTGCTCCTGTCTGAACACTTGTTAATGGAGACACAGCATCAGCCACTAATTCAATAGTATCGCCAGCAGCAGCACCAGTTGTTAAAACAACAGAAGTCCCGTTGGTGGCTGTATAGTCATTTGCTGTAGAGCCAGAGCTGGCTACAAGTTTAACACCGTTAAGGTATACATCTAAGTGACCAGAATCATAAGTCATTGCGAAAGTGGTCTGTGCTGCTGTAGCTGTGTAGCTAACACGGTTAGTAGCGTTGGAAACAGAAGAGGTAGCGTTTTGCCACCCTCCTGCTTGATACACTTTCATTATGTTAACACTGGTGTCGAACCAAAGATCACCAACAGAAGGTGATGTAGGAGCTACCGCAGAAGACCCAAAATACTTAGCGTTATACTCACCAGCAATTCTATCAGCTTTATCAAGGGCTTCTTGAGCCATGTTAAAGATTTGGTTAGAGTCTTGGTCTAGAGTCTCTGCCTTAAGCATTGAACCAGAAGCAAAGTCTACTTGCCTAGCTGCTGAAGCTGTCTCACGCCTTATGCTTATCTTATCCCCGTTTGAAGGAGTAAAGCCTGTGAAAGCTACCAGACTACCTGTTAGGGTATAATCTGTATCTTGTGTTTTGACAACATCGTTTACCAGAACAACAATGTCACTGGCTTGTTGGTGACTGGGGGCAACAAAGTTGCTTTGCCCCGTGTAGTCGTACTCATTTATAGAGTGTAAAGTGTTTGTCATTTGATTTTCCTATTGATTTGTTTTGTACTGTTGGATGATCTTATCAACATCAGTCTCAACCTTGTCCGCATATTTTTTATCCAACGCAGCTTTCTTGTTTATCTGGTGTTGTTCGAAGACAGCGATGATTCCTGTTCTTTCGTATTCTTCAAGAACCTGTTTCTTCGCTTGATTACGATAAGCTGTTACCACACTTAAGATAGCAGATTCCTTACTTCCTTTGTACGAAGCATCAGAAAATATAGAGGAAGTGGTAGCTCTCGTTTTGTAATCGTTAGATTCAATTAACTTTTCCAAAGACTGTTCAACAGTTTTGCCTTTTATCTTAACTTTACCTACAAGCTCACTATAACGATCATACGCAGTAACACCGCCCATGACGTACCTCTCATCCTTCCAGTTTAAAATACCGTTGTCTTCTTTTTCAGGTATCTCAGCAATAGAGCTTTGAATATTATTAAATTCTAATCTAACCACGTTATTAGTGACAAGACTTGAAGGTGCTAAACCATCTTCAGGTCGAAGTATAGGCTGCCCTAAGATGTCTCTTTTAGGTGGTAGTTTTTCAGATAAGGAAGGTACTCTACTTATAAAGTTCTCAAACAAGCCTTGAGCTTCTCTGTAGTAAGGATCATCGTTAAACATAGTAACTAACTGAGGTGTTAAACTTCTAGCGAAGCCTTCAGCATAAGACGCTGCAAAGTTCTCAGGGCTGTTCATTGCTTCTACAAAGGTTGTTACACCCTGCATAAAGGTTTTGTTCTGACCTAAGTTAATAAAGGATGCCGCAATAGCTAACCCCATCTCTTCTGCTTCTGCATACTTACCCGCTTCACGTAAATCTCTAATACCTGTTAAGGTGGTGATTACAGTATCAGCAGGGTCAAAGCGTCTAGTGCTTCTGAACTCGCCATTAATAAAGGCACTGTGAGGTGTGATACCTGTCAAGCGTTTATTAGACTGTGCGTTGTAGCTCATAGCAGACCATGTGCTTTGAAAGCGGTACACTTCTGTTACGTTACCCTTCTCATCTTCAAAAGGTATCTTCTCTTCTATAGCTTGTTGGAGTAAGTATAAGGCAAGCATCATGTACCCAGTTTCAAAGATAACTCTATCTCTGGGCGCACCACCTTTCTCCCACATCTCTTTTTGTCGCTTAGACATAAAAGGCATCGCCCGTCTAAGAGGCATCTTAAATACGTTTATAGGCGTTCTGACAAAAGGAGCTATTAAACGTAAAGGAGGATACTTATTCACAAACACCTGAATATCTTTACCAAAGCTGCCTAGTGGTTCAGTGAAGGTGTTCTCTCTTGCTCTTTTAAGAGCTGTCTCCACAATAGGGTTAACGACTGATTTGTCTTTCTGCATTTTAATGGCATCAAGCACAGCATCATCAACAGCTTTTTCAACTAAAGCGTCAAAGGTTTTTGTATCTTTATCTTTATACTTTCCTTCTGCCTTCCACTTCTTAACAATCTCTCTGTAAGCTACTGATCTAAAGGTTAACTGTTTAAATATTTCATCACCAGCCGCTAGACCTCTAAAGGATAGTCTAAATAAGTTACCAACCCAATCAGAGAAAGGTGTGTTCTTTGCCTCTTCCCAGCTAAGTTTACGTAAGTCTATTTCCTTAGTGCCTACTGCAATACGGTCTACTTGTCCGTCAACTTCCTCTCGAACTTTAAACTCAGGGTCAAGGACATTCTTAGCCGTTTGTAGGGCTTCCCAACCAGCTCTTAAAGATGTTCCAGCGTACTTACCGTAGCCATAGAACTGTCTAGCTGCGTCTACTAACTGAGTTTTATCACCTCTAGCTAATCCTATTAAACCACCACCAGCTTGTTCAAAGACATCTATGAGGGGTATTATAGTGTTAGCCATTAAGTTAGTGGCTTGTGTTTTCCACGACAAGAGTAAGTTACCAACGTAGTATTCGTTAAACTGTTCCATTCTATTCTTGAACTTGTCTACAAATCTAGCATTACGTGGGTTTGTCTTAGCAGCATTAGTTATAGCCTGACTAAGTGCTTGTCCGTCTAGTGCTAATAAATCAGAAGGCATAGCGTTAATGTCATCCTGAGAATAGCGCATGATACGACCAGACTCACTTAACAGTCCTTTATGATATGCGTAAGTTTGTTGGAAAGCCTGAGCAAGCTCGTTAGCTTTTCTTACTGTCTCTACATCACCAGCTTTATAAGCAGCAGTGTTTACTAAGTCATCGTGAGCTTTAAGTATGGTATCACCCAGACTACGTACACCCATATAGAAAGTGCTGTCTGTTGTTAGTTCCTTTAAGCCCTTAACATAGTCAATAAGAGAACCTTTATTAAACTCAGGGTCTTTTATTAGTTTACTTATTAAGGCTTGTCCTTTCTTAACAGCAGTTGCTACTGGCACAGTGATTACTTCATCACCTGTACGTAAACTCCCACTCTCGGCTCTAGCTTCTTTTGTAGCTTCGTCCAGACCTTCTTTAGTTTTAGGAATTGTTGCTTCTTCGGTAACACCTTTAACTTCAATGTTCTCTGGTTTATTTACATCTTCTTTTGGTTTAGTATTAAGTGTTTCTATCTTCTCTAACTTAATGTGTTCTTTAGGATTCCAAAATATCTCTACATGGTGTTCCTTAGTGTTAGTGAACCCGCCACCTTTATGCGAATACCCTTGAAAACCTTTTTGTTCTAAAAGGTATTTAAAGCCATCAAACATTTCCTGTACTTCATCAGCAGGGATACCTTCACTGCCTGACCATTCTCTCAGGTCATCAAAGACATCACGGACTGTAGGGTTTGCGGGAAGGTCTTCTAACCACTCACGATTAAACTCTGTAGTTTCAGATAACATATCAATAGTTTCATCATTTAAGGGCTGGTCAAGATCATATAGTTTTGCATTTTTAGTTTTAATAACTCTATATCTTGTTGGGTTACCACCCTTACCTTTTTTACTGTAACCGCCAGCAACGTCTAGGGCATCGGTTGTATAAAAACCTTGTCCATAAATGTTCATGCTGGAGTAGGAGTCATACCCCTCACCTAACTTACCTAACTCTGTAGATGTTCCGTGGTACTGTTGTCCCTGACCTCTAGTATCTCTCTCTACTATTTTAGGTTCAGTATCTACACCTTTAACTTCAATGTTCTCTGGTTTGCTGGGTTCTACTTTAGCTTCGCCTTTGAAAGTTGCCGCATCCTCTTTGAGAGGTATAAGTTGTTCTGCTTCTTCTACCTCATCAGCAACCTCTTTCATCAAGCTGTCAGCTTTCTCTGTGTTGCCGTTAATGTTTTCGTTCTTAGCGTCTTTAGCTTTCTTCGTTGCTCTTGCTAGTTTAAATACCAGCTCGAAAGACAGACCAATGATCGAGCCTTCAACAGCATTCTTAAATCTGCCTTCTGCATCGCTGTCATCTGGATCAGCCGCTAGGTAATCTGTGAGTGCTGTCTCTATACCAAAGTGTTGTGCAAGGTTAGACAGTCGTGCTTCATGTGGATCAAAGACAACAGCGTCTGCCATTGCTCCTTGTGCGGTAGCCTTGACAATCTTACCTGTAGTGGTTGCCGCTTGGAAAGGTTTTAAGAACTTACCCGCACCAACAAAGCCTGTAACAAACTGTGCTACTGGAGCTACGAACTCTGCTGTAGGTGTATCAAACCCATCGTCCCGTGTCGGGAAGAGGTGATCCATATCTACAAGATTGTTAGCATTAAGTGCTTGTAAGTCAGACCATTCATCAGGTTTCATGTAAGATATTTTCTTACCAAACATAGAAAAGAGGTGTACGCCATTCTCATCTTGAAAAGACTTTAGTCTGTCATCATCTCCCTCGCCTGTAATAGCTACACCGCCTAAAGGTATAATACTTTCTAAAAACTCACCTGACTCTTTTATAGATGAGCCTACACCCTTAACGACAGCTTCAGGTATCTCTGCGATGTTCTCAAGAACTGTTGTACCTTCTTCTTGTACTGGCTCTGGTTGAGTTGTAGGATTGTTCAGTTGTTCGTACTGGTCTCTAAACTCTCTGGCTTTGTCTAGGTTGCCGTTGTTTATTTCTTCTTGGGCTGACCTTAATAATTCAATGCCTGTAGCCATAGTAATCTCCTATTAATTTAAAGCACCGTCAACTGCTGCCTTTAGTCTTATTTCTTCAGGACTCATAAAGTCATCTTCGCCAATTAATTTCTTATAGCCTTGTAGTTTTTGTATAACCTTAAACAAAGCTTCGTTCCTCTCAGGTAATTTCATATCATGCCATTCAGGGCTAGTAGATAACGCTAAGAAATCCTCTTCAAACATTAATCGTAGAGGGGCAAATCGAGGAGCTTCTACAAACATATCAAGGACGCTGTTATCTCTAACCAAGGTTTTAACTATTTCATTAGCTCTTACATAAGCTTTACCTTGATAAGGGTTTTGTCTTGGGGCTTGTGTTAAGAAAGTGTTTAGTAAGCCTTCATCTAAACGACTTGAGTTTCTATTTAGCCAATCAATCTTATCAGGTGCTTGGATGTAGCCATCGTATAGGTCAATCATATCTCCAGCATCAATCTCTTCTGTTGAAAGACTCTTGTAAGCTTTGTATATCTTATCAGCATCAGAAGCGGCAGTACCTACACCAGCATCCTCAGCGGTCTTAACAGCAGCTATTAAATTTTCTGTAGTTGCTTCGCCAGTAGTGAAAAGATTTCCTATAGTAGACTGTAGTGTTACTTTAGCTTGTTTAACACTCGCTACCTTCTCTGAGGCTAATCTATTTTGTTCAGCCCGCATACGAGACTGTACAGCTTCTCGTTGCCTGAAAGCTAAATCGTATTCATCGTTAGATAGGATTGTACGCTGACCTTCTACTTCACCAAGAAGTAAAGAGTATAGACGAAAGTCTCCATCTTCGTTTGCAGAGCGTAGTGCAGTAGACATGAGAAGCTTCTTTGCTTCCTGTGGTGATCTATCCATTGACTGAATAGACTCGTCCATGTCTTTAAATAATTTAAGAAACTCTGGTGACGATGCGCTTAAGGTTTCCCCTCTTAGTGCGTTAATAGCAAAGTTACCAAGCTCTACATCTTCCTCACCTATTTCAAAAGATTTTACAGATGTGCCGTATGTAGTGTAAAAGTTACCGCCTATTACCTTATTAAATGAATTTTTAGCTGTGTCGGTAGTTAAAGAGGATAGTGTATCTTGATAGGCTGGGTTACTTGATGTGAACGCTTCCCATACTTCAGCACTGGTTGGTCTTTTACCATCTTTAATGCTGTAATCATAAGTTTCTGCAAACTCCTGAACAGCAGGGATAAGCTCGCTAGAGGCGTTAGAAGCTCTCAGCAGCTCTAAATTTGTTACTTGTTCTTTTGCTTTACTAGTTAAATTTTTACCAACTTGTGAAACAGTACCAGCAGCAGAGTCAAGAGCCGCAGCTACTTGCATACCTTTGGTATTTCTTTCACCTTGGACAAATGTGTCCACTTGTCTAGCAGTAACCTGATAATCAGGCGCAGCCGCAGCATTACGCCAATTTACTGATTTATCTATTGAGGTTGCCATTTAGTTTTTCCTATGAATAATTACTGTAGCCTTGAGCTGCCCCAAGTACCGATTGTCCTATCTTTAATCCTGTTGCTGTAGAGCTTGGTTTAGAGACTGAGTTAATTCTTGACTGGGTTCTTGTTCTTGCGCCTAGCCTTTCTTCTCTTAAACCTTGCACAGTGTTATCAAAGTTTCTATCAACAGTGGTATTAGCCATTAGACCTTGACGCTCGATGTCTTGGATGACTGCATTGTTGTTTAAGATTGCACCGCTTTCCGCACCAGCTACAGTTGCTCGTGCCGCCATCTCTCTTGTTTCTAAATCTGTTTGTAGTTTCTTTTCGGCAGCCGCTGTGTCTTCTTGAGCCTCTTGGAGGTTTAGCTGTCGATCATTATCTATTTGTGCTTGTAGGGCGTTCTGTCTGTTGGCGGCTTCTTGTGCTTCCTGAGCTTTATGCGCTTGAGAAGCGGACGCAACTCCCATTACACCTGAAGCCACACTAGCGAATTGCCCAAGTGTTGCTGTAGCTGCTGCAACATTAGCTGCCGCTGCTGCTGTACCCACTGCCGCTGTTGCTGTAGCACCGCTACTTGCTATTGTAGCTATGGCTGTTATTGGATCACACATTTTCTTTTATCCTCACAAATTGGTAGAAGGGTTGTTTTCCTACTCCGTATTCTTTTTCTAGTTTGATGAACTGAAAGCCTAGTGCTTTTAACCATCTCATCGATACTGTATTTTCTGCGTGTACGTAGTTAAGCAAGAGTGGGTGTTGGTCGTTCTTTTCCTCCACCCACTTTGCTGAAACTGGTAGCATCACCTTTTTGGTCTCAGGTAGTTTATGAGAACCTAACAACCAAGGACTTGCAAATATACCACAATCAGACAACCCAAACATTCCCACTACATCACCATCCTCATGGATGATACTAAAGCATTCAGGAGCAGAAGCGTTATAGCTTTCCTGTAATGCCCTTAAGGGTGTAAGCCCGTTACTAGCCATTACTTCCTTAGCGTCTTGTTCACGCATAGCTGGGGCTAGTTCTCGGCAATCCTGAAATGTTGCTTTTCTATAGTAGTGTGTCATATTTAGAGTCTCTGGTTTCGTAGTACGATATACCCCTCCCACTCTGCACTTTGGAACGTGCTGGGAAGGTGTGAGTCGTTAGTTATTGTTATAGCTGTGTCTGTTGCCCGTGCTTGCACCCCAACTTGGAACGCTCCGTCATCGATAACAGCAGACTGATCTAAAAGGTTGTGTTGGTTATCTAATACACGCCCTGTAAAGTGTGAGGTAATTGGAGACCTACCTACGGAGTCTACAGTAACGTCAAAGTGTCCCGTGTCATTATAGTTAAACGACATCTTCCTTAACTGGAAGCGGGCAAGCTGTGTTGAGTCACCTTGTGTTGGTTTAAACACTTGCTCTGACATTTGATACTTAAATGTATAGGGTACTCCTACAACTAAAGTACGGTTGGTGAATAACTCATAGTTTTGATCGAAGGTTGGATTAGCTGGGTCAAACGACCCTAAAGATATCCCGTCCTGATCGATAGCTATCAAACCAACTGTAGGCACTCCATCAGGTAGATTGAACTGAGTAATGGGGGTGGCTTGCCAA